>Ga0214474_1000397_pt1 | contig 21822 bp, 22 predicted proteins | sample RVTome_2_FD_187335 | JGI IMG/M metagenome (GOLD analysis project Ga0214474, IMG submission 187335) | Soil microbial communities from uranium-contaminated site in the Upper Colorado River Basin, Wyoming, United States - RVT95D214 HiSeq ...
TCATGCTTGCCTTCGTGCCAGCTTTCGGAACTCTGTTCTAATGTCTCGTAGTATCGTTCCTTATTCTGCTCGATTAAACGCTCAATGCTGATATAGCGCCCCACTTCGTATCCAAGATGATAACATTGGAGCAAAAGCAAAAGTCGCGATACCCGTCCATTCCCATCTCTGAATGGATGGATACAGAGAAAATCAAGGTTAAATGCTGCCATGGCGATAAGAGAATGAACCCACTTTTCAAAAAGGCATTGCCCCCACCTCTCTATCAATTCCTTCATGAACGATGGAGTCTTAACTGTTGGAACAGTCTTAAACCTCACTCTCTCCTGACCATTGGCATACCTCTCAATGATATCGCCGTCTTTCTCTTTGTATTTCCCAGCATCCCATGTTTCACCACGACACATGCGATGTAAATTCAGGATGGTTTCTTCGGAAATCGGGAGTTTATTCCCCTGTTCGTGAATGAGCTTTAGTGCATCCCGATATCCTCTTACCTCCTCCTCGTTCCGGTCACGTAGGGTCGGTTTACCAAAAAGAATTGTTCTCACTCGTGCCTGATCTACAGTGACCCCTTCAATTCGATTTGATGAAACTGCACTTTCAATCATCGCGTTCTCACGCAATACCCTTAGCTTTTGTTGCGATTGTTTTGTAAAGAGATCTTGTTTCCCCCGAGCTTCCCCGAGATCAGCCAGATACCAGGAAGTTGAAGTCGGGATGGATTCTGGTTTAGAGGAAAATTGCTGAAGGGTTTTCATTACTTTTGGTCTCCGTAATGTACTGATTCTTCTCTTACCAGTATGGATTGGGTTACTGCATCTATTGACAGATAGTAATGATCGACCTTCCTCACTGCGAGCCACTCAAGGCGGGACCTCTCGCCCCCTCAGAATTTGGGCTGGCCTAATAACCTTCTCGGTCATTTAATCCCCTACATATACAAAAATATATGTTGATTTAATTTTGCCTGTGGAGATGACTTAATCTATCAAGAATACAACAAAAGATCAACTGTATTTATGGAAAATGAAAGTAAGATTATGGGTTATTTATATGGTGATAACAGGATAGTAGCAGAAATAAAAATTAATATGGAGTTGCCGTCCCTTAAAAATAAGATTGGCGCCCCTGGCGTGACTCGAACACGCGGCACACGGATTAGGAATCCGTTGCTCTATCCACCTGAGCTACAGGGGCACCTCAATAATCTCAATAAGTTACCTACTGGCTTCTGCCCGCTTAGTTTTTATCCGCATCATCTCAAGTTTCTTTCTAAAAGAGAGGGATCTCAACCTTCTCCTCTCCTTCATTCTCTCTCGATTAAATACTATCCAAAATTCTTTGGAGTCTTTTATCCAGAGGAGTTTCTTCATCGCTATACCTCTCTATAATTGCCCTCAGCTTTTCTTTATCAGCCAGTTCTAATAAATCGGGAATCACCATCTTATCTTTCAATCGAAACGATATGAGAAGGGAAACAATCAGATATTCCACGCTAAGGACCTTGGTGGGAATACCCCCCACTCTAATCCTTTTCGCTTTCCTAATTGCTTCATTGATAAATGGGTCCATTGAACCAGGTAGAAAGTGAACAGGAGTATTATCAATCACTACGTGAGTACCACTCATCTTAAAGCCGGATTTTCTGATATAGCTACGGAAGTCATAAAAATCCTGGTCTGATTCTGCAAGTATGAAAATATCGATGTCCAAGGTTTTTACTGGTTCAAGATAATAGGCCACTGCATGAGCACCACCAATAGCGTAGTCTCTGATCACGCCTGCCTGTTTTAATCTATTCAGCCTTTTAATAACTTTCTCTTCCATACGCTGTCATTTTAAGAAATACTTCCTTATTTATCAATATATTTTTTATCTTGCCCAATAAGTTGTGCTTCTTGACAATAGAAACGAAAAAGGATACTTGAATCAATAATGGTCGAAGAATAGATCGCTTCCCTGCCAGCAGGCAGGGGTTCGCATTGCAATGACAACACTTAGAGGAAAGTCGAGTGGGACAATATTTTCAGGAAATTATTGCTGATCTCAAAACTTATCTCGAATATCTGAAAGGCATGGGAATAAATTCTCTCCCCTCTTCCGGAATCAAATCTGAGGAACCCCATTCACCCCAGATTCTATCTTTAGAAGAAATACGAAAAGAGTTAGGGGATTGTAAAAGATGTAAACTCCATCGAACACGGCGAACGATTGTCTTTGGAGAGGGAAATATAAAAACAAAATTGATGTTTATTGGAGAAGGCCCTGGATATGATGAAGATGTTCAGGGAAGACCTTTTGTTGGAAAGGCAGGTCAGCTTCTAACAAGGATTATTCAATCGATCAACCTCCAGAGAGAAGAGGTTTATATCGCTAATGTCATCAAATGCCGACCCCCACAAAATCGAAATCCAGAACCGGATGAGATCCAAAGCTGTCATCCCTTTCTGATGAAACAGATCATGGCCATTCAACCCAAAATCATTTGTGCCTTAGGGACCTTTTCTGCTCAAACTCTTCTTAAAACGGATACAAAGATTTCAGCCCTTCGTGGAAAGTTTTACGATCTCGAGGGAATCAAAGTGATCCCCACCTATCACCCTGCCTTTCTATTGAGGAATCCTGAGCGGAAGAAAGAGGTCTGGGAGGATATGAAAAAAATCGCCGAATGCTTGATCAACAATAAAATAAAAGAAATGGAATAATTTAGCTCTTTGAAATGTAATAGCAAGAGGCCACCAGTCAGAAATGCTTCCAAAGCTTTAGAATGCGGATTTATATATTTTTGTCATTGAAATTGGGTATTTAAATGGTCGCTACGATATCTTCGAAGCCATCGGTAATGATGCATTAAAAGGTTTCCGCTCTAAAGCTTTTCCAGCATCTCTGACTGGTGTCCTCTTGGAGCAGTTTTTCAAAGGGCTAAAGTGTTACAAGAAATGGAATAATGCAAGAATGGAGTGGTGGACCCAGTCTTCCAACATTCCAATAATCCGATTCTACTTAATCTGTAAAGGGAAGCTTAACTCATACCCCTTTTCATTTAATATTTCAATAATGGCGGAAGCCATATCCCTCATCAAGAGCTCAAAAATGGAAAGCCTCTTTTTAGGATAGAGGACATTGGGTTTACCTACGATCCCAACCAACTTGGCAGTGATGTCAATCGTATCCTGCAGGTTTCCCATCTGGTCGACCAAACCCAAATTTTTGGCCTGTTCTCCTGTCAAAATTCGACCATCTGCAATCTGAATGACCTTAGATTGATCCAGTTTCCTCCCCTGTGCCACGGCCTGAATGAATTGTTGGTGGACATTATCAAGCACTTCTTGCATGATCCTCTTCTCCTCCGGAGTCATCTCACGGAATGGAGATCCGACATCCTTATGTTCCCCGCTTTTCAGGACCACTCCTTTAATACCAATTTTTTTAAGAAGCTCTTCAAAATTGGAGAACTGCATCACAACACCGATTGAACCTGTGATGGTCCCAGGATTTGCAACAATAAGATCAGAGGCGCAAGCGATGTAATAACCCCCAGAAGCTGCCACCGACCCCATTGAGGTGACCACCTTTTTCTTTGATTTGATCTTTATGATCTCTCGGTGGATCTCCTGGGATGGACCTACTCCACCTCCAGGAGAATCGATCCTGAGGATAATCGCTTTAACTCCATCATCCTCAAAATAATATTGAAGTTCTTCAATGATTCCTGAAGATTGGGTGATCGCTCCCTTAATTTCAACAATGGCGATCTTATCTCCGAAAGCAAATCGACCGGGTTTCCCTCCAGAGTAACGCCCGATAAAGAAAAGAATGGCGAAAAAGAAAATGAGAAGTGCAACAATCACACCCAACCCAACCAAGATTCGTTTTTGTTTCATTGGATCCCTCCAAAATTAATAGTTAATAAGTTATTGGTTATTAAGTTATTGGGATATTAGGTCATTGAGTTATTTAGTTAAAATATAATAAAAATATTTTAACAATTTTTAACTTAAAAATCGATCACCTAATGACTTAGTGACTTAGTTACTAAATGACTTTAGATTGGCGATATTCGAATCGGCTCAAAGAGAGCCATTTGAAAGATCCGGATACGTTTCATCTTAACCAGTTCGAGAATGGCCAATAATGTGATAACGATGACCCTCCGCGAGACCTCTTCAGGAAAGAGGCGATGAAAGGCTATGCTCCGATTCTCCCTTTCAAGAATCGAAAGGATCTCTTGAATTTTATCCTCAACACTGAGGTGTTCTAAGACCACTTCATGAACATTTACCGATTTGACTCTCTCCAACACCTGCCGGAAAGATTCGATCAGCTCAAAAAGGTTCACCTCAATCCTTTCTTCCTCTGACATATCTTCTGGTTCCGTCGGTATCAGCCGGATGAAAACGTCCCGATCCAGCATGGGCCTCTTTTCCAATTCACCTGCTGCCTGTTTATATTTCTGATACTCCAAAAGCCTTCGGACCAGTTCCGCCCTTGGATCTTCCTCTTCCTCCTCTTCTCCTTCCGGAGATTTGGGTAAAAGCATCTTCGATTTGATGTGGAGAAGAGTGGAAGCCATCAGGAGGTACTCCCCTGCGAAATCCAAATTGAGAACCTTCATTAATTGGAGATATTCCAAATATTGCTCCGTGATGAGAGCAATAGGAATATTAAAGATGTCCAATTCGTTCTTCTGAATAAGATGGAGCAACAGGTCAAGAGGTCCTTCAAACCCATCTAATCGGAAGGTATAGCCCAGTCTCCCCTCTGAATATGAATCGTCTCCCACCATTACTCCCCCCTTTGGGCCTTCGAAATATACTCCATCTCATCTTGTCGGGTGGTCACCTGCTCATCCAATCTTGCTTCGAGCAAACCCTTTAATGTCTTTTTGATAGAAGGACCTGATTCCATTCCCATTTGAATCAAATCCGTTCCTTTCAAAAGTGGTTTTGTATCCTTCAATTGTGTAAAATACATAGAGATATAACGACGGGTGTTCACTTGGGTGGTCTTGGCCATCATGAAGAGTTTTGATTCAATCGAAAGAGGATCAAGAATGTCATAGATTTTTGAACGTTTAGGCTGCTGGTCTGTACTCATCCAGGAAAAGATTTGAAGAAGAGCTTGGTTTGCTTGAAGTTTCCCGCTCATCACCCTCTTCTTAAGCTTCTCATTCATGGCCAATCGATGACAGATCTCTTCCATCTCTGCTTCTTTTAAAAAATCAATGAGGCCATAATAATAGATGAGCCAACGCTCATATCGCTCCGCCAGGAATAGGAGGTCAAACCAAGAGATGACATGATGGATCTGTGCAAAGAGGACCTCGGCTTGTTCATCAAATTTAAGGGTGGGGTGGAGGAAATGAAAGAGATTGAAATCTCGCATTCGCTTCAGGGCAGGGAGAGGATCTCCTTCCTGAAGGATGAGAATGAGCTCTGAGAGAACCCGCCCCCCTGAGAGACGTTCTAAAAAACCCATCTTCACCGCATTCTTCATCAGATTCTGGGTATGTTTTCCGATTTGGAATCCAAAACGTTGTTCAAAACGGATCGCCCTAAAAACCCGGGTGGGATCTTCGACAAATGAAAGATTGTGAAGAACCCGGATTACTTTTTCTTTGACATCTTTGACCCCTCCAAAAAAATCGATCAGCGCTCCAAACGTCCTTGGATTGAGTTGGATCGCCAAGGTGTTAATGGTAAAGTCCCTCCGAGAGAGGTCCATCTTGATCGAAGCGCTTTCTACTGTGGGCAGGGCAGCAGGAGAATCATAAACTTCCAAGCGAGCAGTGGCGACATCGACTTTCAAACCGTCTGGAAAAAGAATGATGGCTGTCCCAAATTTTTTATGCGTTCGAATCCGGCATGGGAATTTCTTTTCGAACTCTTCAGCCAGACGAATCCCATCCCCCTCTACTACAATATCCACATCATAATTTTCTACCCTCAATAAGAGATCCCTGACAAATCCCCCCACCGCATAGACAGAGTATCCCAATTTATCCCCTACCCTGCCAAATTCGACAAGTAGATTGTGAATTCGTTCAGTGAAGCGCTCTTTCATGAGCTTTGAGATCAGTTTCTTTCGGGCATGGAGGGGTTGGCTCTCAAAAACAGAAACTCCCTTCTCCGACTTCATCATCTCCTCTTGGAGGATTCGCATGAGATCCACAGTAGAAATGGTCCCTACTAATCGATCTTTTTCAATGACAGGGAGGAGGCCTTGGTTTTGTCCAATGATCATTGCCTGGACTTGAGAAAAAGGAGCATCCGGAGAGACGACAGAAAACTCCGTGGTCATATATTCCTTCACTAAGGAACTTTTCAGACCATGATATTCAGCCTTCTCCACCACCTGTTTCGAAATCAAACCAACCACCTTTTCGTTCTGAAGTACAGGAAGGATGCTTAGGTTATATCGGGTCAGTATCTCCCCGGCTTCTTTCAAAGTTCGCTCAGGTTCGATGCTCTTAACAGGATAGACCATTGCATCCCTTGCCACTTTTTTAGGCCTGACCATTTCCCTCAATGTTTTTACTAATCGATCATGGGCCTCGATAAGGGGCATTCCCTTGACCGTTGCAGAAGCTGCTGTGGGATGTCCCCCTCCCCCAAACTCGCCAACGATATCTGAAACACTTACCTCTTCGAGGCGGCTTCTCCCGATCAAATAGATTCGGTCCTCCATCCTGACCAGGACGAAGAGGACATCCAAATTTTCCATATCCTTCAATTTATGAACAAGGACAGCGATATCTCCGACATAGCGATCCACAGAAGCCTCGGCGATTACTACATCGATCCCATGGAAATCATATCGGGTGGCGGATTGGATCAGATCATTTAATAAAAAGATTTGTTCTGCCGTGAGCTCCCTGGTGATCAAATTCGAGATGATGTTAAGATTCGCTTTTTTTTTGACCAGGTATCCAGCCGCTTTGAAATCCTCCTCTTTCGTTGAAGGAAAGGTCAGATTCCCCGTATCTTCATAAATTCCTAACATCATCACCGTAGCTTCATCAGGTGTGATCTCAATTTCCTTTTTTTGAATGATATCGAGCAGGAGGGTCACCGTCGCTCCAACCTCTGAGATGACTTCCAGAGAGCCATGGAGGTCCTCCAAAGAGGGAGGGTGATGATCGTAGATGTGGATTTCTAAGTCAGGTTTGGATAGAATCTCTGAAAACTTCCCGATTCGACTGATCTGACGGGTATCCACTAAAATGAGTCGTTTCACTTCTTGAAGGTCAATATTTTTGATCCGTTCCACCTCAAATGCATAAAGGGTGGAATGAATAAAGAAATCCCGAAGGCTTCTCTCTTGAGACCCAGGAAAGACCAAGACCGCATTGGGATAAAGTTTCTTGGCTGCCAGCATGGAAGCCAAAGAATCAAAATCTGCATTGATATGAGTGGTGATTACATCCATTGTCAATCAGCTAATAGCTAATAGCTGATAGCGTATGGCTCATAGCTGAAAGCTTGTCTATTTACCTTTTACTATTAGCTATCTGCTATATGCCATCAGCTTCATTTAGCCTCTCGGGTGATAACGTTGATGAATTTTTTTCAACCTCTCTCCAGTCACATGGGTATAGATCTGAGTGGTGGAGATATCAACATGGCCGAGCATCATCTGGACAGAACGAAGGTCTGCTCCCCCTTCTAAAAGATGGCTTGCAAAAGAGTGGCGAAGAAGATGTGGGGTGATCCTCTTACGAAGTCCAGCCTTCTTTGCATAATTTTTAAGAATCTTCCAAAATCGCTGTCTGCTCATTCCCTTCCCTGAACGGTTGATAAAAAGGGAGGAGTTCTCTCTTCCCTTTGACAGGATTTCGCGAGCCGTCTTTAAATAGAGGGTGATCCACTTCATCGCTTCACCTCCAAGTGGAACCATCCTTTCTTTTGATCCCTTGCCAAAGATGAGAACATATCCCCCCTCCAAGTTGACTTGATGGGTTGGAAGGTGGGTGAGCTCTGAAACCCTCATCCCTGTGGCATAAAGTATCTCTAACATCGCCCGGTCTCTAATCCCCAAAGGAGTCTGAAGATTGGGTTGCTCTAACAATTGTTCTATCTCCTTCAAGGTCAGAATTTCTGGCAGGGTCTTCGCCACCTTGGGTGATTCTAATTGTTCGATAGGATTGGTCTCTAAAATTCCCTCTTGAATCAGAAATTTATAAAAAGTCCGAATAGCAACTAAATTTCTTCCAATGCTCTTGGTAGAAAGGTTCTTTCTTTTAAGTGCCAAGAGGAAACCTCTGACATCGAATTTGTCTACCTCTCCGATCTCCTGAGTCCCTTTCCCCTTCAAATGATTTAAGAACTGATACAAATCATGGCTGTATGCCTCGATTGTATTCTTGGAAAAACCCTTTTCAACGATGAGGTAATGGAGAAACTGTTCTAATAACTGTTCCATCTCAATTTCCCCCCTCACCCCTTCCCTCTCCCTACCGGGGAGAGGGAAGGGGTGAGGGGAACCAAATAAAAAGCAGAGGCAACCACTTCCTCTGCTTTGATAATGAGAGTATTTCTCTTGAGCTCCTCCTCAGACCCCTGTGTGGCCAAATCCCCCTTCTTGCCTCGAAGTTACGGGGAGATCATCGACTTCTTCCAGAGTAACTCGCAAGACCTGGGAGATCACCATCTGGGCAATTCTCTCCCCGTTATGTACGGTAAAGGGTTCCTTTCCAAAATTGATCAGGAGAACACCGATCTCCCCCCGATAATCAGAATCGATCGTCCCCGGCCCATTGACAATACCAATCCCCTTCTTGATAGCCAATCCACTGCGAGGTCTAATTTGTCCTTCAAACCCTTCAGGGATTGCCACGGCCATTCCAGTGGGAATAAGTTTTCTCTCCCCCGGTTCTAAGGTCACTTCTTCTCCGAGAGAAGCGAAGAGGTCCATTCCAGAGGCACCCTCAGTCATATATTTGGGCATGGAGAATGGTAAATTCTTTCTCAAATGCTTTATATAAATTTTCATTCTAACGGGGTTTATTTTCCAGAAAACTGTACTTTATCCAAACAATTCCTATTCATCGGCCCCAAGACAGTCAAACAGAAAAAACGTTCATCAAAGATATCGTTGGCTAAATGTCGAACGGTTTCTTCCTTTATCTCATCAATGCCTTTAAGGATCATTTCCACGGGAAGGTAGGTCTGGAAATAGATTTCATTTTTCGCCAGACGGGTCATCAAATTATCAGAACTCTCAAGGCTGAGGAGGAGGTTCCCCTTCAACTGTTCTTTTGCAGTCTCTAATTCTCCATTCTTAAGCGGCTCTTTCTTGAGATGGGCGAACTCTTTGAGGATGAGTTCGATGACCTCTTGAAAAGAACCTTCATTGGTCCCTGCATATACGACGACCAGTCCCGTATCGATATAAGTAGGTAAATAGGAGTAGACAGAATAAGCTAAACCACGATTCTCACGGATTTCTTGGAAAAGCCTTGAGCTCATTCCACCTCCCAGAATGGTGTTCAAGACATAGGAGGGGAATCGAAGGGAATGGTTATATTGGAGTCCTTGGGTACCGAGGCAAAAGTGCACCTGTTCTAAATCTCGCCTCCAAATATTGGTCGTGGAAATCGGATTAGGTTTTACCCTTCCCCTCATCTTCTCCGACCTTGGAATCTGACCAAATGTGGTATTGATCAGGTCAACCACTTCATGGTGTTTTAAATTTCCTGCCGCGCAGATGATGATTCGGCCAGGAGGATAGTTCTCTTTAAAGAATTGGAAGAGTTGATCTCGATGGAAAGATTGAACAAGTTCTGAAGTTCCATAAATCGGAAATCCCAATGGGTGTTCCCCCCAACAGACCCTGTTAAAAAGGTCGTGAATATAATCATCAGGAGTATCCTCCACCATTTTGATCTCCTGGAGAATCACCATCCTCTCCTTCTCGATATCTTTTAAATCCATGGATGAATGGAGAAAAATATCTGATAAGAGATCGATGGCGAGAGGAAGATTTTTATCGATTACCTTAGCATAAAAACAGGTATATTCTCTTCCTGTAAAAGCGTTCAGTGTTCCACCCACGGAGTCAATCTCTTTGGCGATATCAAAAGCAGTTCTCTTTTCTGTCCCTTTGAAGAGAAGGTGTTCAATAAAATGGGAGATCCCGTTTTCATGGGGTTGTTCATCTCTCGACCCGGAGATGACCCAAACTCCAATGGACACAGACCTGAGAAAAGGGATTTCCTCTGTAATCACTCTAATGCCGTTATTGAGAACGGTCTTCTGATACCCCGATCCTATCTCAATCCACGACTGATCTAAGGAAACATCCATTTTTTTAATTTCTTCGTTCATACTTTTTATCCCTTAATGCTCTATATTTTACTTAGAAAATAGAAGTATATAATCCAAAGGTAACGGTAAAGATGCCCGTATCGTCATTCGGTTACGTTATTAGTCTTAAGATCTTCACGTAACCCCTCACCTTTAGACCAAACGGGCTTCGTAACCGTAACCTTAGCCCAAAAATTATGATAATTTTCATTGTTCGTGCCTGCACGCCGAAGTGCGTTTCGGCACGCAGGCGTGGGTGACGTACCCTCATGAAAGATTATACTATTATTTTTCTCCTGCGCCCTGCTTCATTTCCCTGAGGGCAGCTTTACGACTCAACCGAATACGACCCTGCGGATCGATATCGATCACCTTCACAAACACCTCATCCCCTTCTTTCAGAACATCCGTGACCTCTTTCACATGGCCCTCTGCTAACTGAGAGATATGAATAAGGCCATCTGTCCCTGGAAAAAGTTCTACAATGGCACCAAAACCTAAAATCCGTACAACCTTCCCGGTATAGAGAGCGCCTACTTCGACCTCTTGGGTAAGCCTCTTGATCATATAGATGGCTTTTTCGATTGCCTCATAATTAGGAGAAGCTAATTTCACCTGTCCTGAATCATCCACATCCACCTTCACACCGGTCTGATCAATGATGGCTCGAATGTTCTTCCCTCCCGGACCAATGACATCCCGAATTTTCTCTTGCTTTACTTGAAGGCTGACGATCCGAGGGGCATGTCGTGAGAGATCCTTTCGGGGTTCGGAAATCGTCTCGTTCATCTTAGTCAAAATATAGCACCTACCTTCTCTGGCCTGATTGAGAACTTCCCTCATAATTTCTTTGGAGATACCCCGGATTTTGATATCCATCTGGATGGCTGTAACCCCTTCGGCAGTCCCCGCCACTTTGAAATCCATGTCCCCCAAATGGTCCTCATCTCCCAGGATGTCTGAGAGGACGGCCATTCGCCCATCTTCCAATATTAAACCCATTGCAATGCCAGCCACAGGAGCCTTGATCGGAACCCCTGCATCCATAAGAGAAAGGCTGGATCCACATACAGTGGCCATGGAGGAGGATCCATTCGATTCCAGCACTTCTGAAACGATTCGAATGGTATAGGGGAAATTTTCATTGGAGGGAAGGATAGGTAGGATCGCCCTCTCGGCCAGGGCCCCATGTCCTATCTCTCTTCGACTGGGTGACCTCAAGGGGGAAACTTCTCCTGTAGAAAAGGGAGGGAAGTTATAGTGGAGCATGAAAGATTTATAAGTCTCCCCGGTCAAGGAATTAATCTTCTGCTCATCCTCAGAGGTCCCGAATGTAACCACCGCCAGAACCTGAGTTTCTCCACGTGTAAAGAGGGCGGAACCATGGGTTCTGGGGAGTATCCCTACTTCACAGGTGATGGGACGAATTTCCGAAAGCATTCTCCCGTCGATTCTCTGTTTCTTTTCTAAAATCAATTTCCTGACCAGCTTACGATATGTCTCTTCAAACGCAGTCTCTACCATCTTTTGTGAGGGTTCATCTTCGACACCAAGCTCCCGAAAGGTCAACTGAAGGGTCTCCTCCAATTGTGCTTTTCTCTTCCCTTTCTCTGTGATGCCAAAGGTCACCTGGAGTCTATCTTGAGCGATCGTATTTATTTTTTCGTAAAGGATCTCTTCTGGTTTTCGGAGTTCAAATTCCCGAGGGGTAACTCCCAAGGCTGATTTCATCTGTTTCTGAAGAGCAATGACCGGCTTTAGGGATTGATGACCAAATAGAATGGCCTCCAAGATCTCTTCTTCCTTGACCTCCTTGGCACTTCCTTCGACCATAATGATAGCATCCTCGCTCCCTGCCACAAAGAGATCGATATCGCTCAGTTCCAATTCTTCATGGGTGGGGTTGAGGATAAACTCTCCGTCAATTCGACCTACTTTAGCTCCTGCAATGGGACCATCAAAGGGGATATCGGAGACGGAAAGGGCGCTGGAGGCTCCAATCATTCCTAAGATGGAAGGATCATTATCCTGGTCGGCAGAAAGAACGGTGGCGATGATCTGGATCTCATTTTGGAACCCTTTTGGGAAAAGGGGTCTTAGGGGTCGATCAATGAAGCGGGAGATCAGAGTTTCTCGATCACTGGGTCTCCCTTCCCTTTTAAAAAAACCCCCTGGGATCCTCCCGGCGGCATAAGTCATTTCTAAATAATTAACTGTGAGCGGAATGAAATCGAGGCCTTCGCGCTTCTTTTCAGAGGTGACGGCTGTAACCAAGACGACCGTCTCTCCATACTGCACCATGACCGAACCATTCGCCTGTTTTGCCATCTTCCCTGTTTCAATGGAAAATGGTCTTCCTCCAAAATCAATCTGTAGTTTGTGATTCATAAATTCTCCTCGCTTTTTAATTTAAACATATGGAAATTATTTACGTAAACCTAATTTATCGATAATCATTCGGTATCGGTCCACCTTATTTTCTTTTAGATAGTTGAGAAGTCTCCTCCGCTGACCGACCAATTTGAGAAGCCCCCTGCGAGAGAGATGGTCCCTTTTGTGCACTTTAAAGTGCTCTGTTAAGTACCGAATCCTTTCACTGAGAAGAGCAATTTGCACCTCTGAGGAACCTGTGTCCTTTTCGTGATTTTTATACTGTTCGATGATCTCTTTTTTCTTCTCTTGAACAAGTGCCATGAAATTCCTCCTTTTAAACTAACTATGATCTTCCTTCTCTCCTGCGCTGGAGTGAAATACTCTGATCGGACGAAAAGCCACTGCATCTGGATTTGCCAGGGGAATATCTGACCCCCTCACTGCTGATTTTAAAATAGCCACCAATCCCTTCTCAAGGGAAGACATCTTGAGCCATTGTCCTTTTTCAAAGTCCGGAAAGTTCTGTGGATAAAGATCTTGAACCATCATCTCTTTTCCCCACCGGACATAGCTTGTCATTTTTTCGTCCCCAATCACCTCTGGTAAATTGGGTAAGGCTGCTTCCAAAGAAATCAGCCAAGGGTGGAGAGCATCGGGTTTGAAGAATTCTTTTAACCTTTCCCAGGAGATCGCTTGCTCGAGTGTGAAAGAACCACTCCGAACCCTTCTCAAACGCAGAAGATGAGCCCCGCATCCTATTTTTTTCCCAATATCTCTCCCCAAGGTACGAATGTAAGTTCCTTTTGAACAGGAAACTCTAAAACTGATCAATGGTAGATCAATTCCTATCATCTGAATTTTGTAAATTTCTATCTCTCTCTCTTTACGCTCAACTTCGATCCCTTTTCTTGCCATTTGATAGAGAGGTTTTCCTTGTATTTTTATGGCTGAGAACATGGGAGGGATCTGATGAATTTTCCCTATAAATGTGTGAATGAGAGCCTCAATCTTTTCCAATGGGATTCCTTCCCATGGTTTTTTCCGGAGGACCTCACCGGTCCAATCATCTGTGGTGGTCTCCTCCCCTAATTTAAGGACGACATCATACTCTTTAGGATTTTCATTTAAAAATGGGACCAATTTCGTCCCTTCATTGAGGACGATCGGCAAGACACCAGTGGCAAAAGGATCAAGGGTTCCGATATGGCCCGCTTTCTTCACACCAAATCGATGTTTGATCTCCCTGACCACATCAAGAGAGGTGATCCCATCGGGTTTATCCACAATGAGGAGGCCGTCAATTACCCTCTTCATCCCTATCTGGCTCCTTTTCTTGATGGATGCTGTGGATCAATTTCTCCATATGAATTGCATACTCAATCGAAGGATCGAATTGAAACACAATTTCAGGAGTGTATCTCAGTCGGATCCGCCGACCCAATTCTTTTCGGACATATCCCCTGGCACTGTTCAGGCCTTCCATGGACCTCTCCCTTTCTTCCATGGGCCCCGGCACACTGAAATAGATTTTTGCAAACCGGCAATCCTCAGAAACCGTAACCTTGGTGATGGTGACAAAACCAATACGAGGGTCTTTGATCGACCTCACCAACATTTGGGAGATTTCTTTTTGAATCAAATCTGCTACTTTATCTGAACGTTTTCCTTCCATCCGAACTTATCAACTTAGACTGTAATGATTTCAATTTCAGTTTGCACCATTTCGACGAGGTTCATTTGCTCAATAAAGTTAACGATGTGATCCAAGCTCGAATTGATATGTCGTCGATCATTCCCAACCGTGCAGAAGCCTATCTTTGCTCGTTGCCAAAGGTCATTATCCCCGACTTCTGAAATGGCCACATTAAAACGATGTCTTACCCGATCGATCAACTTCCGGAGCACATGTCGCTTCCCTTTTAGAGAATGATTTTCCGGAATCCGAAGGTCAAGTTGGCAAATTCCAATCACCATCTTACTCACGAGTCCATTAAAAAATCCTAAATCCAAATATCGAAATCCGATGGGGATTTAGGCTAACCGAGATTGAACCTCTTCAAACTCATATGATTCGATGACATCCCCGAGTTTAATATCATTAAAATTCTCAATGCCAATACCACACTCGATTCCTTGGCTACAATCCTTCATATCGTCTTTGAATCGCCTGAGCGAAGCAATCCGGCCGTCATAGACGATGACATTGTCTCTCAATAATCTCGCATGGGACCCTCTGACGACTTTTCCATCAATCACGAGACTGCCCGCAACGGTCCCCACTTTCCGGATGCTAAAAACCTGGATCACCTGCGCCCTTCCCAAAATATGTTCTTTGTAAGTGGGTTCAAGTAATCCTTCCAAAGCATTCTTAATATCGGTGATCGCATCATAGATGATGGAATAAGTTCTGACATCGACATGCTCCTGCTCTGACAGAGACTGAGCCTTCGGACCTGGCCTCACATTAAAGCCGATGATGATCGCATTAGAGGCCGAGGCTAAATTCACATCGGTCTCTGTAATCCCGCCCACTGCATCGTGGAGGATGTTCACTTTTACAGCATCCGTTGAGAGTTTATTCAACGCCTCTTTCACGGCTTCGATGGATCCCTGGACATCCGCTTTAATGATAACATTCAGCTCTTTGACTTCCCCTTTCTTAATTTTATCATAGAGCTCCTCTAAGGAGACCTTGCTCAATTTTGAAAGCTCTTTTTCACGGATTTTTTCTTGTCGGTAGAGGCTGATTTGTTTGGCCATCCTCTCTTCAGAAACGACAATAAACGTCTGTCCTGCTTCGGGAATATCGACGAAACCCACCACCTCCATAGGAATAGAGGGCAGCGCTTCTTCCATCTTCTGTCCTTTATTGTTCAGCATGGTTCTCACCCTCCCATAGTGGGAGCCTGCGAGAAAGGCATCTCCTGTTTTTAATGTGCCCTCTTGCACCAAAAGGGTGGCCACGGGGCCCCTCCCTTTGTCTAATTTAGATTCGATAATGACCCCACGAGCAGGTTTATCTGGATTTGCCCTTAATTCTAAAACCTCTGCCTGAAGAAGGATTAAATCCAACAACTCTTTAATCCCCATCTTCTGTTTGGCAGAGACTTCGGTAAAAAGGGTATTTCCCCCCCATTGCTCTGGGACGAGTCCATATTCTGAAAGCTCTTTCTTCACCTTTTCCGGGTTGGCAGTTGGCTTATCAATTTTATTAATAGCGACCACGATGGGAACTTTGGCCGCTCGAGCATGATCGATCGCCTCCTTGGTCTGTGGCATCATGCCATCATCTGCCGCGACCACTAAAACGACCACATCCGTCACTTGAGCTCCTCTTGCCCTCATGGCAGTAAAGGCTTCATGACCAGGGGTGTCAATAAAAACCACATGCCCATTCTCTAATTCAACATCATAGGCTCCGATGTGCTGAGTAATACCTCCGGCCTCTCCTCCCACCACATTCGTTTTTCTGATTGCATCCAACAGCATGGTCTTTCCATGATCCACATGGCCCATGATCGTTACCACAGGGGGTCTTGGTTTCAATTGGTCGGGGAGGTCCTCTTTTCTCTCCAATAGGTCTTGTCTCTCTAAGGAAACTTTCTCTACCTCATAGCCAAATTCACTAGCTACCAGAGAAGCGATATCCGTATCAATGAGTTGGTTGATATTTACCAGTACACCCATTTCCATTAACTTCTTAATCAATTCTCCACCTTTGACTCCCATCCTCTTAGCAAGATCCCCGACGGCGATGACCTCGGCGATTCGAATGATCCTTTTAATAGGCTTGGGGACGGTCACCTCTGTCTTCTTTAGCGTCTTCAGTACCACCTTCTTCTTCATTGGTCTGAAGGGTCTGGAGACGATCTTATCCTCTTGTCCTTCCACTTTTTCACCTTCGACCTCATCCTCCGCCAACATCCTTTCTTCAATTCTCTTTCTCTTTATAACAAATCCCTTTTTCTTTGCATGAGGCCCCAATCTTTCCTTTTCCAATAGTTCTTCTTTTTCAAGTAGTTTCACCGCAGGCTTTTGGATAGGGATCTCCTTCGGTTTTTGTTCCTCAGCTTTTTTCTTGACTCCTGGTATTTCAATTGCTTCTTTTAGAATGGCTTGGGGAGGCAATGACTTGATGGGTTTTGGAGGAAGGATTTCTTTTAATTCAGCTTTTACCTCAACGGATACCGTAGGTTCTTCAGGTGTTTCCCCTTTCTTGATTCCTTTCGTTGGCTTTACAAGAGGTTTCTCTTCCTCTTTCAGTTCTTCCTTCTCTGCGACCTTCCTCGGAATCCTCAGCTCGAGCTCGGCTTTATCTTCTTTTGCTTTTGTAATCTTCTCTTTTGCAACTTCAAGGGCGACCTTAGCTTCGACGATAACTAATGGGGGAGGAGGGGGTTCAACTTTGACTTCAAGGTTTCTTGCTCTTCTCCGAATCACGGTAGGTTTGACCCGTTTCTCGACGATCTCTTTCTCAGAATCCCTTTCAATGATCTTCTCATCCAAAGGGGAAACCTTTTTTTCAGGTTCGACGAGCTTCTTCTCTTTTACCTTCACCCCCATTCGTTTCAATTTCAGAAGCAGTTTATCATCCCCCATCCCAACTTCGCGTGCAAGATCGAGGACTTTACTCTTTGTCATTCCCTTCCTCCTCTATAAAATCTTTCCATTTTTAAAAAAACTTCTGTTGAAGAAGACTAAAGATCCACCGTTTCTAAGAGGCCGATCCCTCTGTTTTTTTTCTTTGCTATGTTCAAACAACCAAGGTTTGGGCAGAGATAGCATCCTCGGCCATGATGACGTTTCCTTTCATCTATCGACAACACCCCTTCAGAGCTTTTAATTAGACGAATCATCTCTTCTTTTTTCCTTTTCTTCCGACACCCTATACACATTCGAATAGGGACATGCCCTTTTCCTCTCATGTGCTCTTTCTTCCAAGATAATGTTTTGCAGATTGGATCAATTTTTCTGCTCTTTTCGTCCCAATCCCTGGCAGGGCGGAAAGTTTTTCAACATCTGTTTCTAAAATATCGTGAATGGTTTTAAATCCATTCGCTTCTAATATTTGGGCGGTCTTCTCTCCTACCCCTTCCATCCGGTCTACCGGATCGATGGCGGGATCTTCTGTTATCGGGGGAGATTTCTGGTCTACTTCTGGGCTTCCTTCCCCCTGGGATAAATGGATCGCCCTTTCTACAATCTCCACGGCCTTTTCTTTCTCAATCTCTAAAACCTTTGCCAACTCTTCTGGGTCAACCTCCGCTACTTCCTTAGTCGATCGGAATCCTTCATTATAAAGGATACGACTCGCCACATCTCCGATATGAGGAAGGCTCTTAAACTGTTCTAAAATTTCACTTGAAATCTTTTCCATTCTTGATTCGCTCTTAATATCAATTTTCCAACCGGTCAATTTAGAGGCTAATCGGACATTTTGGCCTTTCTTCCCAATGGCAAGGGAGAGTTGATCATCTGCCACGACCACCTCCATGTGACGATTCTCCTCATCGATATAGACCCGAGAGATTTTTGATGGAGCCAATGCGTTACATACATACTTCGCTTGGTCTTGAGCCCAAGCGATGATATCAATCCGTTCCCCTCGAAGTTCTTGAACGACGTTCTGAACTCGAGACCCCTTCATTCCCACGCAGGCTCCCACTGGATCCACATCACGATTTGAACTGAAGACAGAGATCTTTGCTCTCTCACCCGGTTCGCGGGAGGCACTGATAATTTTGATCACTCCCTCAGAGATCTCAGGGACTCCCATCTCAAAGAGCTTGATTAAAAATCCTGGATGAGTTCTGGAAAGAAAGATTTGGGGTCCCTTTGAGTTCTTCTGTACTTCGAGAATATAGGCCCGAAGTCGCTCTCCTTGTCGGTAGGTCTCACCTGGAATCTGTTCTTTCGATGAAAGAATGGCTTCTGCCCTACCAATGCTGACATAGAGGTTTCCCTTTTCCATCCGTTGAACCACTCCACTGACCAAATCTCCTTTGCGTTCCTTAAATTCATTATAAACATTCTCACGTTCGGCATCTCTCACCTTCTGGATGATCACCTGCTTGGCCGTTTGGGCTCCAATGCGGCCAAAGTCCGTATTCAGTTTAACACCCAAGCTGTCTCCGATCTGGGCTTCATTGTCCAATTCTCCTGCCTCTTCTAAAGAGATCTCTGTCGATGGATTCACCACTTCCTCAACGACTTGTTTGAATTGAAACAACTCCACTTCGCCTGCTTCTTCATTATAGTGGACTTCTATCTCCCCCTGGTGCCCGTATTTCTTCCTTGAAGCAGTCAGCACGGCTTGTTCTAAGGCTTCGATGATTACCCTGCGGTCAATTCCTTTATCTTTTCCTACTTGATCAATCACAAAACTAAGATTGGATGGCATAATTCACCTCTCCCTTTTTAAATGTATCTCCTTTCATGAGGGCAGTCGGGACTTCCCTGAAATGTAATGATATTGGGATGATGCTCCTTTCGGAGCGTTTCCTAATCAATTTCCAAATTGGCTTTTGCTACATTGGAAAGAGGGATCTGAAAAAAATTTCCGTCTACTTCAATTTCAATCTTGTTTTCAGAAATGGTTTGGAGCCTCCCTTTAAAATGCCTTCGGTTCTCAATGGGATCGATGGTCTTTACCTTAACCAAACAGTGGCGATATTTCATAAAGTCCTTTTCAGTTTTTAAAGGACGGGTGAGACCGGGAGAAGAAACCTCTAATATATAAGGGGATTGGATGAAATCTTCTATATCCAGACACCTTCCCACTTCTTGGTTAATCCGGGTGCAATCATCAAGAGTAATCCCTCCTTCTTTGTCCAGATAGAGACGGAGGACCCATCCTTTTGATTCTCTTCGATATTCAATGTCTACCAATTCCATTCTTTCATTGAAAAGGATGGGATGAACCATTGCCCTTACGCGCTCAACAATCTCTTTTGACATCCTATTTTCCGCTTACGGAATATGCGCTTTCTAAAAAAAAAGCGGGCAAACAGCCCGCTTTTTCAGCAGACCAACTAATTTAATTTTAAATATACTATGATTCGCTTTGAAATGCAATAATTTTTTTAGTCAACCTTTCGACTCCCCGGCCTGAAGGCTGAGGCTTTCCTTCGGCCCGAGACTTCGGCGTTATCGAATGGGTCAACATTGAGGAGAGTTTTTTCATCATAAAGAATCCTTTTTAACCCTCCTTTTTTGGAAAAGAGGGCTGATCTAATCCAGGACCCCGTAGGGATTGGATCTCTTTCTCCAATCTTTGAATTGTTTTTTGGCTTTGACGAAGGGTCCTTTTGATCTGAAAGCGTTGATAAAGGTCACCTATTCCTCCGATCAAGATTCCTAAAAAGAGGGGACAGAGGATGATCACGAAAAGAGGGAGGGGGGTTGGGGAAATTTCGAACCATTTGAAATTCTCCATTGGGAAAAGAGCAAATTGAAGGGTGACCTGGCTTTGATTTTGAATAAAAAAAAGGATTCCTAATAAAAGGATCAACATTAAAAGTAATGTTTTAACCCCTCTCACTTTTTCGTCCTCCTTTCTTGACTCTCTTTTCTCCTAAAAGATCTGTAAAGGCAGAGTGAAGTTTCTGATAGGTCTTTTCTAAATATTCTGGGATGGTTTTTGTTTCACCTATGACTGGCATGAAATTGGTATCTCCTCCCCATCTTGGTACAATATGGATGTGGAGGTGATCTTCTCCAGCACCACCTACCTTTCCAATGTTTATCCCAATGTTAAACCCATGGGGACGGAGGCTTGACTTCAGTACCTTTAGGGAGGTTTTTAATAAATCGAAAAGCTCTTTCAATTCGTTATCATTCAATTGTTCCAAATCGAGGCAGTGGCGTTTGGGAACGATCATCAAATGACCATTATTATACGGATACTTATTCATGACTATAAACACATGTTCGCCCTGAACCAGGATAAGATTTTTCTTACTCTTCTTTTTTTTAAGATTTTTGCAGAAGAAACACTCCCCTTTTTTCTCCCCTAAGATATAGTCCATCCTCCACGGAGCCCAGAGATATTTCATCGATTTCCATCCCTTCGAAATTCAATCTATGCCTTTCATTGCTCTAAAAGTTTTTGATGGGTTCTTCAATCTGACCCATTCTCATTCCACCGTTCATTTCCGGACCTTTTAACAACAGAGATTATAGGCATTTTGAAATTAAGATCACATTTGATTGAAAAATTAACCTGGCAGTTACATAAAAACATTCTAAGAAGGCGGTTGGGTGTGTTGGAAAACCTTTACAGCGGCAACCTCTATGCGTTTTACTACTCCCTTTCCAAGTGTATAGCAGAAGTCACCTTAGGTGATATTGCATGTTTCCCATAAAACATTTAAAAACCCGCTTGGTAAAGGTTTGGAAGCACACTCAACCGCCTTCCTATGCAACGTTAAGGTTAAGTGGTCAGCCCCAGATTAAGGTAAAGATAATCTTTCCATGGATCCGGTGTCTCTTTAATCCCAAGGCTCATTGGCAACAAGGGTATCCAGATGGGAGCCCTAGGTTTTCGGATCAGCGACATTCCTGCTTCTTCAGGTGTTCTCCCACCTTTTTTGAGATTACAAGCCGTGCAACAGGTCACAACATTTGTCCATTCCGTTTGCCCACCTTTTGAGCGTGGAACAACATGGTCATAAGTCAACTCCTTATGCTCAAAAGGATCGCCACAATACTGACATTTCCCCCGATCCCGGACATAGAGATTCTGGCGAGAAAATTTAACGATGGGAGTTTTCCTTTTGATAAAACGAGTTAATCGAATGACGGCAGGTAGACGTAAAGAAAAGCTGACGCCACGAATCATCCGATCATATTCCTCAATGACCTCAACTTTTTCAAGCGTCACCATGATGATGGCTTTTTTCCAGGTAACCACTTTAAGTGGCTCAAAAGTTGAGTTGAGAAGCAAGGTCCATTCCATTTCAAATATTCCTTTGAATTTTGAGTAGGTATAGCGATTTTTAACCTAATTGTCAAGTATTTTAAGAGGAGATTTCCGAAGGAAATGCTCTATCCGAGATTATCCATCGATATCCTGACCGATTGATGGGGTTTGCCGCATTAGCCCCTAAACGTCCCAAAGAAGCTGCCGACGAGCTCGAAAGAT
>Ga0214474_1000398_pt1 | contig 21804 bp, 34 predicted proteins | sample RVTome_2_FD_187335 | JGI IMG/M metagenome (GOLD analysis project Ga0214474, IMG submission 187335) | Soil microbial communities from uranium-contaminated site in the Upper Colorado River Basin, Wyoming, United States - RVT95D214 HiSeq ...
TGATCTGGTTTTCGTCCATGGGTCTCACTCCTTGGTTGGGTGTTCTTCGAGAGTTGACCGCTACCGTCCCACACACGGAGGCCGGTAGCGGTTGGGGCGATATGCCCCGGAATCTTGCTCGTCCTCGCGTTGCTCGAAGCGTTCGAGCCTCGCTTCCTCGTCGCGCTCGCGCCTCTCCTCCAGGTCGTCCCGGTCCCAGGGCGTGGATAGCTCGGGAGAGTCGTAGACGGGCCTGGTAAGTCGCAGCGTCACGGTTGCACCGCCTCGTGTGCGATTGCGATCAGGTCGAGATCCACCGCCGCCTCCGCCGCCGCCCGCGCCGCCTCCGCCGCCGCCCACTCCGCCTCCGCCGCCGCCCACTCCGCCTCCGCCGCCGACGCCGACGCCGACGCCGACGCCGACGCCGCCCACGTCGCCGCCCGCGCCGCCTCCGCCGCCGCCCACGCCGACGCCGCCGCCGACGCCGCCGCCGCCTTCACCGCCGCCGCCGCCGCCGACGCCGACGCCGAACGGTTGCGGCCAGAAAGCCACCCAGCAGCCCAGGTTTGCCAACCATCCGAGGCTGTCGGGTAAGCGCACAGGATGGTAAAGCGCACCCGTTGCTCCGTCGTGACAACGGGCAGCGGCAACTCCTCCACCAGGCGCATGCGCTGGACCCCGAATTTCAGGCCATGGTCATCGAGTCGGGCACCGTCCACCTCGATGCGCCACAGTCGAGGGTTCTTGATATTGGCGTGGATCGGGTTCAGGAACACGGCCAGCAGCGGATCGGTGTACCCGTGCAACCACCCGTCGGTGCAGAGGCCGCCCTTCCCACTGACCTCCTTCCACTCTCCCAGCACCCACTGGCAACCGCCGTGGGTCTGCATGTCCTGGTCTGTCAGCTTACACAGCGTCATGGCTTTGGCTCCTTCATTGCTTCGTGAACGGCGACGATGGCCCCAATTGGGACGCGGTCCAGCCCTGGGCGCACGTCCTCGGCAATGTCGGCGGCTTGCAGCAGTTCGGCGGCAAGGTGGCGCGCGTCGCTGGGGCTCATGTGCAGGTCGCAGCTCACGAAGGCCACGCCCGGGCCAGTGGGGAACGTGGGGAAGATGACCACGAACGGGTCCATGCTGCGGTGCTGCTCATATCCATTGGCTGTGAATGCTGGTGTCATGGTTGGTCCTCCTCGTTCCCGGTTTCGTCCTCGTCGGGCGCGTCAACATACCCGGTGCCGTCGCACACCGGGCAGCATTCATCCGGCGGTGATTCGCACCGGCCGCACGAGCAAGTTCCATTCACCACACCGTCCCCGGTACAGTTCTCGCATTCGACTTGTCCTGGCCACGGTCTGTTGCGGCGGTGGTTTCTCGGGATGAATGATCTGCAACCCATGGTGGTCTTCCTCCGTTGCGCGGGTGGGGCTACAGCCGAGAGGCGAGGTCGGAAAGGGCGACCATTTGCTCGCCCGACACCAGCCCCTTGGCCTGGTGGTACCTCTCGCAGCAGAGCCGATAGATGCTCTCCGCGTGCCGCGAGTCAGTGTCATAGCCGAAGGTGCTGGCCCAGTCGTCGAAGCTCTGCTCATGCGCTTCTAGGGATTCCTGGCACACCGAGGCTAGTACCTCTGGGAGCTGCGGACGCCTGTCCCGATTCGGGGCGTGGCGCTCGCGCTCCTTGTCGTCCGCCCCGCACGACCACTCAACCACCATGGACCGACCACCCTTCGAGAAAGTGATCGTGTAGGCGAAGTGCGGCCACGGTTTGGCGGTCTTCGGTTCTCCCATTGGCTCGGTGGAATATCTCGGGGCGCCAACCTCGGCGGAAATGCCGAGGGTTGCGAAAAGTGAGTCCAGCTCCCTGCGTGCGATCACGTGGTCAGGCTCGGCGGCTTGGTTCTGTTCGTTCGTGGTCATGGTGCTTTCTCCTCGGTAGTGGGTTGTCAGTCGATACGGTTCGAATCTTCGTAGGCTTGCGCCTCTGCGTTCTCCACTTCCCAGGTCGCCCAGCATTGGGCGCAACTTGTCTCGGTCCTGCCCGCGAGGCGGGAATACCCGATGCGCTGGCCCGGGCTGATGATGTGGCCGCAACTGGCCATGGATTGGAACTTGGCCACGATTGGTCGGAATGCGTCGAAGCGTCGAGTGATGGGCATGGTCTACCCTACCCATCCGTGGCCAGGGCGTGTCTTGGCAAGGACGGTGCAGGACACTACCTCGCACGTCAGCTCATGGCCGAACCGTTCCCGCTTCTGGGGAAGCAGGTGGTAGTGGTACCCGAACGCATCGGGTTCCACGCCCACGTCGAAGCCGGTCATGTCGGAGAGTCGCTGCGCCTCGTCCTTGGCTTGCTGGTATGTCATGGGCTAGTAGCGCCTGAGGGCGCCCTCCATGTCAGAGGAAGACAGGACCGCCACCAGCCGGTGCCCGGACATCCCGAGCAGCTCCAGCAACTCAAACACGTTGTCGAGAGTGTTCGGGTCCATGTCGGGGTGGTCCTTGGCGAATGCTGCCCAGTCTGCGGCGGACTCCTCGGGAAACTCTCCGAGGGTTTCCTTGGCGCCCTCCGCCTCTGTGACGTACTCCATGAGCGCCTCGATGATCTCGGCCGTGTCCATGGCCGTGTCAAGGTCCGCCCGTTCCGCGAGATTCCTTGCGGCCAGAAGCAAGGCCCCATCGTCCTTGCGGTAGGTATTGGCCCATGAGCGCAAGTCCGCCCAAGTCACCGAATCGGGCTCATCCTGCGGGAACAACTGCACGGCAAGGGCGACCCTTTGCGCTTCGGCTGCTTCGTTGCCTTTGGTGTCGTCATCCTTGGCGGCCATGGCAAGGCGCAGCGATTCCAATTCCTTGCGGGTGTCCTCGTGCCGTCGGACTTCCTCAATCGTGCGGATGCGGGATTGTTCGAGCTGGGCTTTTAGGGTGGCGATGGATTCCTTTGCCATGGTGTCTTTCTCCAGGTTGTAGGTTGTGGGAGTGGTATGGCTCTACCACCGAAGGTTTTCTGGCAGCATCCGATAGGACTTGTCCGCTTCCGCTTCCAGTTGCAGCGCGGTTACGATTGCCCCTGTCTTGCGAGAGAAGCGAGCGCGACGAGTCTTGGCGCAGAAATTCGCCAGCAGGAAGAAAACCGCCTCATGCTCTGCTAAGTCGTGATCTAACAAGCCTTCAAGGTTCGGGACAGTGACGTCGTCCATGCTCGCGTTTGCCATGATGGGTTCCCTTTCGGTTGTTGGTAGTCGGTCCCATGATGCCCCCGATGGCTCGGGAGCACGAGCGGCCCACTACTCGCCCCGCTGGGACTCCGGGAGGTAGAAGGGCGACGTGGGGCGGGTTGAGTACCCGCGCGCCCTCTCCTCGTTCCTGTGCTTGCGCCCGTAGCGACTGTTGCCACTCGGTCGCTGCATCTGCACGTCTTTTGTGGCATTCCGCTTCGCCCGCTGGTCCGCTCGCTTCGTTCGTCGTTTGCTCATGGTGTCTCCTTGGTCGTGGGTAGTGGCCAGGCTCATCAGTGCGACGTGGCCAGTCGTCGCAGACGGGCTTGCGCCCGTTTCGCCTATTCGCAGCGCATGCTGAGGTTGCCCGCGACACGGCATACGTAGACCTGCTTGGCATCGACGCAAGCATGGTCCTTGTGATTCGCGGCCCAGTCACCGAGGCGAGCATCCGAGGCGGGGACGAGCGCGCGGCCCTTGGTGCAGGTCGGGATGCCGTCGCTGGCCTTGGTGGTCTTGCCGCCCTTGAGGTTGGTGGGCAAGTCCTTGGCGGGAATGGTGCCATCGGCGCCAAAGGCCACGAGGGAGAAGGCACAGGTTGAGAGAGCGAGAATCAGGGCTGCGATGAGAGTCTTCATTGGGTTCCTTTCGGTTCTGGGTTGTGGTGGGCTACTTCTGAAAGCGGCGTCCAGCTCTGCTACCCGATGGCCTGGCTTACTTCCCGCTTCCCCGTTCGCCCTGACGAGGAGGTCTATTGCAGTCCATGTGCCAGAGTTGGCTTGACAGTGGACACAAGCAAAATCGCAGGGTTAGCACGGCACGACCCGTGCAAGGTAGACAAGGAATGGCAGTGAAGGTACGCAAGGATTGCGGCCCATGATGTAACCCCGCGGAATCACAAGGACAAGGATTGTCACAGGTGAGGAGGGCAGCGACGAAAGACGGCACCGGTCGTGCCACGACAGAAGCGAGCCCCCATCCCGCAAGCCAAGCCCGAGCCCACCTCAAGCATTCCCAAGCAGCCCATGAGAACTCCCCTACCACTACAGAGAGACAACCCCGAGACAGCATGAGCAGGGCGACGACACGGTGCGGTGTAGCGTCAGGCGATAGCCTGTCAGCGGTGCCGCTCAAGCCAGCCAACGGTCAAGGACCTAGCACTATCAACGGGTTGCGTGCGATGTAGCGCGCCAGGGATGCGAGAGCATGGCCAGGACGGCCGTGCAGGCCAGGCCTAGCTGCCTATCCTCTCGCCACTGCTGACGCATCCAGTAATTATTTGCAAAATGTATTAAATTACGAGTCATGTCATGACCACATTACGCGCACTTAGGACACACATTTGTCATGCGCACTACACTAGCCAAGCCCAATCCCACACACACAATCCCACATGTGTACGCTTGGAAACAATACCCCGTAATCCCGGGGTTCTGTTTACATAGGCGCATTGCAGCAGTAGTCGTTCCGCATGGTTGCACGATTGATGCATTGCTCACTGCCCAGGGTGGCCTTGCTGGGTATGGTGACGCACCACCCCACCGGGGTACCGGGTCGGGGAGGGTGCGGGCTGAACCGGTACTGCTTCGCCTCACGCAACAAATCACGTTTCACTTGACCTAACGCATCGCACCAGCTAAGGTACACCCAGTCCTTCGGGACAGGGGAAGCAAGGTCGTGCCGGCGTCCTCCCCGCCCGGCCAGCGGTGAAACCTAGGTCGCCCTGGCCGGCAAAACCGGAGCGTGTTGTTCGCGCCTATGGCCCTGGCGGCGTCGATGAACAACATCACCGCCCTGCCCTCCCGCCCCTGGCCTTCGCGCGCGGGGCGCGGTCCCAGGCGATTCCTTCACTGCCGATGCCGTAGACAAAGTGCCGACGCCGCCCGGTTGTTTCGCGAACCTCGAAGACTGGGCCAATGCCACGGAACCGTTTTGGCAGACGGTCCTGCGGGAGCACGGTGCATGTCTTCCCCGACATTCTGTCAATGACCCGCTCTCCCTTCCGCGGCCAGCGCGGGCGAGTCACTTCGCCCCGCCCTTCCCGGCGTCCAGGACGTCTGGCGGCGCCGTCAGCGAGGGCTTCCCGTCGCGCTCGTAGACAGCCACGTCGATCCACGCTCCGATGGAGTGCCCGGCTGGCAGCTCAAACGTCACCGTGTTTTTCTCGAAGTCAGCCTCGATGACCTGGCACCGGCGGATGTTGGACCACGGTACGCCCCGTGCCAGATCGGCGCGGAGGGCGGCCCGTTCGTCCATCACTCCACGCAACGTCTGCCGTAGGGCGTCCGCTTCGGTGCTCATGTCAGCCTTCCCCCTTCCCCGCCTCGGCCAGCTCCGCTTCGAGGGTGGCGATGCGCTGGTCGTCCACCGCGAGGGCTTCCGTTGCTGCCATCATCGCTTTCTGTCGAAGGTCGCACTCCCGTTCCAACTCCATCACCCTCTCCCTTAGCGGCGCGCACGCGGCCTCGACGGCGGCGCGCTGGTCGGAGCGGGCGGCTTCGAATGCGGTCTCCTTCCCTCTGGCGTTTGACCATGCGGACAGCGGAACCCTTTCCAGGCGCTCCATCACCTCACCCTTGCAGTCGTGGCAGAAGGCCCTTGGCATCGCCACCCCGCGCCGCTTCGGCTTGGGGCCGTGCTTGCGAAGTCCTATACTCACTGGCCCCTTGCACTCAGATGGCCAGCCGGCCAGGGGCTTGACGCTCCCGCAGACGCGGCAGCAAGTCACCAACAACCCGCCGCCCAACAGGTCAGACCGAAACTCGACGTGCTCGCGCACCTCTGGCTTGCGCTTCGGCTTTCCGGCTTTGCGGCCGGGCGCGGGGCGGGTGGTCATGCTGCTTTCCCTCCGTGGCGGAATGGCCTGCTCTTGTTGTATTCGTCCTTGACCTGAATGGCTCTGCCGAGGTTCACCCCGAGCGCGGCCGCCGTGTCCATGGCCCGAATCACGATGTCTGCAAGCTCCTCATCGGCGCACGTCAAGTCGATCGGCTTGTCGCACTGGCCTTGCAGGTGATTCCTGCGGTACGCCTCCCACAGTTCCGACACCTCGCCGTGAAGGTTCGCGCACCACGCTCCAAAGTCCCTTGGAACACCAAACCGCTCGTCACCGTCGTGGAAACCCTTGCTCGCGGCTATGGCGTACATCGCGCTTGCTACGTCGTTGATCGCGTCTACCTGTTCACGTGTCACGGCTTCACCGCCTTGCTGTTTCGTTCACCGAGACAACTCGCCGCGTTGTGCCCGAGGCGACCGCACACCGAGCACCGTCGCTTCTGCGCGTCGGGCCTTCTCCTGCGCTCTCGGCACGGCTTGCACCTGTCGCGCCCATCGGACACCCTCCCGCACTGGCTGCACCTACCTGCCTCCCTCATTCGCAACTGCCATCGCCTTTGTCTCGTCATGGTTGGACATTGCCTTGACAAAGCCGTCAAGTCAAGACAATATTCCTCCATGGCACTACCAGGCCTCGTGAGAGCTACGGAACTGGCTCGGCTTCTCGGCGTCACCCCCAGGACCGCCATCATCTGGTGCAGGAAGCTCGGCATCCGGATAGCCAAGGCTCCTGTTCGTGGGACCGATGATGCGACACCGGAGGGCCACCGCGGGAAAACCTCCCCCATCTACGTCTCCATCTCGGAGTCGGTTAAGCTCCTGGAGCACATGCTTCCCGGGGTGGCCAACTTCGCCGAGAGGTCCAGGCTCAAGGCCAGGATCGACAGGAGAGCAGCCCAGACGGCCAGGGGCTCCAGGAACGTCCGCAACGAAATCATGTGGGAGGAGTAGCACTTGCGCGCCGCGACCCGCGGTGGCAACATGCAGATATGTCGGCCCTTGCCAAGCTAGATGGCCAGCGCGCCGTCCTGGCGCGGTTCGAAAAGCTCGTGAACGAGTCGGCCCGCATCGTTGAGGTGGCTGGCAAGGCGTACAAGCTCACCCGTGACCCGATGACCGGCGCTCCGGTGCAGCCCGAGGGCCTCCAGCCCGGCACCAGGGCGATGGACGACTACCACATCCAGCGCGACGCACTCCAGACCAGCAAGGACTGCCCGACGTACCTCCGGCTCCACATTGAGCGTGTGGCACTCGCCCAGCGCATCGCAGGAGGAGGGGACGGCTCCAGGGTGCCGGTCGTGAACTTCATCCAGCAGAACTTCTCGATGCCGCCCAAGTACCCCGTCATCGACGTGACCCCCGTGGACAGGAAGGGGTGACGATGGCCTTCTACACCGGCAACGGTCGCACGTCCGTCACCTCGGACGAGTTTCGCTCCGGGTGGGACCTTGCGTTCGGAAAGGACCAGCATGCCTCTCATCAAGTCGACCTCCCAGAAGGCCCTCAAGGAGAACATCCGCGAGATGATCAGGGCCGGACACCCCAAGAACCAGGCGGTGGCGGCGGCGCACGAGAACCAGCGTAGAGTCGCCGCCCACCACAGCAAGTTCACCTGCAGCAAGAAGAAATAAGTGGCCTGGCCGCGCTACACCATCAAGCAGCCGGTGACCAAGCGGCCACCGAACGAGAAGTCGTCGCTGCCCTGGCTCCAGCGCGAAGTCCAGCCGTGGCTCCTCCAGGCCCACAAGGTCATCGACTGGCTCGTCACCTGGATAGCCAAGGTCCAGGTGGACAACGACCAGACGCCGGTCGTGCTGGAGAACGCCCTCGTAGGAGCCGGTGGCCTGACCATCACCAAGACGGGTACGACGCCGAACAAGAAGCTGACCTTGACCGCAGCGGCGCCCACCCCCAGCGTCTACGACATGCCCATCAGCCTCCCCGACGTCCTACCGTCCAACAAGGAACTGGTCGGGTTCGTGTTCGTGCGGGCCATGCGGCTCCCGACCACCGGCCACCAGGCAAACGCCAGCATCGCGGCGCTCGCGGATTCGACCATCACGACCAAGAAGGTCACGGCTGCCGGCGTGAGCAGTGACATCGGCGCCGTTGACTGGGATGCCGACGGGAAGCTTGGGACCGTCACCGTCCCAGTGGCCATCGACTTCGCAATCGGTGACACCGTTCTTTGGTGGAACCAGGCAATTGCAGACGCGAACCTGGCGGACGTTCACATGACCTACAAGTGGGAGTACCTGTAATGGGCATCGACAACCAAGGCACCGAGATTGAGGATGCTGTAGTGGCCATCGGCCCGTGGGTCTACAACACAGCTGTCGGTGCCCCCCGTACCGGGTACGGGCGCGGGTCGATGTGTGTCAACGCGACCGACCCGAGCGCGGTGCTTCCGTACCCATTCACGGCAGCCAAGACGACATTCGGTGCAACCGCGTCGTTCTACTTCGCTGGTACCAGTTCGTCTCCTTGGACGCAGAACAACCTTCCGTTTTTCATCTTCGCTTCCAGTGGCAGCGGGTGTCTCGCGCTGGCCACCACGACGACCACAGGAGAAATCAAGCTGGTCAGGTGGACTGGCGCTGCCTATACCACGATTGCAACCGGCGCGGTTCCATCGACCAACACCGCCATACGCTTCGACGTGTACGTGGAGAACTACGGGGCGGGCGATGCAACCGAGCGGTGCCGAGTGTGGCTGCGGTATCCCCTTGCGGCGACTCCGCCGGTGCTGTGGATCGACTACTCGGGCGACCTGACGTCTCCGGCAATCACCGACCTGGACGCCGCCTGGATTACCCCGGTAGCGGCGACCACCGCCAGCACCGCCGGAATTTCCGAGGTCATCATCTGCGACGAGCCAACCCTCCGCATGGGCGTGGTGCCGATCTACCCGAACGCCGCCGGGGACGCCACCGAATGGACTGGCGCCTATACTGCCATCGACGAACTGGCCGCCAGCATGACCGACTTCATCGAGACGCCTGATGCGGTCAAGCTGTTCCTGTGCAACGTCACCGACCTACCGGCGGGCTCGCTTAACCCGCTCTGCCTCAAGGTCAGCATTCTGGCGGCGAAGGGGTCAAGCGGCCCGACGCAAATCAAGATCGCCATCAAGACCCACGGGACGGTCTACTACTCCTCGACCTTCGCGCTCGACATCTCGCCGACAGCCTACAGTTACAGTTGGCCGCTCAATCCCAACACGACCGCCGCGTGGACCACGGCGGAAATCACGGCGCTGCAAATCGGCGTCGAATCGGTTGCGTGATGGCTGACCAACGAGTAGGCAAGATTCACAGCTCGACGGTGGGGGCACCGGCCGAGGCGGATGTCGCGGTTGCGAAGGGCCACGCTTCTTTGGTTGCGGCTCCATTGGAGGCCAACGTCATGGTTGCCAAGGGGAACGCCTCAGTCGTGGCCGCACCGCTAGAAGCAAACATGGTCGTCTGGAAGATCGAGGCATCAGTCGTCGTCGAGGATGGAGCCCCGGCCGGCCGCTACGTCAACATCATGGTGTGCGGATGATCCCAGGAGTCTACGAACCATCGCACGTCCAGCTTGAGGCGCACAGCTTCCAGCCCTACGACGAGGTGGAGATTCTGTACGGCGGAGCCGCGGGGGGCGGGAAGACCCTGTGGCTGCGGTGGGACCCAATCGAGACCCAGTGGCCAGGAGAGCACCAGAGGTGGCTCGATGCACGCGCCCGCGGGGAGAGCTTCGAGTCAGTCGGGTGGGCGCTCCACGTGCGTCGCACCTTCCCGATGCTCCTCCAGACCATCCTCTACATGAAGCGGGCCGCTCAGATCATCGACCCGGGGGTCCACTGGGACAGCGAATCCAAGCTGTTCACGTTCTCGTGCGGATACCGCTACCAGTTCGGCCACGCCGAGCACCCGGATGACTGGAGGAATTACGACTCGAACGAATACACCGCCCTGTATGTCGACGAGGGAGTCCAGCTCCTCAAGGAGCAGTACGACGGTCTCTGGTCCCGCGTCCGCACCACCGACTCGGTGCTGCGCCACAAGCTGCGCACCTGCATCGCCACCAACCCGGACGCTCCATTTGAGGGACTGTGGGTCAAGAAGCGGTTCGTCGACCCGGCGCCGGCGGGGCGCTCGACTCTGGTGGAGAACACCGAGCTGGAAGACGGCACAGTCAAGACCACGGCCCGCATCTACATCCCGGCCTACCTGCGCGACAACCCGAACGTCGAGTTCCGCCGCACATACGAGGCGAAGCTGCGCAAGATGCCCCGCCACATCATGATGGCCCGCCTCTTCGCCAACTGGAACACCGTCGAGGGGGCCTTCTTCGAGTACGAGTGGCAGCCCGAGGCCCACGTCGTCAAGCCCTACCCTATCCCGCCCCACTGGCCCATATACCGCGCTCTCGACTGGGGCTACAAGGCGGCCTGCGTCTGCATGTACTTCGCGGTGGACGAAGAGGGCAACATCGTGGTCATCGACGAGTTGACGTGGAACCACGAGTGCCCAGAGGAGGACCGCAAGGACGCCGAGTTGGTGGCCATCGCGATCAAGCGGTACGAGCAGGCGCACGACGAGGAGCAGGAAATCAGGGACGCAGCTCGCGCCGACGGCCTGAAAAGCCCGCGGTACTGGGACAAGAAGTCCAACTGTTCGAACCTCATGGGACCGGCCGACTACCAGATCCGAGAGGAGCGCGGCAACAAGGGCCCGACCATCGAGGAAACGATGGCCGGCTACGGCGTCTACTGGAACGCCTGCAAGAAGAACCGCCCCATGGCGACCGCGGAGCTGCTGCGGCGCCTGCGCGACATCCCGAAGTCGCAGAACAGCCGCCCTGGCATCACGTTCTTCGACACCTGCGTCCACACGGCCCGCACGATGCCCACCAGGAAGACCGTGAAGGTGTCGGACGGCAACGACCGCAAGCGCGAGGCCCCTCCCGAGGCGCCGGATGACCACTGGTTCGACACTGTGTGCTACATTTGCCTGTTCAGGGCTAGCCCGGCGCAGAAAAATGAGCGAAGCTGGTCCGAGGATGACGAAGACGATCTCTCGAAGGCGCGCGTGAGGCGCCAGAGCCAAGGAAAGTGGGGTTACGGCCTATGAAAATCTCCAAGCGAAGCTCGACGGCCGGCGGGACTGGCTCGGACGACCAGAACGGCGCCGTTCCAGACAGCGAGGCGCAGTACAGCGAGTCCTCCAAGGAGGTCGTGGTCGCCCAGACCGAGAACCCCGCCCAGCCGGGCCTCGCTCTCCCCGACAACGCCATCAACCTCGTGCCATACCTGCTCGAAGCCGCCGAAAAGGACGAGAAGGTCAAGAAGTTCATCGAGGAGACGCTCCCGAATCAGGTCATGCGCCACTTCGACGAGGACTGGAAGGCGCGCGAGGGCTGGATGCAGCAGCGGGCGACTATCACCAACCTGTTCCTGGGGGCCCTCAAGGAAAAGAGCGAGCCGTTCCGCAACTGCGCCAACATGCACGTCCCGATTCTCGCGACCCGCATCCTGCGGCTCGTGTCCCGCGTCTGGGCCGAGCTTCACGCCAAGGGGCAGCCGATGTTTTCGGCCCAGGCGGGCTCGAAGCTGTCCGAGAAGCGCGCCGACCTCATCACCAAGCACGAGAACTGGCAGTTCGAGAAGGAGATTCCAGACTTCCCGGCGCACACATGGCGCTACTGGATGGATTTCTTCCTCTTTGGCGAGGGAATCTTCTCCTCCACCCGAGATTTCCTCCAGGGGAAGAACCGGCACAGGTACGTGTCGCCCGACAAGTTCGTCTACCCCTACGTGGAAGGCTCCACCGCACCGGACATGAGCGACGTCCCACGCAAGACGGAGATCCTCTCGCTCTACAAGCGCGACCTCAAGTCCATGGAGCGCCTCGGGTTCTACGCCCAGGTGAGCAAGGTGTGCTCGCACCGCGGAACCCACGACACGGACTTGGACCAGCCAGTGAAGGACGCCGTGGACAAGTTCGAGAAGCGCGACCGCACCGACCACACAGAGGACGCTCCCTATGAGCTTCTGGAACAGCACACCTGGGTCCAACTCCCCTACGCTGACCAGGAGGAGCCGTACCGGGTGGTGGTGGACCGGAAGAGCAAGGCCGTGCTGGGCCTCTACAGCCGCTACTACGACGACCCAGAGGACAGGACGCGATTCGACCGCGAGACGTCCGAGTTCGAGCAGTACATGCTGGCCGTCCAGCAGTACACCCAGATCATCGAGGAGGAGCAGAAGACCCTGGCGGTGTTGCAGCAGCCGAACGTACCGCCAGAGGAAGCCATCGCCATCGGGGAGCAGGTCCAGCGCGAGCGCCCGAACCCGCCCATGTCGCCACCGTGGATGAAGCCTGACGAGGAGGGCAACCCGAAGCCGCCCGAGCCGTGCAAGCAGAAGGTCATCGAGTGGTTCTCGCGCGGGACCTGCATCGACATCCCGAACAACTCCTTCGGCATCGGCCTCGGGGTCCTCATGCTGCCGCACCAGATGGCCGGCAACATCATGCTCAACCAGTACATCGACGCCGGAACGCTGGCCAACAGCCTCGGGCTCGTGGTCCACGACATGGTGAAGTTCCCGCCCGGCATGACCAGTATCTCGCCGAACGAAATCACGCGCATTCGTGGGGTTCCGCCGGATCAGATCGAAAAGGCGTTCTGGAAGTTCGACCACCAGCAGGCCAACCCGCAACTCCTCCAGGGCGTCCAGATGCAGGAGGCCGCGGCTGACGGCATCAGCTCATCGCCCGACGTGCTCTCGGGCCAGAAGGAGGGCGACGAGACGTTCAGGGGCCAGGCGACTCGCGTGGAGCAGTCCACCAAGCAGCTCTCGGCCCTCACGGTCAGAGGCATGGTGGCGCTCAATCAGGTGGCTACCAACAACGCCATGCTGAACTTCCAGTTCCTACCCGACACCCGCCAGGTGGACGCCCGCGACCCCGCGACCCGCAAGCTCACCCCCATCACGGTCACGCGCGAGCTATACCGCGACAGCTACGACGTGGTGTTCTCGGCAGACCTGAGCTTCGCCAGCCGCGCGACCAAGGTGTCGGAGGCCGACGATGCCATGGGGCTCTTGATGAAGGGCGTCCCGCCGCAACTCCTGACCCTCGTCATGCGCCCCGAGGGCGTGGGCGCGGCCCTGCGCAAGTGCCTCCAGGCCCGCGACATGTTCGACCTGGCATCCTACATGCTCACGGACGACGAAATCGGGCAGCGCATGATGGCCCAGCAGCAGGCGTCCCAGGCAGGTGCGCCTCCCGGCGCTCCTCCGCCCTCCGTCCCGAACGGACAAGCCCCTGGCCCGGCCCAGGGAGCACCACCGCAACCCCACATCGCCCGCGGCACGCCAGCGGAGGCGGCGCCGGGCGGAGTTCAGTAACCCGAAAAAGGAGTGAGACATGACGAAGGAACAGCATCTGATAGCGGTAGCGTGCGAGTTGGCACATGCGGCCCAGGGATACGCGGAGGCTTTGTGGTTGCAAAGGTCTACCATGGAATCTGTGATTGCGATGTCCAAGGCGAGGGCGGCACTCAGAGAGATACAGGCATACGCGAGGTACGCCGCTGCGGAGGTTGCGGTTTTCGAAGCGGTCGAGGAGTACGAAGGGAAGCCGCTCGCGCCGGTTGCTACAGAGAACTCCCCAGAGCTTCAGGTTCTAAGGGCAGCCCTGGAGGCTGGCGGAATCCTGGGTAGTAGCGCACCAGCAAAGGAGTGAGACATGGACTTCCCCAACGAATGGGCATCGGCCCCCAAGGAGCAGGTGGCGGACTGGCTCGACCACCCCTGCACCGGCATCCTGAGAAAAGAGCTTGCTGCTGGCATCGCCGACTGCGACCAGCAGATCCTAGCGGCGGCCGAGTCGTTCACCAACCGCAGCATACAACCGGATGCGATGGCGAGGGCAGTGGACACGAACGGATCGCTCAAGAGTGGCTACTGGCGTACCCTGGAACTCCTGGGAAGGGCGGAAGAGTATGTCAAAGCAGAGTAGCCTCGACCTTGCGATGCCGAAGCTCCTGCGCGAGCGCATCGTCCAGTACGACATCCCGCCGGCCCCGGGCGCCATCAACTTCGAGGACGTGCTCATCTTCCAGGTTCCTGACCAGGAGTGGAGCAGCGAGAAGTGGAGTTCGGACTCGACGCTCTACAAGCCCGAGTACGTCCAGGACGCGGACAAGAGGAAGTGCCCACGAGGCATCATCGTCTCGGCCGGGCTCAAGGCGCTCGACATCATGCGCGACCACGGCATGCAGCTCGGCGAGATGGTGCTGTTCTCACCCAACTCGTTCCACCGCTTCCAGGTCAAGCGCACCGGGGACGGCAAGATGGTGGAGTTCCCGTTCATGCACATTTCGGACGTTCACATCTCCGAGGACATCCCGAGCCGGCTCGCAGCCGGCGAGCTTGAGATGGTGCGAGTCGGCAGAAGCTACCGATTCGTGTGGGCAGGCGAAGAGGCAACCGAGGGGCGGATCGACCCGCCGCGATTTTCCGACAACCCATGAGGAGTGACCAATGAGCGAGACAAAGCTGGGGGTTTTCATCACAAGGGTACCGGACGGCGAAATGGTTCTCTCTGTATCCGCGGTGACCTTAGATGCCGCGGGTAAGCACCACTCCTATGCAATCCGTTTACCCGCTATTGGATTTGAGAATCTCAGTCCGGGAGATCCGGAGATGTCCAGATTGCTCAATGAAGAGGCACAACCGAAGGAGTGACCAATGTCAGACCCAACACTGAAGGACCGGGAAGCACAGGTTGACGACATCGAGCCGCAGGATCAGGCGGCGGACGGGCCGTCCGTCGAGGCGCACGAGGGCGGCAACATCGAGGTGCAGCCGTCGAGGAGCGAGTTGCGCAAGAAGGACTGGGAGAACAGGGTCGGCAGCGTCATCGAGGCGCGCAACAAGCCGCTCACCGAGAGCATCGAGCACCTGCGCCGCACTCAGGAAGGCATCAACCAGGCGCTCTCCAGGCTGACGCAGCAGCAGCCGGAGCGCCGCGAAGAACGCCAGGGCGCCCCCACGGTGGACCCGCAGTTCAAGCAGATCCGCAAGCGCCAGGCGGAAATCTACCAGCTCATCGGCCAGGCCAAGACCCAGGCCGACGTGGATCGGCTGGAAGACGAGTTCACGGCTCTCGACCAGCAGGCCCTCGACCTTCGGGCCGGGGCGCAGGCAGAGGACCGCATCGCCAAGTTCCGCAAGGAGAACCCACCGCCCAAAGACCACGAGACCGAGTGGATTCAGTCGAACTTCGGGGACGTCATCGGCCACCAGAGGGCCGCCAATTGGGCCGTCGGAGCGTTCCAGCAAGCCGTCGCCGAGCTTGACCACACCCCGACCATGCAGGACCGCCTCAAGATCCACGAGCGCGTCCTCCAGGCCGCGGGAGAGCGGTACGGCCTGCGCCGGCCGCCGGTCGCGGCGCCCAAGCCTCACGAGCAGGCCAGGTTCGGCGGAGCGTCCCCATCCGGCGGTGGCCCCCGCGGCTCCGGCACTTCCTACCGCCTGAGCGACGGACAGATCGAAATCGCCATGGCTACCTACCCGCACCTGTCCAAGACCGAGGCCATGACCAAGTGGGCCGAGACCGCCCTGCGGAACGACCCGCGCTTCTTCGACCAGGGTTGACGCTCCCGGTAATTTCGCGCAAAACGCGAAGAATACGCCAATGTAGGTGTCAACGATTTCGGGCACTTACATTGGCTAACCGGTGAGCTAGGTACCGTTTGACGCACTTGTTTTAGTGCGGATGCAGCGTAAGCTACAACACGTCAGCGAATTGTAGTTGCATTAGGCGGTGCGCCGTCGTAGTGTGACGTGTAGGGCTCATTCCCCCTCGGTGTTGCCGACGAGGCGCGTGGACGGAGCCATTCGGCGACAGGTGCTCTTTCCCCGGCGTTGCCTCGCACGCTGCGAGTGGACCGAGTGCTCAACCGCGAGGCGGGAGTGAGCGCCATGGCACAATCGCAGCAGTCAGCAGAGCCCCGCAAGGACCCGAAACTCCGCCGAGGCCGCAGCAAGGCCGTAGAGGGCACCGTCACGAATCAGCGTGAGGATCGCCACTACGTCCTGGCCCAAGCGACCGACCAGAGCTTCGGCCTGATTCGCCACATCGAGAACGGCTACCACAAGGTCAACGCACAGACCGACAAAGAGCGCGTGGTCTGCGGCCGGGTGGAGCCGAACGGAGACGTGGTGTTCCAGGGGCACGTCCTCGTCTGGATCGAGAAGGACCTCTACGAGGAAGACCTGGCTGGCGCGAAGGCGATCATGGACGCCCGCTCGAAGAAGTCCAAGGGGCCGGGGGGCGTCGACAATGTTGTCGGCGTCAACGGCAAGCCGGCCCACGACATCGCAGACAACTAGGAGCACCCCATGGCCAGATCCGCAAATGCCCAGCCCAAGAGGTTGGGTGCGCACTGGGTTCGGAGCATGACCGGCCCGAGCCTCGGCACCCCGCCCACCGTCGAACTTCCGGTCGCAACCGCCAACACCCTCGGTCTGTTCGCAGGAGACTGCTTGCAGATCCTCACGGGTGGCACCGTGTACCCGACCACGGTTGGTGGCGGGTCCTACCCGTACATCAGCTACGTCCTGCTGTCGATGACGCGCTACTACGGTAGCGACGGCGTCATTCGGCGCGGGCCGTTCCTGCCGGCGGCCACGGCCTACACCGGCACGACCTCGCTGGCGAACCCGCTGGCGTCCATCGCGCTCTGCATCCCGGTGGCGAACCAGATTTTCGCCCTCACGGTGCCGACGGCCGAGGCAACCCTCACGGCGGCGCAAGCCAAGGTGGGGAAGTGCATCGACATCAACCCGGGCGCCGGCACCACCGTGACCGGGCAGTCGGGCCACCTCATCTACACCGGAACCGACGCCACCTACGGGTGGCAGGCCACCACGGTCTCCGGGCAACTGCGGCTCGAAGAGATCCCGCGCGTCGGGCTCGACGGGCTCCTGAACGACCCCACAATCGCCAACTGGACCGGGTACTTCTCGGTCGTCGAGACCATCGTCACGGTCTAGGAGAACGCCATGATCACGACAAACGCATTGTGGAAGAGTATCGAGCTGACCATCGACAACATCTCGACCGAGTCCCAGGAGAAGACCCAGGTCGCCATCGGGAAGGGCAAGCTGTGCCCCGCAACCCCGATGCGCAAGGCCCTGGTCCGCAACATGGAAGTCGCGGGCACCACCCTCCTGGAGTACAAGGTGGAAGGCGCCCCGATGGTCCAAGAGGACCCGGTGCTCGGCGGCATCGCCGAGTTCTTGCCCGTCACGATGGCCAAGGCGGTGAGCATCACCGAGGAGGCCATGGACGACGGCGACTACGACAAGATCATCATGGCGTCCAAGCGCCTGATGACCTCTGCGTGGAAGACCGAGGACATCAGCGTCGCCAACGTGCCGCTGAACTGCCTCACCACGGTCGGCGGATACGACAAGGTCGCGCTGGCCAGCACGAGCCACCTCCTGCCGAGCGGCACGACGGTCTCGAACTGCCTCGCCTCCTCGGCGGGCGGAACCATCATCGGCATGACCCCGAGCCCCCAGGCGCTCCAGCAGATGCGCGCCATGGCGGCCCTCATGCCGGGGCCGAACGGGCTGGTCGACTCCCTGGAGCTGCGGGCCGTGACCTTCCCCGAGGTGCAGCTCGACCTCTGGAAGGTCATCACCCAGACCGGCCAGGCGGTCGGCAGCAACTTCAACGACATCAACACCGTGAAGTCCTACAACCTCGACCTCATCCCGGTGAAGTGGTACGACGCCGTCTCGCAGCAGTTCTGGGCGTGCCTGACCAACGCCGACAATGGCATCACGTACTACCAGCGGAAGAAGCCGCAGGGCAGGACGTGGGTCGACAACAACGGAATGGTGGCATTCCACGGCGTCAGCTTCCGCGGCATCGCCGGCTGGAGCGACTGGCGCCACTTCCTGCTCGGGTACTCGCCCGCGTAGTCCCGAGGAAAGGAGAACACCATGGGAACTCAAACCGCTTCCGCTTTCTCGGGCATCTCGCGGGTTCCGCGTGTGCCCCTCAACGACACCATCGACCTGAACGGCGTCTTCGTCACCCCGTGTGGCGGCCGGACGTTCCACGTTCGCGGCGACGGCACGTCTGTCCTGGCCTACGACGACCAGTACAGCCAGAACACCGCCGACATGAACCAGCGGCTCTGGCCGTCGGTCGCGTCGGTGCTGCCGTACTGCGTGGCGAGCCGGGGAGACCGGGTCATCGTCCACCAGAACCACACCGAGGACATCAACGCCGCGGACGACTGGGCGCTCGTGGCGGGGCTCTCGATCATCGGGCTCGGCTGGGGCAACACCAGGCCGACGTTCACCTTCACGACGGCGCTCGCGACGATCCTGCCGGACGTCGCTGGGCTGACGTTCGAGAACTGCCGATTCCTGTGCGCCGGCCCTGCCGGGACGACCGCTCTCACGGTGGCGGCCCCCTGGGTGGTCACCGGAGAAGGCTGCCGGTTCATCGAGAACTACTTCGAGATCGGCATCGACGCGGACCAGCTCTGCACGACTCCGTTCACCATCAAAGGAGCGAACTGCGGCTTCTTCGGGAACAAGATCGTGGCCTTGGCACAGGCGGCCCCAAGCACCAACGTCATCGTCCTCGGCGACGCGGACGAAGGAGCCGACGGGTTCACCTGCGTCGGGAACTACATCAAGGCGACCACGGGCAACGTGGCCACCGGAGTCATCGCGAACATCTCCAGCACGGCCACCTCGAATGACATCCTCATCGAGAGGAACTACCTCCACAACTGGAAGGCGAGTTCCACGACCGTCATCTCGTTCGCCGGCAACATGGTGACCACTGGCATCGTCAGGGAGAACCAGTTCCGAGTGGAGCTGAACAGCAGCGTCCAGGGCGTGGTCTACAGCGGGACCGGCGTGGACGTGTGCCTCGACAACAACCGCATCAGCAACGTGGCCAACGAAACGGCGCTCCAGAACCAGGGCACCGCTTCCGCATAGCAACCGGGGCAGGGGAGTGGGGTTGTGGCCTCACTCCCCTCGGCTCCACCCCCTGCCCTCTTTTCGGAGCCCCATGCAGACCATCGGTCGCCACTACCAGGGACCACGCTTCAACTACACGGACCTCTGCGACTACTGCGGGGCCCCGTGGCACCGAACGGACTTGCAGCTCAACTCCGACAACCGCCTCTACTGCCCCGGCTGTACGGAGGAGGCAGAATCTCTCAAGGACATCAACGACGCCTGCGCCGAGAACGTCGGCTACATCGAGCCGGTGCGGGGTAAGACCAGGGAAGGACCATGACGGCTCCCACTATCGCCGTACCAGACTTCCAGCGCGACCAGATTCTCACGGCCGCCATCCGCCTGACCGGCATCCTGCCCTACGAGGAAGATCCATCGGCCAAGATGCTCCAGGCGTCCGCGATGGCGCTCGACGTCGTGCTCGACGAGCTGATGTCCGACAACATCGTGCGCAAGCAGGTGGAGCGTACCACCTTGGCGCTCACGAGCAGTACCGCGGCCTACAACCTGGCGGCCGACACGCTCGACATCGAGCACGGCTCCGGCGACACGGCCGGTACCGTCTACGACGCCACCAACACGGCCGAGTCCATCGTGACCCTGATCTCGGTTGGCGACTACGGCAAGCTCTCGTCCAAGACCACGACCGGAAGACCGAGCCGGGTCCTGGTGGAGCGCGGCGCCCTCACGACCCTTACGTTCTGGCCCGTCCCGAGCGCCGACATGACGTTCCGGTACGCGCGGGTCAGGATGCTGTTCACCAGCAGCACGGGCGCCATGACGCTCGACCTGCGGAGGACCTGGACGGCCTACATCGTGTTCGCGGTGGCGGTCCACGTCTGCCTGCACAACAGCATGTTCGAGAAGGCCCAGGTGCTCGACAAGTGGGCCAAGGAAAAGAAGCAACTGGCCCAAGCTGGCGACGTGGAGCGCGGCAATATCCGCTTCCGCGTCGGCCACGATGCGAGAAACTGGAGGTAGCATGGCATCCCTGGTCAAGTGGCTCATGTACTCCGGCGCCAGGACGGTAGCCGGGGAACCCGTCGCGTCCGGCACCATCGGGTTCTACGTTCCAGGCAGCACCTCCGAGGAGGTGACGGTCTACGCCGACATGGCCGAGACCGAGCCGCTGGTCCAGCCCGTGAGCCTCGATGCGGCCGGCAGGGCGGAGGTGTACCTCAAGGTCCCGGCGGAGGTCATCGTCAAGGACGCCGACGGCGCGACCGTGAGGCTGTCCGAGAACGCCACCACGGTCGACTCTGCCCAGGTGGTCGCTTCGTGGGGCGGCTCGTCCTCGAACCTCGGGACCATCCTGTCAGACCTGCAACTCTCACTCACCGGGTCGGCCACCGGCTCCGCCCTGTATCGCGAGAGCAGCTCGACCGGAGTGGCGCCAAGGTACTACCAGGACGCCGTCCACAGGGTCATCGAGCCCAAGGACTTCGGGGCGACCGGCCTCGGGGTGGCGGACGATGTACTTCCGCTCCAGCGGGCCATCAACCGGGCCATCGCCACCAAGCTGCCGCTCTACCTCGGGACAGGAACCTACAAGGTCACGGCCGGGCTGACGATCAACGGTGCGCTTCAGATCATCGGGGCTGGCAAGGACTCCTGCCTCATCTTCATGGCGACCGAGGCAGCGGACCTGTTCACGGTCGATGCTGGGAGTGCGACCGCGGCGGTCCAGATGCTCGACTTCTCGGCTCTCGTGCCCTACGCGGCCGGCTCTGGGTACGCGGCCATCAACATCACCCGCTGCAACAAGTCGCTCTTCGACGGCCTCGGTCTCACGTCCTTCTACGGCATCACGGGGCACGCGACGAACTTCAAGGACTCGGTGGTGAGTCGGTGCTCCGCGACCATCAAGGGCGCCACCTCCATCGGGTTCAACGTCGGGACCAGGGTGCGGGTCATCGACTGCACCGCCACCGAGGACACGTCGGCGGCCGAGGGCTTCCGCGCCTCGGGTGCCAACTGCACCTTCATCAACTGCGAGGCGGTCAGCACGACGAAAGGCTTCGTTCCAGAGGTCGCCACCACCGCGTTCGTGCGCTGCACGGCCACGTCCTGCGGGACCGACGTGTCGGGAACAGCAACCACCTACACCAGCATCGCCAACTCGTGGGACGTCATCGGGGAGGTAAGCGCCGCCCTCGTCACGGCCGACGCCGGAACCGTGTCCAGGGTCTTGGTCATGCCGAGCTGGGTCGGAGGTGGGGTCAAGCTGGTGTCCATCTACATGACGGCCATCGCGGATACGGACGCCGACGATGTCGCGCTCACATTGACGGGCGCCGCCGCGTTCACCAACGTCCCCACGGTCGTTGGCATGGGAGGGACCCTGTACGACTCAGGGGCGATGGCTGCGTGGTCGGCCGCGGCCGATGGGGTTCACTTCGGGTGGCTGGCTCCATCGGGCACGATGGCTGGCTGGATCACCCTCATGGGGGACTGATGGGACAGACCCAGATCGCCAAGATCGAGTTCGGCGGCTCCGAGGACCAGAGCGCGTCCGAGCTTGGCGGAGCCCAGCCCACCGTCCTGAACGCCATCATGGACAAGATGGGGGTCGCGCGCCGCCGCCCGGTGCTGGCCACCTGGAGCACCTGGCCCACCACCATGCCGGTCGGCTACGGCTCGACCGGCGAGGCCATCATCGGGATGTGCCCGTTCGGCGAGCAGGTGGTCTTCGTGACCAACGACCGCAAGCTGCATGCCCTATCGT
>Ga0214474_1000401_pt1 | contig 21762 bp, 19 predicted proteins | sample RVTome_2_FD_187335 | JGI IMG/M metagenome (GOLD analysis project Ga0214474, IMG submission 187335) | Soil microbial communities from uranium-contaminated site in the Upper Colorado River Basin, Wyoming, United States - RVT95D214 HiSeq ...
GCCCCCAGGAGCCTAGCACCTATGCAGAAGATGCCGTTGCCGCATCCAAGGTCAGCTACGCGCATGCCGTGAACATCGCCACTCGTATACGCCTCCCAGAGAATGTCGGCCGCGATGTCCGAAGGCGTGGGATACTGCTCCGATTTCGGAGACCGCCTCGATGCCGGCCTGAGCTTCTGAAGCGTGATCTCCAGCTGCTGCTTCTTCATGTCAGACCACTGTGTTCGGAGGTCCTCATTTCGCCTCGTCAATCATCCTCCAACGCCTGAGCTTGTTGACCTCGGACACATCTCTCCCGTGGAAGTCCCTTTCAATGTCCGAGAGGTACTCAATCGCGTTGAGGAGGCTCTCCTTCGTAGGCATCTGGATGCTGACCCGTGCCTTTGCGAGCTCGCGCTCGATGATCTCCATCGCCCTCGCGGTGTCTCCATACTGCTCGCAGAAATCGCTGACAATCTCATCCAATGCCTGTGCGAGGGACCCACTCTCGCCCTCGGGGGCCCTCTTCTCCTTGGAGATCATCATGTTCCCTATCTGGCGGAACATAGCCTCTACGTTCTGCCCGGTCTTGGCGCTGCAGAACACAACAGGCATCTCCGCCCTGTGCCCAATCGCCTTCAGCTCCATACCGGCCGGGCAACTCTCCCCCACTAGGTCTGTCTTGTTCCCGACGAAGATCACCGGAGCTGCTTCGAGCACTTCCCAGGCCTCGGGAAGCCAGAACTCTTCGGCCGACTTGACCGTCTCCGGCCTTGTGAGGTCGGACACGATGATAATGCCGTGTGAGCCGCTCATTCCTTGCGTTCTCATCTTCTTATAGTCCTTCTGGCCAAGGATGTCCCACATCATGAGCGTGAGGTAGACCGTTTTGTCAGGGTACTTGAATTCGATATCCCGCTTCGTCACCTTCGTGCCCACGGTGGCAATGTATTTGTCCTCAAACACATCCACGACGAACCTTCTGATCAGCGATGTCTTTCCAACGGCGGAATCGCCGATGAGGCTGATTTTCTTGATATATCGCTTGGACTGTATTATGCTCAGACAATCACCAGATGAATGATCTCTCCAAGCCCCGCACTGCCGACCTGGCCGAGGAGCCCCGAGTAGATATATCCGATGCACGCCATAATACATAATGCTTTCCGACACGGTGTACTGACTAGACGCTGACTTGCGCGGGGAACTGGCGGATGTGGCCGCGCCCGTCAAGTCTGCCCGGTGAGCATGGCATGCAAAAGCTCAATACCACTCCTCTGCAATATCCAGATGAACCCCTATGGAAGGCGCGGTTGGAGCGTCACATCTCCCCTCTAAGAAAGCTCTTGAGAACTATGCCAACGCGTATGTTGGCGCGTACATGAGCGCGTTGGAGAAAGAGCGGCCCGAGCATCTGCCAGCGCTAGCCAGGAGCCATCCGCACGAGGTCGAGGTGTGCATACTCCCGAACCAGTGCTTCGTCATGCTGTTCGAGAGGGCAGAGAAGCAGAGCATAACCGTGGCCGAACATGACTGGAGCTATGTCGAGAGCACGGTCATGTCGGGGATTTCTCACATCGTTGTAGTTTACGCCCACGAGGGCCCGACCGTCGCGGACGCGATATCAAAGGGTAAGAGAGACGCTATCAGGGATGTCAGGGCGATCGAGGACTCAGCTCTCGCGAAGGCCGTCTCACAGCTGGACAAGATGCTGAACGAGCTCGCGGCGATGGAAAAGGGGAACAAAGGGCTCCTGCGCGCTGCGGAGCTCTTCGCGGCCAAGCTGGAGCCCATAAGGGACGCCATCAGAAAGTCCGGCCCGGAAGTCGACATGCTCGCTATGATAGATGCCGTCAGGAACTACCCCACGACCCCGGTGGCGGTCAACATCGATCTCAAGGAGAAGGAGGTCCTCGAGAAGATAGTCGCCGACCTCGGAGACATGTCAGACGTCATCAGGCGGGTTGAGACACAGGACCAACGGCTCGAGCAGCTCGAAGAGAGCATGAGCAAGGCCTTGTCGGAGCTGCAGAGGACTGTGGACGAGAAGCTCGGCAAAGGCCTCGCCATGGTTCTGGCATCTGCTGACCGCAAGATCGACAAAGGCCTAACGACCGTCCAGGACACCGCGAAGAACGGCAAGGCGTCGGGGTTGCAGTCCGATGCCGAGAAACGCCTGAAAGCCATTGAGGATGCTGTCAAGAAGATGAAGGACCAGTCAGGCGTAGCTAAGGAAGTCGTGCTCGCGACCGCGCAGATGAGGGACAACCTCGACAGAATAGGCACGAGGATGACCAAAATCGAGCAATTCCTGGTCGAGATGACCAAGACCAAGTCCTCTCAGCGGAAGTGACAGCTACTTTTTCCAGAGCCCTTTGAGTCCAAAGCACAGAACTGCGTTGCCGTAATGCGCCAGCGGGTTCGTACGCTGGCGCCTCGTCACTTCTGGCTGCTTTAGTATGTGTTGTCTCAGGTCGCCAACAGATGAACAGTGGAAAACCTTGGTCCTGCCGTTGCCAATCGCGGAGACCATGTGCGCGTCCGATGACCCGAAGCCCGGCTTGCGCAGCTCCTCCGCCAGCCTCAGCGCCTCCCTGTTAGCTCTGCTCCCGCATGTGGAATTGAAGACCTCGACCGCATCGGCGAGGGCGATGTCCTCCTTCGTGAGGTTCGGAGATGCTGCGGGATGGGGCACTATGCTGATCCCTCCTTTTGCTCTGATCTCGTCTATCGCCTGTTCCCAAGTCCTCGCCTTGACTTCCGTTGTGAACAGCGCTATCAGGTCCCCCTTGTCCGTCCTGAGCTCCGCCCCGGGAATCACCATGAGCCTGCCCTTGGCGGCCTCGTTGACTGACTCGTAACCCCTCCACGAGTTGTGATCAGTGACGGCAATGGCGCCCAGGCCAAGGTCCAGGGAGCGCTTTACGATCTCCTCGGGCCTCGAGCGTGAGTCCAGCGAATGACATGAGTGTATGTGAACATCGATCTCCATGCGACTTCCCCGTGGTGCGCACAGTACATTTCCTCATATAACCGTTGCGCGTGGGCCTGAAATAGGGCACGGGCCTTACGGGCTCGGGGAACGGATAGGTTGTGGCGAGATACCACATGCGGAGGGCGGACAGGGAGATCGAGGATCCCGAGGAACTTCTGCGGATCATCGAGAAAGGAGATGTGGTCCTGGCAGTGTCTTGCCTCAGGGATAACCGCCAAGGGAGGATTGTTTTCTCAGGAAAGCGTTCATGAAATTTCTCTCCACACCCCTTACCCAAAGGGCAACAAGAAGGGGCTTGTGGCGATACAACATCGGCGTGGACATGCACAAGGCGTTCTGTCAGACCACGGTGTTGGCCGAAGGGGGTCGCATTTCATCACTCTGAATGGTGGAAGTCTCGTCCCACAGGGTGATGACCGACAGGATTATGAAAGACCAGAGCTCTACAAAGACGGCCGAGGTCATACCAGAGTCGTCCGGCCTCAGTGGAGGAGTCCGAAACGATCCAACAGACCCTGAGAGCCCCCTTGGCTCGAGCCAAGGACTTTGCTTCCCCCACGGGGAAGGCGAAAATATGGCTGCTCGAACTCAGAGCGCCCTTCTTCACGGCAGACTTGGTGCCGGTGCTGTTCGGCGCCGCTCTTGCGTACTGGCAGAAGGATGCCTTCGATTTACTTCTTCTCCTGCTCGCAATGGCCGGGGCGATGTCCCTGAATGCCGGAACGAACATGATCAATGACTTCTTCGACTACATGAACGGCGGGGATGCGATAAACAATGCGAGGAGCCCGTTCAATGGGGGAACTCCATTCCTGACTGGCGGGATACTGGAGCCGAGGCAAGTCCGCCTGGCAGCCCTGATAGCCTTCGGCATCGGAGGGGCCATAGGACTCTATCTGGCCTGGACCATCAGCTGGTGGATACTGCCTATTGGGGTTGCCGGCGGGTTGCTGGGCTTCTTGTATGTGGCTCCCAAGGTGAACCTTGCTCGACGCGGCGTCGGCGAGATCGCAGTGGGCCTCAGCTTTGGCCCCCTCGCCGTCCTCGGAACATACATAGTGCTCACAGGCGAGGTCGATCTCCTTCCGTTCTTGGCTGGGCTTCCAATCGGCCTTCTGATCGGTCTGGTCCTGTACATCAATCAGTTCCCGGACATGGAGGCTGATGCGCGCGTGGGCAAGAACCACTGGGTTGTCAGGCTGGGCAGGAAGAAGGCATCCGCCGGATACCCAATCATACTCGGCATCACCTACGGTTGCGTGGGAGTCGCGGTCCTTCTCGGACTCATGCCGCCCTTTGCCCTACTGTTTCTCCTCACCATTCCCTTGGCTTTCAAGGCCTCGAAGACAGTTCTTGAGAATGCAGAGAACGTCCGCGCGCTACTGCCCGCGCAAGCCATGACTGTCCAGATCCATCTGTTTGGTGGATTGCTCCTGGCGGCGGGCGTGGCGTTGTCTGCGTATCTGCACTGATTGCGGTTCGAGCATTCCGGTTTCTGAGTCATAGACAAAAAGTGCGAGGGACCGGATTTTGACCCGTAGTCTACTCGCAAGGAATGCTGGCAAGGAGTCTGCGGATGACCGAATCTGTCGCTTGGGCGACATCTTTGCTAGATTGATAGTCTCGCCTGGACGAAGAGCACGATAAGCCCCCATCCCGCACTTCGCTGTGACTCGCCTGCGCTGGTGAACTCTCGTACGATCTGGATGGGCAGACTAGAGGCGTTCCTGCACATTCCTAATGAGTGGGCCCAACCGGATTTGAACCGGTGATCTGCGCTGTGTGAGAGCGCCGTCATAACCGCTAGACCATGGGCCCTTCCTGAACGGCCGTTGAATGCCGCATTGGTTTAATATTCTTTTGGAGTCTCCGGGCCCGATTGTTTTATCTGAACAAGCTCATTCAGATGCCGACCACGAATGCTTGTCAAGAGCGCACAAGGAAAGAAGGACATCAGGGCCGTCTGGATGGACAAAGGCGCGGTCAAGATGATCGACCAGCGCCTCCTGCCCGGTAGGTTCAGGATCGTGACGGTCCGGACATACAAAGAGATGGCGCGAGCCATCTCGAACATGACCGTTAGAGGTGCGCCCTCGATCGGCGCTGCCGCAGCGTACGGGATGGCATTGGCTTGGTCGAGGGGCGAGGATCTCGACAAAGCCGCCAAGGCCATCAGATCGACCCGCCCGACTGCACATGACCTGTTCTACGCCGTCGACCTTATGTTGCGCCAGCGCGGCAAAGACTTAGTGAGAGCCGCCAACGACTATGCGGATGAGATTGTCTCGATGTGCAGGAAGATCGGTGAGCATGGCGCCAAGCTGATAAAGGATGGGGACCGCGTGCTGACGCACTGCAATGCCGGTGCCCTCGCAACGGTCGACTTCGGTACGGCGCTCGCTCCGATAAGAGTGGCCCACAGGTCCGGGAAGAAGGTGTTCGTCTATGTGGACGAGACCAGGCCTCGTCTGCAAGGGGCAAAGCTGACCGCATGGGAGCTCCTGAATGAAGGCATACCACACGCGATCATATCGGATAACGCTGCAGGCCACTACATGAAGGACAGCGTCGATCTTGTCATCGTCGGAGCAGACAGGATCGCGAGAAACGGCGATTTCGCGAACAAGATTGGCACGTACTCAAAAGCTGTATTGGCCAAGGAGAATCACGTGCCGTTCTACGTAGCGGCCCCTGCGAGCACGTTCGACCTGTCTATCAAAACCGGGAAACGAATCCCAATTGAGGAGCGGGAGCAAGACGAGGTTCTGACCCTGGAGGGGCGCAGGGTAGCCCCTCGTGGATCCGTGGCGCTGAATCCAGCATTCGATGTCACTCCGTCCAGGTATGTTCGGAAGTTCATCACGGAGAATGGAACAGTGTTGCCGAAGGACCTAGCCCGAGTCAAGAGATGATGTCCAGTCCATCACGAGTACTGCTGGGATGCTCACCGGTGAGTCCCGGCAGGCTTTTTAGCGGGGTTCAGGATACGGTTCCAGATGATCCTGACTACCAAGTGGTTTGGGAGTTTCCTCTGCGACGAGGGTAAAGTGCGCAGGACCGCGCTCTTCCCCAAGGATGCCAAGGAGATAGCAAAGCGCCTCGCCTCAATCAGCAGAGGAGAGATACTCGCCGAGGAGCGTTCGCTCGCGCCTGGAGCAGATGTCGTGGCCGAGCGGAGGCTGATGGAGCTCGGAAAGAAGATCAAGTTCGATTCTTCCTTCATCAAGCCCGAGGACTACGGATTTTCGCTTGATATTTATAGAGAAGCAACCATAATTCTTGCGAAAGAGACAGTGAAGAAGAGCGTCGGGCCCGACGTCCATCTAGGTCAGGCGGTCCGCGCGTACGACGATCTCCTGTATGCGTCGAACATACTCTCCGAGCGGTTACACGAATGGTACGGACTTCACTTCCCAGAGCTGGAGGTGGTCACGGAGCCCGAAGCCTACGCGCGCGTAATTGAAGAGAAGGGGTCGAGAGAGGACGTGCTCAGTGCGCTCAAGCTCGAGATGGACTCCATCGGGTCGGATGTGGAGCCGGAGGACCTTGGATCGATTAGGGTTCTAGCTCATGTGCTCGGTGAATCGTACGCGGTCCGCTCGAAGGTCGAGAAGTACATCGATATTCGGATGAAACAGGTCGCCCCGAACGTTTCCTCCCTGGCGGGGCCGGTTGTCGGAGCGAGACTGATAATGCAGGCCGGCAGCCTGAGACGTCTAGCTTCCATGCCTGCGGGGACGGTGCAGTTGCTCGGCGCCGAAAAGGCCATGTTCAGGCACCTGAAGAAAGGCAGCAGGCCCCCGAAGCACGGCGTCATTTTCACACATCCACTCGTTCACAATGCGCCTACTTGGCAGCGCGGGCCGATCGCGCGCGCCCTCGCTGCCAAGATCTGCATAGCCGCTAGAGCGGACGCATATTCCCACACTGATGTATCGGCTTCGCTCAAAGAACAAGTGGACAAGAGGGTGGAGGAGATCAGGAAGCAACGCCCCTCTCCGCCAAAGAGGGCTCAGCAAGCACCGCCCAGGAAGAAAAAGCAGTACCGTCGCTGACGGATAAGTATTATAAACACCAGGCATTTACCGTGGACAACAAGTGGTCACCATGGTCACTGAACAGGCCGAAGTCAGGGAGCTGAAGGAGAACCGATACATCGTCATCGACGATGAACCGTGCAAGATTCTGAGCATCTCCACCTCCAAGCCTGGGAAGCATGGTGAGGCCAAGGCGAGGATCGAGGCTGTGGGAATTTTCGACGGGAACAAGAAATCGGTCGTTTACCCCGTCAAGCACAAGGTCCTTGTCCCTCTCATCGACAAGAGACAGGCTCAGATAGTGTCCATCATGGGAGAGGAGGCTCAACTCATGGACCTCGAGACTTACGAGATGTTTCAGCTCCCAATCCCATCTGACCTGAAGGATTCCATCAAACAGGGCGGCGATATCTTGTACATCGTCGCTATGGATCGTAAGAAAATCACCAGGGTGTGATCATGCCAAGCCGCGGAATGCTGCGGTTCATGGACGCCACTGCGACCTTCGAGGATTCTGAGTTCGTCATAATGGGTGTCCCTTTCGACAAGACTACAACTTTCAGGAGCGGCACGAGGCATGCTCCGACGGCTGTCAGAGAAGCATCATTCAACTTCGAGAAGGTGCTGTTCGAGCACGGAGTGACCTTCGACGACATCGAAGTCCACGACTATGGGGACCTGTACGAGGAGGGTACCGTGGACGAGATGGTCAAGTCCGTGCACGAGGAAGCGAAGAAGATCAACTCCGCGGGCAAGTTCCTGATCACGATTGGCGGAGAGCATTCGATATCTCCGCCGCTGGTCAGAGCGGTGGGCGAGGAAATATCGGTCATCACGATCGATGCGCATCTGGATTACAGGGACGAGTATCAGACCCTGAAGAACAGCCACGCATGCGCCCACAAGAGGATCGAGGACATCGTCGGAAAGGGGAACGTGTTCGCCTTCGGGGTGCGCTCGATATCCGAGGAAGAGGACGCTGCGAGCGCGTTGTACGCTGATGCGTTCAGGATCCATGAGCAGGGCACGGAAAAGGTCTTCCGCGAGATGCTCGGGAAGCTAAAGCGGAAGCCGGTCTATCTGTCGCTTGACATTGATGGAATAGACCCCGCATATGCGGGCGGGACCGGGACCCCTGAGCCCTTCGGGCTCACTCCTTGGGATGTCAAGAAGATAATTGGCATGCTCGGAGAGCGCCTGGCTGGGTTTGATGTTGTTGAAGTCTGTCCTCCCTACGATAACGGCTCCACCTCGATACTTGCGGCGCGGCTGATCCGCGAGGTCATCGCAGTCAAGTGGAAGGCGTCAAAGGGCAAGCATTAGCGTCCTAGAATCCGTTCGGCCCTCTTCTTGTATTCCTCGGCGAGCTCGGCCGCTTTCTCCGGTGTCTTTGCCTCCGAGAAGATCCTGAAGATTGGTTCGGTGCCCGACGGCCTCACGAGCACCCAGCCTTCCTTGAGGAATATCTTGATGCCGTCCGTCGTGTCCACCCTCTCGCCTCTAGCATCTGCTGCAAGCCTGTTCATCACTCGTTCCTTCTCTATGTCTGGACAGCGAGTCTTCGCCTTACACTGGGCATATGACGGAATCCTATCCAGCAGGCTTGACATCTTGCCGTGCTTTGCCACGATCTCAAGAACTGCGGCGACGGTCATCGCGCCGTCCCTGCAGTACTGGAACTTCGGGAATATGAGCCCCCCGTTCTCCTCCCCGCCGAATATTCCTCCGTGCTCCATCATCGCTCTTGCTATGGTCGGGGATCCTACGCGGGTGTACATCATCCTCCCTCCGGCGAGCTTTGTTGCGTCCTCAACGCACATCGAGGAGCCGACGCTGGTTACAACCAACCCTCCTTTGTTTGCGAGACAGATGTAGTGTGCAACCAGTGCTAGGCTCCTGTCTCCGTACATGTATCTGCCCTTGTCGTCCACGAAGATCGTCCTGTCGGCGTCCCCGTCATGGAGAGCGCCGAAATCGAACCCTCCAGCCTGTACCATCTTGACGAGATCCTTGGCGTTCTCTGGAGTGGGTTCGCTGAAATGGCCTGGGAACGCGCCGTTCGGATCCGCGTTGAGAGTCACGTACCTAACTCCTAACCGGTCGAGCAGTCTCGGCGTGACATGCGAAGCAACTCCGTTGCTGCAATCGAGGGCAATCCTCAGGTTCGCTTTTCTTATCGCTTGAACATCGACTTGAGTGAGAATGCCGTTCACATACTCCTCAATCGCTGTGGCGTATGGCCTGAGCCGTCCGACCTTCTTCCAGTCGGCTCTGTAGAACTTCTGGCTGGCATACGTCGATTCGATCTTCTCCTCGTTCTCCCTGCTCATCTCAGTTCCGTCAGGGTCTATGCATTTGATTCCGTTGAACTCTGGAGGGTTGTGACTCGCGGTTATGATTACTCCGCCTGCTGCTCTGTAAGTCTTGACTGCGTACTGCAGGGTGGGCGTCGGCACGACACCGCAGTCTAGGACATCGCAACCGGTAGCCATGATCCCGGACGCGCATGCGGACTTCAACATCTCGTTAGATGTCCTCGCGTCCGTCGCTATCATCACTGTACCTCGCATGAAGGTGCCTATCGCCATCCCGAGCCTGAGGGCGAACTGACAGTCCATGTCCGTGGTGTTGACTACTCCTCTGACTCCGTTCGTCCCGAACAGCCTCGGAGCCTTCTGACCTACCATGTTCTTCGACCCGTCAGCAGGCATGTCCGAATTGCCAATAAAAGCTTCCTATCATTTGACGGATATCGAGAACAGGGTAAGGAGCGGTATTCTTGTCACCTCCAGGCTCGGTTTCTCATGGAGATGGTCGTACAGTAAGTGTTAATATGTCAGTGGCTGTTGGCCTAGTTGGGGGTAACGACCGGATGGGCTTCAAGGAATGGATAATTCCCCAGGAGAAACACTTCTTTGAGCTCCTGGAACAACAGGCTGACGTGGTCCTTGAAGGGGCTGAAGCGCTGCTTGATCTCACAAAGAACTTTGACCGCGTTGCTGAGAAGAGGGACAAGATCAAGGACATCGAGCACAAGGGAGACGAGCTCGTTCACGTCACTGCAGAGGCGCTGAACAAGACTTTCGTTACCCCGATCGATCATGACGACCTCTCGAAGCTGACCTCGAGGCTCGACGATGTGCTCGACTACATCGAGGCCGCATCACATCGCATGTGGTCCTATGAGATCAAGTCGGTCCCGCCAGGCATGGTGAAGTTGGCCGAGATAATCCTAGCCTCTGCGAAGGAAGTGAACCACGCCGTCAAGGATCTCAGGAATGTGAGCAGGAAGAACGAGATAATCCAGCACTGCATCGAGGTCAACAGGCTCGAGAACATGGCCGACGATGTCACCCATGTCGCGGTCGCAGGCCTTTTCAAGGGCAAAGACGTGATTGAGCTGATCAAGCTGAAGGAGATCTACGAGCACCTCGAGATGGCGACCGATAAGTGCGAGGATGTTGCCGACGTCATAAAGGACGTGTTCATAAAGAACTCGTAGGTGCTGTCAGATGGAGATCCTTGGGCTCTCTGCACTGGCCGCAATCACCATCTTCTTCACGCTCGCCTTCGACTTCGTAAACGGATTCCACGATTCTGCAAACTCGATTGCGACTGTCATTGCGACCAAGGTCCTGTCTCCTGTAGCGGCCGTCAGCATGGCCGCGGTCTTCAACTTCCTTGGCATCATAGTTGGTCAGGAGGTCGCCAAGACCGTCGGAAAAGGTATCGTGGACACGAACCTCGTGTGGGACTACGGCATCCTCCTGATATTCTGCGCAGTGATTGGCGCTCTGATATGGGACCTCATCACATGGTGGTTCGGCATACCTACCTCAAGCAGCCATGCGCTCATTGGCGGGCTGATCGGCGCGGGAGGCGCAGTGGCGCTTCTCGACGCCATTGTGTGGACCGGCACTCTGAAGACGGTCGCGTTCATAGTGCTGTCCCCCGTGGCAGGCCTGGCAGCTGCCTTCGTGCTGACGATCATCGTGATGAGGATTGCGAGGAATGTCTCCAGGACGGTCGTCAACAAGTGGTTCAGGAAGCTCCAGATCGGTTCCTCCGCGTTCTACTCGTTCACACACGGGACGAACGACGCCCAGAAGGGAATGGGGGTCATCACGCTAATACTCCTGATTGAGAACCACGCGGAGCCTACCAGCGCATTCGTGGTCCCGCTCGCGGTCATGGTGGCATGCCAGGCAGCGATCTCCCTGGGAACATTCTTCGGTGGCTGGAGGATCGTCAAGACGATGGCGTCCCGCATAACGAAGCTGGACCCGTACCAGGGATTCTGCGCGGAGACAGGCGCCGCAGTGATGCTATTCACGACCGCGAGGTTCGGAATCCCTGTCAGCACCACCCACACGATATCTGGTGCGATCATGGGAGTCGGTGCGACCAAGAGCCTCTCTGCGGTGCGATGGGGGGTCGGAAGAAAGATCGTCATAGCTTGGATACTGACCATACCTGCCGCGGCGACTATCTCGGGTATACTGTTCCTGACCCTGCTCGGGCTCGGATTCTAGGCCTTTCCTTTCGTCGGTTCGGACTCTGGTTTTCCGTTGCTGACTATCTTGGAAGTCACTTCTGTCCCGTCGGGCACAGTCACACCAGCATCGATAATCGAGTCCACGATGGCGCACCGAGCGCCGATCCTCACATCCTCGAGGACCACCGATTTCTCCACCCTGGACCTCAAGCCCACGACTGCGCGTTCGGACACGTACGCGTAAGGTCCGATTACCGCTCCCGCCACGACCGCCTCGTCCCTGACTACCACGGGCGGTCTCAGGTCGGCTCCTTCGCGGACACACGACTTGCCCAAGTCTTTTGTGTCCTTGTGCATAAGGGCCCAATATGCCCTCAGCAGATCCTCCCTTCTTCCGCAGTCGATCCAGTATCCGTCGAAGCGCATGCCGTACATTCCTCTCCCGAGTATCTTGGGAAAAACCTCACGCTCCATTGACACAAAACCTTCGCCGATGAAATCCAGAACCTCGGGTTCCAGAGCGTACGTGCCGGCGTTTATCAGGTCGGAGAACGCCTCCTCCTTCTTCGGCTTCTCCTGGAACCTCCTGATTCTGCCGTCCTCGTCTAGGTCGACTATGCCATAAGGGGTTGGGTCATCAACGGGCCAGAGCGATATGGTCGCGACGCCTTTCTTGGCCCTGTGGAACCCGACGAACTCCGTCAGGTTCAGAGAAGATATCGTGTCTCCGTTTATCACTAGGAATGTGCCGTCGAGGAGGTCCTGGACATTCTTGACGGCTCCTCCCGTTCCGAGCGCTACGGGCTCGTCAGTGAGCGTTATCTTCCGGCTCGGCTTATTCTTCCGGAGATAGTCCTCCATCCTGTCCTTCTTGTAGCTGAGCGGCAGGATGACCTCGTCGACCTCGGATGGCAAGGCGTCGATCACGTGCATTATCAGCGGTTTCCCCATGACGGGGACCAGTGGTTTTGGAATCCGGTAGGTGATAGGTCTCAACCGGGTGCCCATGCCCCCCACTAGGAGTACTGCTTTCATCCGGTTCGATAAATGGGTTCGGTGTATAAAAGCATCTTGAGCGCGACCGCTGGCGACAGCACCATATGCTAGAACAAACGCCCCCGTGCCTAGCTCTGGGGCGCAATGCTCACGACGTTGTTACCGCGGAGGATTACGACCCCGAGCCTCTTGACCTGGTCTCCGTTCGTCTCCTCTGTGTCCTCGAGGACCATGTTCAGGTAGTCGTCGAAGCCGACTAGTGTACCCTCAAGAGTCCTGCTGTCCTTCAGAAGAAGGAAGACTTTCTTGTTCATCGACTTCTCGAGCAAACTGAGAGGCATCACCATCTAAACCACATTCTCGTCAATGCTCATTGCTCAGATAAAGCTTTGCGTAGTCAGCATCACGCATAATTGCATGGCTCGCATCACTGGGTGGGCTTCCCGGACTTGCGGGAGAGTTCCTCCTCGAGCCATTTCTTGACCTCGCCTCGGGAGCGCGCATCTATGCCGAAGGTCTCGATGAACTTCTTCGTCGTCGTTAGCTCGACGCTCTTCTTCTTGGGCCGTGTCCGGACGAGCCCGAGGTCGTCTAGCTGTTTCACGTGGTCGTAGACCTTGTTGCCGATGAGGTCGAAGAGCTTGCTCTGCAGGACGGGCTGGTAATACGCTATGAGCGAGGCAGTCTTCAGGAGGTCCTTCGGTATCTTCAGGTCCGCCAGCTTAGAAGCGTAGTCCGTGTACTCCTTCTTGACCTGCATCGCGTACCTGGGGCCCATCTTGGAGATCTCGATCGCGCCATCGCCCTCGTTGTAATCCTCCATGAGCTTGCTCAGAGCGGACCTCACGGTCCTGGCATCCAGCCCGGAAGTGTAGGTCAGCTCGGTGACAGTCACTGGTTTCGCCGCGGAGAACAGCTCCGCCTCGATCACACTCTCGCTCTTCACTTGACCACCGATACATCCTCGATCTGTGCGTTCGGGACAGGTCCAGCGTCCACAATCTGGCCTATGTCCCATGCTACCTTGACCTCTAGGAATATCTCCCCGTGCGGCATCTTCTTCTGCCAAAGGGATATCTTGCCCATCTGGGCGAGGAACAGGGCGGCGACGAACACCGTTATCCTGTCCTCTCTCGTGCCATTGAACAGGTCCGTCATGGCGATAGGCCCGCTGCCGACCTTCAGTATGCGCTCCCAGACCTGCGCGATGTCGTCCTCGAGGCTTTCCTTGTGCGCCTTGTCGTCGAAGTCAGGCCTCTTGTACTTCTGCAGGAATTTCGAGAGCTCCTGCCGTATGTCGCTCTCCTTCTTCGCCTCTTCGAACGCGTCCAGCAAGTCTATGAGCGTGACGGGCCTGTCGGACTTCCTCCGTATCTTCTCGTTGATGGGGGCGTCGTCCGTGTGGAGCATGACCTCGCCCGCTCCAAGCTCGAACGGGTCGACGAACAGGTCGAACCCCTCGGGGTCCCAGCCGTCGAACATCATCTCGACGTGCTCCGGCCTGTCCGCGCGGGCAAGCGCCTGTTCCGTCTGCATCCTCAGGATCTCATATGCCATGTACACGAGCTTCCCCGCGATTATCAGGTTGATCTCGTGGGCCTTCTTGACCCTGCTCAGGTACATCTTGGAGAACTCGATCAGGTTGATGTCCCACGGGTTGAACCTCTGCTGGACCACGAGCTCGAACACGAGCGCGACGCTCCTCTCGAACGGGTCCTCCGAGGGAACTAGCGTGCCGTGTTGGATGCCGTCAACCATCTTCACGTAGTTCGTTAGCCTGTCATCCCTTGTCACATCCTCGTCGTCTATGAGCGATTTCTGGAACATCAGGTGGTCCAGCAGCTGTCCGCATTCGCTCTCGGCCGACATCGCCATCAGGTAGCCCCCTCTTCGGGTGAGCTGCTGTCCTCGGCCTCGGGGGCCAGGTCCGCCATCTCCCCGATGTTCGGCTTCATCACGATCTCGGAGACGGCCTCTCGGGGCATCGTGACGCCTATGATATGGTCCGCTTCCTTCAGCGTGACCTTCCTTAGGGATATCTGTATGAACTGGGCGTTCTTGGAGTTCCTCTTAACCGCGCCCGAGACGTTCTCGGCGTTCAAGCCGTCAAGGAACATGTCCACCTCGTCCAGGAGGTAGAACGGGGACGGCTGGTGCGCCTGGATGGCGAATATGAACGACAGCGCAGTCAGGCTCTTCTCGCCGCCGGAGAGCGCTTCCATCCTCACGGCCTTCTTGTTCAGTGGCCTCGCCTTGATTATCAGCCCGGCCGCCAGCGGGTCCTCGTCGTTCTCCAGGAGAAGCTCAGCTTCTCCTCCTCCCGAGAGCTCGGAGTAGGTCCTCTTGAAGTTGTCATTGATGCCCACGAAGATCCTCTGGAACCCGACCTTCTTCTTGTCGTTCAGCTCAGCAACCAGCTTTAACAGGTTGGACTTCTGCTTGTCCAGCTGGCCTATCTCGCCCTTGAGATTGTCGTAGCGCTTCTTCCTCTCCTCGAAGTCCTCTATCGCCCTCAGGTTCACGGGCCCGAGTGTGGAAATCTTCTTGTCGCACTCGGAGACGGTCGCCTTGAGCTCCTCCGTCGGGGGCAGCTCATCGGTCAGCTGCACATTGGTGTACTGTGCGAGGTCGACATCAGCCTCCTTGAGCCTCCTCTCGGCGTCTGCCACCTTGGTCTGCAGGCTCAGGACGAAGTCCGCGCTTGTCTGGGCCTTCGTGTTGAACTTCTCTGCGTTCGCGTCGGTATCGGTCTTCTTCTTGTAGAGTGAGTCTCTCTTGTTCCTGAGGTTGTTGAGCTTGTCCCCCATCGAGCGCTCCATGTTCATGAGCGCCTTCAGCTCGGTCTCGTACTTCTCCTGGTTGGTGAGGCTCTCTACGGTCTTGCTCTTCTGTTCCGCCATCGCGTTCTCGGTCGTTTTGAGGCCCTCGGACAGCTCCTTCCTCCTGGCCTCGACGATCTCGATTTGCTTCGTGATGGTCTGGACCTCTGAGCTTAGGCCTGAGACCTCGTTCGACAGGTCGAATATCTCGGACTCCAGCTTCTTGAGTTTCTGGGATAGCTCGTGTGGGGTCGCCTCGAGGAGCTTCTTGTCCTTGGCTTCCTTCTTCTTCTTGGTCTTGTCTATGTCATCAGTGAACCTTGAGATGTCCGCCTTCACCTTCTCCAGAAGGTCTAGGCTCTCTGAAATGCCCGTGTTCTTCGCCTCCAGCTCGCTTGCGATGGAGGCTAACCTTGTGTCGAACTCCTTCTTCTTGGCCTCGAGCGTGCTTATCTTGACGCTCTCCCCGCTGTCCTTGGTGCTCGAGTCCCTGATGAGTCCCTCGAGTTCCGCCAGCCTCGCCTTGATCTGAGCCAGGTCCGCCTGGATCTTCTCCGACTCCTCAATCGCCTTCCTGAGCTCCGCCGCTTTCTTGTCGATCTTGCTTTCCGACGGAGCGCCGAACTTCATGAGGTTCTTGTCTAGGGTGCCTCCGACCATCGCCCCGCTGGCCTCGGCCAGCTCACCTTCAAGGGTCACTAGCCGAACGCCTCCCATTAGTTTCCTGGCTTCGTCCAGGGTCTTGACGACAACAGTGTCTCCGAACACGAACCAGAAGGCCGACCGATACTTCTCGTCGAACCTGACGAGGTCGATCGCGAGTCCCAGGCTGCTGTTGGCCGCGAGGATCGCCTTGCCCCTCGGCCTCCCGTCTATCATCTTGTTCAGGGGGAGGAAGGTCGCCCTTCCAAGCTTGTTCTTCTTGAGGTAGTCGATGCAGGTAGCTGCGACTGCGTCGTTGTCTACGACGATCGACTGCATCCTCGGACCAGCCGCCACGTTCAGGGCGGTCTCGTACTCGTCCTGAACGTCTGCCAGCTCGGCTATCGTCCCGTGTATGCCCTTGATTGTGGCCTTGTCCCTCATCTCGAGCAGCGTGGTAGTGGCGTTGTTGTACCCTCTCTTGACGAGGTCTGCGGCTTCTGCCTCCGCCTTCAACTGGCTGTGTTCGCGCGTCAGTGTCTTGACGGCGTTCTCGAGGTCTTGGAACTGGTCCAAGAGCTTCTTCTCCTTGTTCCTGAGCGAGTAGTACTCATCCTGGGTCTTCTTCAGGCCCTGGCTGGAGCTCTTGTTCTCGCTCCTGACCTCCTTGATGGACCATTCTGCGTCCTTGAGCTCGAACTCGTAGGTCTTCTTCGTCTCCTCTAGGTTCGCGATGTCTATGTTGAGCCTCTGAATCTTCTCGTTGAGCCTGTCCTGCTCGAGGTTCAGGGCATGGAGCTTCTCGTCCTTCGAAGTCACCTGGACGGCGAGTTCCATGACCTCCTTCTGCAGCGCGCTGAGCTCAGTATCCGATTTCGAAACCGCATCCTGATGGCCCGTTAGCTTCTCGCGCTTCTCTTCCAGCAAAGCAGACTTCTCCTCGTGCTGCTCCTTGAGCGGGCTCAGCTTCTCTTTGAGAGCTTTCAGATCCTTCTCGACGGCTTTGAGGTCCTCGCCCTGGGCCTTCTTGACGTCCTTGAGAGACACTATCATCTCGTCAGCGTTTGTGGCGGCGTCCTTCGCCCTGGCGATCTCTATCCTTAGGTTGTCGATCTTCTCTTTGAGCTGCTTGGCCTCCTCTCCTCCCCTCTCCGCGATCTCGCTCTCCACTGCAGCTAGTTCTTCGGTGATCTTGGAAAGGCTCTCCAGCAACTCCTGCTTTTTTGCCTCCGCCTTCTCTTTCTCAGCGGTCTGGCTGACTATCTGCTCATTGATGGATGTGATTTCCCGGTCGACGGAGTCCCTCTGCTTCCTGGCGAGGGCGGCCTTGGCGAAGCTCACACGCTCGTGCAGGTCTTTGTACTTGAGAGCGCCCTCTCGGTCGTTCTCGAGCTGTCTCATCTGTTTCTTGATCTCGTCCAGGATTATGGTGAGCCTCTGGATGTTCTCATCCGCAGCAGCGCGTTCCTTCTCCGCGCTCTGGATGTCCTCGTCGAACCTGGTGATGCCTGAGATATCGTCCAGGATCCTCCTCCGCTCTAGGTTGCTCATCTCGACTATCCTCGTGATGTCTCCCTGCTGGACGAAGTTGTATCCGTCAGCGCTTATTCGGGCGTTGGCCAGCAGGTTATCAAACTCCCCAAGGGAGGATCTCCTGTCGTTGACATAGAAGTACGAATAGTATCCCTCGACGTTGTCGGATACCCTCACCAATCTTGTGAGCCTCACGGTGTCCGAGTCGATAGGTATCAGCCTGTCGGAGTTGTCAAACACGAGGCTGACCTTGCACTCGCTCGCCGGCTTCCTCTCCTTTCCCCCGTTGAATATGAGGTCCGTGAGCTTTCCCGCGCGTATGACCCTCGAGCTCTTGGGGCCGAGAACGAACAGGATCGCGTCTGCTATGTTAGACTTGCCCGCACCGTTCGGTCCCGTGACGCAGGTGTAGCCCTCCAATAGAGGGATTCTAGTCCTCCGCGCGAACGACTTGAAGTTCTCCAGTTCTATCTCTTTTAGGTACATCCGTACCGTCTCCCAGAGGGATGCGAAAACTAGCGCTGGACGTGGAGTCTTTTATCCACAGGTTTCCTGCATCCCATCCCGTGAAGTCCGACACGCGTCGGACGGACAATAAAATGGCTTGCGGAGTATATAACACTTCGTCCCTGCATTAGGTCAGTTAGGGCCCAAAAGGGCCCTATATGCCCCTAATAGCTCCGCTTTCTGTCTGTTCCAGGACAACTCCCTGCCGTAGTACTCCTTCCCCCTAGCTCCCATCTCCGCCAGCAGTCCGGGAGATGTCATCGCCTTCCGCACCACGTCCACGAATTCCTGCCGATTGTATCCTATGAAGAACCCGCACCCCGCTTCTCTGACACGTTCGTTGATGTCGAGCCCCTCACAAGTGACTGTTGGCCGCCCACAGGCCATCGCTTCCAAGACCTTGATGGGCGTCCCCACCTTGTAGTTGGGGTTTGACGGGTTGTGGACCGCGGCCACGAGATCGCTTGCAAAGGTTATTCTCAGGGATTCGTCCGTGCTCACGGTTCCGAGGAATCTCACGGCTGGGTTCTCTCTGCCAGCTTTCTCGGCTATCGGCCGGAGCGTGCCGTTCCCGCCCAGAGCTACACAAACTCCGTCCTTGGGTCCGAAGATGGTCGAGAGATCTTCTATGAACCTTCCAGGCTCGAGAGAACCGAGATAGGAGATGACGAAGCCGCTAAGGCCATACTTGGCCCTTATCTTCTTCACATCAGCCCCTGTCAGCGGCGATGTGTCGGGACTGTTCCGCACGAGCTTGGCCTTCTTGGTCCTTCCCTTTGAGAGGACCTCCGCCATCCTCTCGTTCACAGTGATTATCTCGCCAGCCCTCCTGGAGAGCGCTCTTTCTAGGACCCAGACTAGGTCCGAGATCGCGCCCACGTCCTTCCTAATCATTGCATAGTAGAGTTCGTGAGCATCGTATACTAGCGGCTTGTTTCTCAGTCTCGAGATCAACAGCCCGAGGGGTAGGGTATCGAGGTCGTGAGCGTGAACGATATCGAAATCCGTCCTCTGTGATTCCTTCAGAGCCCGCCACCAGAACCTCGGGAGCCTCGAAATGACCTTACCCGCGGATCTGTAGGCGCACCTAGGGCCTACCCTGTGCACCTCGACTCCCTCCTCATGCGCTTTGGGCATGAACCCGCCGTCTCTGTCCCACGCGATCAGCTTGACCTTAATACCCTCCTCCATCAATCCCCTCGACTCCCTCAGGACCCTGGGATCTGGCCGGTAGGGGTTGGACAGAAGCATGAGCGTCGATGGCATCGCCTACTGTATTCGCTCAGGGACTATAAAAATGGCGTCCAGCGCCGTATCAGAGCGCAATCATTCTGCGCTCCGCCATCGACCGCTTGGCCGCCTCAATGAGCGTGATGGTCCTCGCGCCTATCGCACCGCTGTTCCTCGTTTCTGTCATCGGGTCGCCTATGGACTTCACGAAGTGCAGCAGCTCGTCTCTTATTGTGTTGTTGCGCTCGATCCCAAGCTTGTACGTGTATCCGCTCTCGAAGACGGTCACTTCCTGACCGACTGCATCAATGAGCGCGGTCCTGGTCTCGCCGACCAGCAGTATCTGCCTGGTCTTCTTCGGCACGAGCCAGCTCACGTTGCAGACTGATATGACCCCGTCCTTGAATCTGCACACAACGTACGCCGTCTCCTCGCCCTCCCGTCTCCTGAAGGGTCCGCCTGTGCAGCTGATCTCCTCAGGCCACTCGTCTAGGAGATAGTTCTGTATGTCGAACATGTGTGGCGCGAGGTCCATGAGTACATCCCTGTCGGCGAACGCCTTCTCCAGGTTGGTCCAGGTAAGCTCCAGCAGGAACACCTTGCCGAAGAACTTCTCCTTGATGAGCCTCCTGACCTCCGCTAGCGCGTTGTTGAACCTGAATATGTGGCCTACGGAGAGAGTCAGCCCCTTCTTCTGCGCAAGCTCGACAAGCTCCTGTCCTTCTCTCGAGGTCATGGTTATTGGCTTTTCCACGAGGACATGCTTTCCCGCCTCGAGCGCGTCCTTGCATACTTGGTAGTGCATCGAGTTGGGCGTGCACACGTTCACCGCATGGAGATTCTTCTGGGCCAGCAGGTCCTTGTAGCTCTTGAACCCGTTCTTTACTCCGTACCTCTCCGCGCAGAACTGCAGGTTCTTGTCGTCCAGGTCCGAGACTCCGTAGATCGACACGTTCTCGATCTTCGAGTACTCGTCGACGATCTTCCTGCCCCAGTACCCGACCCCGATCACTCCGACATTGAACTTCGCCATTTCAACCCGCCCTGTTGTAGAACTCCTTGACGCACTCTACCACGTACTTCAGCTGGTCGGTCGTTATGTCAGCGAACATCGGTATCGCGATGACCTCCTTGCAAATCCTCTCGGTCACCGGCAGGAGCCCTTCCTTGAAGCCGTACATCTCTTTGTATATCGGCTGCAGATGTATGGGCAACTCGTAGTTCAAGCCGACTCCGACCTCTTTCTTTTCTAGGAAGGCCTTGAGCTCGTACCTCTTCTTTGTCCTGAGCGTGTAGAGGTGGAAGACAGGGACAACATCTTTCGTTGGCTGAGGCGGGAACACCAAGTCCCCAACCCCTTTGAGCTGTCCGTCATAGTACTTGGCCGCAGCTCGTCTCTTCTCGTTCCAGCCCTCGAGCATCTTGAGCTGCTCGATGCCAATAGCCGCGTTGGCCGTGTTGAGCCTGTATGTGTATCCTATTACATCGTGCTCGTACTGAGATTTTCGGCCGCAATGCCTCATCTTCTTGCACAGGTCGGAGACCTTGTCGTCGTTGGTCGTGATCATCCCGCCGTCGCCTCCAACGTGCATGTTCTTGGTAGGGTAGAACGAGAAGCACCCGGCATGGCCGAGGTTGCCCGCTCTCCTGCCCTTGTAGACAGCACCGTGTGCCTGGCAGGCGTCCTCGATGACGATGAGTTTGTTGTTGGCCGCGATTTCGTTGATCTCGTCCATCTGCGACGGTTGACCGTAGAGATGGACTGGCATCACAGCCTTCGTTCTCTTGTCTACCGCGGCTCTGAGCTTCACAGGGTCGATTGTGAAGTCCCTCTCGGAGACATCCGCGAACCCTGGCACGCCCCCGTAGCACACGAAGGCATTGGCCGACGCCACAAATGACATCGCCGAGGTCACGACCCTGTCTCCTGTCTTCACGCCGTGAGCTTGAAGCGCTAGCTGAAGCGCAGCCGTGCCGGAGCTGACCGCGATTGCGTGCTTGGTCCCGCACATCCTCGCAAAGGCTTCTTCGAACTTGGAGACGCTCTCGCCGAGCGTGAGCCTCTCGCTCCTGAGAGCAGTCGCCGCCGCCTCAATCATCTTGTCGGTCATGACTGGCTGTGCGATCGGAACCTTCATTTCCTTCCCCTCTTTGACTTGGATTTCGGTGATTTCGTCTTTCTAATCGGCTTTGCAGGGTTGCCCGCGACCACGGTGTTCGCAGGCACGTCCTTCGTGACGACCGAGCCCGCGCCAACCAGCGCGTTCTCGCCTATTGTCACGCCGCAGATGATCGTAGCGTTTGCCCCTATTGATGCTCCCTTCTTGACCAGCGTCGGCGTGGCCTCCCAGTCGCCCACGGCTTTAGGCACCCGGTCGTTCGTGAACACGACATGCGGGCCGATGAACACCTCGTCCTGAATCTTGACGCCGGACGGGATGAATGCGAAAGCCTCGACCTTGCACCTGTCACCGATCGTGACGCCTCTCTGAATCTCGGCGTATGCTGCAATTCTGCAGCCCTTGCCGA
>Ga0214474_1000403_pt1 | contig 21719 bp, 21 predicted proteins | sample RVTome_2_FD_187335 | JGI IMG/M metagenome (GOLD analysis project Ga0214474, IMG submission 187335) | Soil microbial communities from uranium-contaminated site in the Upper Colorado River Basin, Wyoming, United States - RVT95D214 HiSeq ...
TGTCCCACCGGCTGGCGACTACCTTCCGATTTAACTATCAGGGCAGGGCGACTAGCTGTTGAGACAGGCATTTTCCCTCTCTATGAGGTGGAAGAAGGCAAATATACGCTGAATTTAGATTTCCCGAGGTTGCGTCCTGTAGAGGATTACTTCAAACTGCAGGGAAGATTCAGGCATCTTTCGAAAGAGACAATATCCCAAATCCAAGAAAAGGTAGCTGCTAAATATGCCAAACTTAAAGAAAGAGCTACCAGAAATGATTACTAACAATGAATGAAAAGGTTAAAGCTATTATAAGTAAATACAACGGTGACAAAGGTCAGCTGGTTTCCATACTTCAGGATATCCAGACTGAATACCATTACCTTCCCAAAGAAGCTCTTATTAAGGTAAGTGAAACCATGGCTATTCCTGTAAGTCGAGTGTACGACGTAGCTACTTTTTTCAGAGCTTTCAGCCTCGAACCTAGAGGTAAACATCTAATTAATGTTTGTCTGGGCACTGCCTGTCATGTCAGAGGTGCCGCCAGAATACTAGAAGAAATTGAACGAAATTTAGCTATCAAGCGAGGTGAAACTACCAAAGACCGCAAATTGACGCTGGAGACAGTCAACTGCATGGGATGTTGTGCCGTAGGACCAGCCGTGAAGATCGACGGTGAATATTTCGGACATATGAGCACAGACAAAGTAGACAGTGTGCTTACCAAATTTGAGTGAGTGCTAACAAAAACGAAATGCCAAAAAAATTCCGTTCGAAACAAGACTTAGAGGCTCTGCAAAAAGAGCTAATAAATGGAAGAAAATCAGACAAGGCACTGATTGCGGTCTGCAACGGTACCGCTTGCCATCCTTATGACTGCGCCCATATCATACAAGCCTTTAAGCAAGAAATATCACAACAAGGTCTGGAAAATAAGACAGAGTTGAGAATAACAGGTTGTCATGGTCTCTGTGAGAAAGGCCCCATTGTAGTCATTAGACCGGGTGATATTTTCTACCAACAAGTGAAGTTGGAAGACGTGCCTGAGATATTGCGTGAGACGGTCAGTAAAGGCAATATTATTGACAGATTACTTCACGCCGACCCCACAAGCGGCAAAAAGATTGTACATAGGAACGAAGTCCCGTTCTACCAGAAGCAAAAGCGAAACATCCTCGGCAATAACACTGAAATAGACCCGATTAAGATAGGTGATTATATCGCTATTGGTGGCTACACAGCTTTAGCCAAAGCTCTATCCGAAATGACTCCAGAAGAGATAATAGAAGAAATCAAACGCTCAGGTTTAAGGGGACGAGGTGGCGCAGGATTCCCCACAGGAACGAAGTGGGAATCCTGCCGTCATGCACCTGGAGATATAAAGTATGTCATCGTGAACGCTGATGAGGGTGACCCTGGAGCTTACGCTAATGAAGGTCTACTTTCCGGCAATCCTCACAGTGTACTTGAAGGTCTAATCATCGGTGCCTATGCCATCGGGGCTAATCAAGGCTATATTTACGTGCGCAACGAATATCCCTTAGCATTAGCTAACATAACAATTGCTCTAAACCAAGCACAACAGCTAGGATTGCTCGGAGAAAATATACTAGGCTCAGGGTTTGACTTTAATGTGCGCATAACCAGAGGCGGAGGTGCCTTCGTTTGCGGTGAGTCTACGGCATTAATGGCATCCCTCGAAGGCAAGGTTGGAGAGCCAAGAGCTAAATATGTACATACAGTGGAAAAGGGCCTATGGGATAGACCAAGTAACCTAAACAATGTAGAAACATGGGCTAATGTGCCCGTGATAATCAATAAAGGCGCTGATTGGTACCGTACATTAGGCACTGATGGCAGCAAGGGGACAAAAATCTTCTCCCTGGTAGGTAAGATTAACAACACAGGCTTGGTAGAAGTACCAATGGGTATAACCTTAAAGGAAATCATCTATGATATTGGCGGTGGTATCCGGGAAGGGAAGAAATTTAAGGCAGTGCAGACCGGTGGACCTTCTGGTGGCTGCCTCCCCGAACGATTACTCGACTTGCCAGTAGATTTCGACGAGCTGACTAAAGCTGGCTCGATGATGGGCTCAGGCGGCATGATCGTCATGGACGAAACCACATGTATGGTAGACATCGCTAAGTACTTTCTCACCTTCCTCGAAGAGGAATCTTGTGGTAAGTGCGTGCCATGCCGTGAGGGAATCAAGCGAATGCGGCAAATTCTGGATGATATCACTGATGGGAAGGGCAGCGAAGAAGATATCGACCTTCTCGAACGGCTTTCCGCCACCCTCGTAGACAGCTCTCTCTGTGCCCTTGGTAACACAGCACCAAATCCTGTTATTACCACTATCCGCTATTTCAGGGATGAATACGAAGCACATATTAAGGAAAAGAGATGCCCCGCAGGTGTCTGTAAAGCTTTAATCCATTACTACATAATAGAAGAAAAATGCCCGGGCTGTGGACTTTGCGTTAAAGCTTGCCCTCAAGATGCTATAACTTTCCTAGGCAAAAAGAAACCGGTTGCCCTGGATGAGTCGAAGTGTATCAAGTGTGGAGCTTGTTACGACGTGTGCAAACTAGGAGCTGTAGGTAGAAAATAAGATGGTAACCTTAAATATTGACGGACGTGAACTTAAGGCTGAAAAAGGGCAAACAATACTTCAGGTAGCCAGAGAAAACGGTATTGATATACCCACTTTATGCCATAATGAAGCGTTAGAACCATACGGCGCCTGCAGACTGTGTATCGTAGAAATTTCCAAAGGAAAGCGTACGAGAATAGTCACATCATGTCTTTATCCTGTGGAAGCAGGATTGGAAGTAAAAACTGATTCTTCCAGGGTTATAAGTAATCGTAAAATGCTTTTGGAGTTATTACTGGCAAGATGCTCTAAAAATAAGGTGATACTGAAACTCGCATCACAGATGGGCATTGAGCAACCATCTTTTAAGTCTGAGTATCTAGAAGACAACGACTGTATTGTATGTGGTTTATGCGTTAGAGCCTGCGAGCAAGTTGTTGGTGTCAGCGCTATTAGCCTGGTCAATAGAGGCATAGCTAAAGAACCTGCCTCCCCCTTCTTAGAACCAGCCGCAGATTGCATAGGCTGTGGTTCCTGCTACTATATATGCCCAACCGGCGCCATAAAAATGGAGGACAGAAAAGACTCCAGGATAATCTACAACTGGAAAGTGGAATTCAAACTTAAGAAATGTAAAGTGTGCGGGAATTACTGGGCACCGGAAAAGCAATTAGAATACATCAAGAAAAAGTGGAACCTGCCTGAGGACTTCTTCGATACCTGTCCCACCTGCAAATAGCTACACCAGCCGATAACTGCGCATGACTCCTTGACTATATCAAACTAATTGAACTATACTTTTTTCGTTGCGGGGTGTAGCGCAGTGGCTAGCGCGCATGGTTTGGGACCATGAGGTCGGAGGTTCAAATCCTCTCACCCCGACCATAGATATAAAATAAGAAGTTTAGGCTTCGTTGCCCTTTCATAACAAACATGTAACATCTGTTTGAAGAAGGGCACAAAACTGATGGTGATAGTCCCACATCAATGTAACTGAAATAAATTCCTAGAATGAACGACTACACAAATCCTGATTATAATAGGGTCGTGCTGCTTACTATTGATGTGCAGCATGATTGTACAATTCCCGGCGCCCCATTTGAGATTCCTGGTACAATTGATATCCTGCCTAAAATACAAAGCCTTGTACAAGATTTCAGAAGCTCCCAGAAACCCATAATACATGTCGTCAGACTTTATTTGCCCGACGGTTCCAACGCTGATGCCTGCCGCAGAAAAGCTATCGAACTCGGAATACATGTGCTCGCTCCAGAAAGCGATGGGGCAGAACTGATGGAAGAACTAAAACCCACACTGGGAGTCAGATTAGACGCGGCGAATCTCCTAAAGGGAGACCTTCAATCGATTGGACCTAAGGAATGGATAATGTACAAACCCAGGTGGGGAGCATTTTTCAAAACTCCCTTGGAGAAACATCTGCACGACCTGGATATTAATACTATTGTGCTGTGCGGATGTAATTTCCCTAACTGCCCACGTACAACAATCTATGAGGCTAGCGAACGAGATTTCAGAATTGTATTAGTAGCAGATGCCGTCTCGCAAACTTACAAACGAGGCCTACGGGAGTTAAAGAATATAGGCGTAAACTTGATTAAAACTAAAGAGGTTTTAACTACGCTGGCTAAATGTTAGTGAACAACTGCCTTCGCAACCACCACCAGGCCTCATGCTGCGCCTAAGCCTATTAGCAGAAGGGACACTTGATAGGAGAACCAATTACTGTAGCTTTAACATGAATCCTGCCATGACGACTGCACATGAGCTGGTAATAGGCCCGCACTACTCTAGTGTCGGTATCCTCTATCTTTGGACTTGAAATACAATTAATAATACTAACTGCCTCTTTTGCTCCATTGCCGTTATATGAAGCACCGCATTTGGGGCACCTCGTTGCATCGGGTAGCGCAATGCAACCACATCTCGAACATTGGACCTTATCTCTTACTGCCTGCATCATTTAAGAAACCTCCTCCCTTTAACCAGTGACACTAATTTATAGTTTAGCGGACGGGTTCGATCTTCTTAATAAAAATTCAGCTTTAATCGTAAATTCGGCCCAAATACCAGGAATTCGACGCCGCATCACGATAAATATCGCAAATAACGCCTTTGCTCGTCCTAACCCTGAAGTAACTCTTTAGAATCTCCTGCTCGAAGAGCTGCTCAGATACCTGCCATTGTTGATAAATTCTGGTCACGCGCTCTGCTTTGCCATTTCTGGCAACAGTTAATGGTGTGCCTTCAATATTAGCGGTTACTCTCAACTCTTCTGGTTTTTCAAGTAGCTTAGCCATTTCTAACCTCCAAGTTTTATTTAAATAAAGGCAATCAGCGCCTCTTATTCCTATCTCCTAATTTCCTTATAACCCCGATAACCTTTCCCTGGACTTCCACATTTCTGGAATCTACATATAACGGCTCCATCTGCGCATTAGATGGCTGAAGGCGGATCATTTGCTGCTCGTGAAACAGTCTCTTCAGAGTCACCTCTTGCTTATCTTTTAGCCATACGGCAACCATGTCTCCATCATCGGCAGTGTTCGCCGACTCCATTAAAACAATGTCCCCATCATCAATCAGGGCATCAACCATTGACAGGCCTTTCACTTTCAAGGCATATACTTCCTTGCCCTGAGTCAACTCATCAGTCAACTCTAACATCTCTGCAGCCTCGTTTTTCCACGTCCCCGAATCCGGCACAGGGATCGGTTCACCTGCGGCAATGCTGCCTAACAGCGGTACCCTAACAGTGTTCTTTTTGCCAATGAGCTGTATGCTCCTGAAAACCTCCGGATCCCTATGAATGTGACCCTCTCTCTCAAGTATATTCAAATGATGCTGGACAACCGCTGTCGAGCTTATATTGCACCCTTTTAGAATATCTCTAACCGTAGGTGAATAACCCCTCTCTTCAATAAAATCACGGATAAACTTGAATATCCGTCGCCTTGTCTCACTTATACCAGGCTTTCTCATCTAAAGACCCTCGGTACAAACATATGTATTACAAACTAACGTTTTACAAACCTTTGTTCTACAAACAAGTGTACACATGTTTTGGTCATTTGTCAAGCCCCTGGGCGGGATTCAGACACAAAAAGTTAAGAATAATAGATAGACCGGTATTATAAAGGAATAAGTTAACATGCCCGGCAGGGTAACAGGAGCTGAGGTATGGTCTTTAAATCAGGGGGGGTGCTCTCTAAGACCTTACAAATTTAATACCTTTGTTGAACGCTGCCAAATTGGCCTCGATTTCCTTAGGAAAAACCTCACACAACACAGGTTCCACCGACTTCTTGTCCAGCGGTAAGACACCAGAGCCTATCAGGGCACCGATGAGAATCGCGTTGGCAAACATATGGCTTCCCATTTTCTGTGCTTCTTCTGTGGCATTAATGATCCATGTTTGAGCTGACAGCTCTTTTACAGTCTCAACCAGCTTGTCTAAATCAGGATATTCAGCATGGCCACCTGTAACATCAATAGAATATATGGGCCTGGGGTTTATTATGGTGGTGACACCCGGGTTACCATATCGTCCCAGCATCCGAAGTGTTTCCACCGGCTCCATACCAAGGATAATATCAGCGCAACCATCAGGAATGAAGGGGCTATACTGAGTCTCTTTGGATATTCTCATATGGCTCATGACTGGTCCGCCACGCTGTGACGCCCCATATGTCTCCCCAACAGTCACAAAGTAGCCATCTCTCACAAATGCATTGCCAATTATTAGAGATATCATTACATTACCCTGTCCCCCAACACCAGTAATGACCAAGTTAAGTGGATCTTTCACCAATTGTTTTTTAGTCATGTTGCCTCCTTTATGATAGCTCCTTGTGGGCATACGTCTACACACACGCCACATCCGTTACAGATAACTTCGTCTACCTTAGACTTGCCAGTTTTCTTGTCCCATATGAGCCCAGGGCACAGGAAAATTCTGGTACATAACCTGTCACAACCACAAGCCTCTCCAATACATTTTTCAGCATCTACGTGCACTTTATATGGTAGCTTCTCCTTTTTAGCCCTCACTAGCTCACACTGGCGTCTCATTATAGCTACCTTAGCACCACCACCTTCAGCCATCATCTCCAGCAGTGTCGCTGTCGTACTCTCCAAATCAAAGGGGTCACAAACCTCAACACGTGCACCCAAAGAGCGACATAGAGCTTCCATGCTTATTACTTTTGTCGGCTCTCCCATAGCTGTCATCCCGGTACCAGGATGGGGTTGAAAACCAGTCATAGCAGTAGCGCTGTTATCTAGAATAACAAGGATAAACTTCGATTGATTGTAAATTCCATTTATCAGCGCCGGTATAGTAGCGTGATAGAAAGTAGAATCACCAACCACAGCAAGTACTGGCTGGTCAAAACCAAATTGTCCTAGTTTCCCCAATCCATTAGCCACACCAGCCCCAGCACCCATGCAATGCATCGTCCTAACCTGAAAAAAGCCGGCGGGTCCCAATGCCATAGAGTAACAGCCAATATCACCCGTGACAACACCATCACGACCATCTAATTTGATCGCGTTCCTAATTGCCCAGAATGTAGCGCGATGTGGACAACCAGCGCAAAAGGTCATGCTTCTTTCAGGAACATTGCTTTTGGCAACTGCTTCAGCTTTGTTACCGTACACGACATCACGAGGCTGATATGTTAGTTCCAATACAGTGGATATTGCCTTGATAACCATATTGGGGTTTAATTCACCATAAGCATTTATATGCCCTGAGCGCTTACCATAGAATGTAGGATGCGGACTCAATGATGGTAGATTAGCAACTATTTCCATAACGCTCCGCTCAAGAAATGGATCTATTTCCTCTACAAACAGGATTTTCTGCGATTTACCCAGGTGCTTATTAATAAATTTCTCTGGGAGTGGCCAAAGCGTACCCAATTTTAGAATGCCTACCTTGTCCTCCAAATCCAGTGCCTTTACTGCATCTTGAGAATAAAGCCAACAGCTCCCACAAGTTATAATCAGCAAATCTGGCTTATCCGGCCCGACATAACGATTAAACGGCGATAACTCGAACTTGTCACGCGCCTTGTCTAACTTCATGTGCAAGAAGAAATGCCGCAATGAACTCGGCATTGGCATGAATTTGGTAGGCATTACATTTTTCAAATCGTGTATCTGGTCGAAATAAGCCTTATGTTGTTTCCCAGGCAACTCGCCTAGCTTCACATTACCCCTGGCATGTGCAATGCGAGTTACGCTGCGCAACATACATAGAGTGCCCAATTCTTCAGCAAGATCAAAGAGCCATTTTGTCATATCCTTGGCCTCTTGAAAGTCACCTGGCTCCACCAGTGGAATATCCAGCCATTTGGCTATCGGCCGTGTATCCTGTTCATTGGAGCTGGATATAGCCGACGGGTCATCGCAGCTTACCAAAACCAGTCCTCCCTTACCTGTACCACTCATAACCAGGTTTGCCAGAAAATCAGACACCACATTTATCCCATTCTGCTTCATTGCGGCAAGAGCTCTAACACCAGCATAGGAAGCACCAGCGGCGGCTTCCATAGCTACCTTTTCATTTATTGACCACTCCGCATAGATACCCATCTTCTTAGCTATCTGTGCCAAGCTACCCAAGATTTCCGATGATGGCGTACCCGGATAGGCAGCAGCAAATCCTATCCCAGCCTCTAATGCTCCACGGGCAATAGCTTCATTACCAATAAAAAGCTGACTGGTGCCAGGTGCGTCAATCTCAATATTAGCCATATCAATTACCTCCTTGTTTGCTGCTCCATCTATTCAAGTATCTTTTCGGTTAATTTAGTAGATAAACCAACATAAATCAGGTTATTACTGTCACCACTCCTTTTGATGATCTCATTCAATGCACGCTTCTTTTTGAGCAGGGATGCCTCCTTCAAATGTGCCAAATTTGCCGAAGGCAACTTGTCGATTTGAAGTTTCCCTTTCTTTTTAGCCATCTCCATAAGTTCAGCACCAATTTTAGTGCGAATAATGACAGTATTCCAGCCTTCAATGCCCTCAACTGAGCCAACTGAAATATCAGCAAACTCTGACGTCATATCTAAGCAATAAGCACAGGTTGGCATTGTGAACTTTCTGATTTTTTCCAGTGGAAATGAGGTTTTGCTTGACGCAGTAAAAACATCAAATCTGTTAGCTGGTGGAGGAGGGATATCAAATCTCTTCACTTTCGACAAATCAAGATTTTCCTTCAGAAATTGATAGAAGTTGTGCGGAGACAATGCCCAGGTACAGAAAAGTCCAATAACCAACCTAACATTACCTATGTTAACTCTATTCTCGGGTGGGTTTGCTTTCATTTTGGCCACAGCTAAGACTTGACATGGCATGGCAACTATTCCCAGCTTGTCACCGTTGTCTTTGGGGATTTGGTTATATCTTTCTAAAACAGGACAGGCCATGTAGCTAGAGCCAGCACATTGAAGTATTTCATCAACAGCCTGAGCTAGAAAAGGACTCGGAGCCTTATCATCTGAAGTCTTCGTCAAAAGAGCACCCTCAATAAGCCCCTCATCCAGTGCCAATGATAAGAGTGTGGTTACCACACCACCATACTGTGCTTTTTCTGTGATACTGGTATCTGTTGACCTTGCTATTAACACCTCTTCTGCATTGCCTATTTCACTATCACCATATTGTGCCCCAAAGATCTTTTGACTAATTGCATTCATGTCTATATAAGTCCGTGGACAATAATCATAGCATTGCGCTTCATCCATTCTAGTACAATTATCCAAAAGCGCTATCCTGCCTTTATAGTAAACCAAGTAAGGACAACTACCCGTACAGGCACCACATAAGGTACACAGTCCTGCATCTATAACCTCATTGAACAGCTCCTTGCAACCCTTAGATTCTGTAGCCATAATACTCTCCTTTCGGTATTACAACCATTCTAAAAATCTTGGACGATACCCTCAGTATTCTATCACCCGAAAACTGATACTTGGAGTTAAGTTGAATGGCAGTTCCGCTTCGTATCTCAAAATATTCAGGAATCGCTTTACCGCTGAAATTTTACTTTATGGCGATTACTTCTATCTCTACAGGAAAATTGCCAGGGATCTCCTTTACAGCTACACACGAACGCGCCGGAGGATTTTCAGAGAAAAATGTCCTATAAACTTCGTTCATGCTATTAAAATCCGCCATATCCCGCAGGAAAACTGTCACTTTAACAACGTTATCGAGCCTACTACCTGCCGACTCTAACGCCCTCTTCACATTATTAAGCACTAGCTCAGTAGCCGCCCTTATATCATCAGTTATCGTTAAATCTTTTTTGAGGTCTATAGAAACTATTCCAGAGACAAATAAGAATCCACCTGCTTCCACAACATGCGAATACGGCCCGAATTTTGGAAGTATGTCCACACTATGAACCCTCTTTTTCATAACCACTTCCTTCTGATGAATTAGTGCCTCCGACAAAGCACTCCTCTGGTTTGCGTCGTAATACCATATGGAATTATAACACAGCAGTCTATTTTTGATGTGAGCAAGCTTTGCACTTCAGCTGAGATAGTTAGAAGTGGCGGCTTATCTTTTACGTTTAATTGCTTGCCATGAAAACGATATGCTTTTGCCAGTCTGGCGAAGATTTAGGAAAATCAGTACGGAAATGAGCACCACGGCTCTCTTGGCGAAGCAAAGCAGCCTCAGCCATGAGGCGAGCATTCAATACCATATTGTTCAACTCATAAGAAGGACGATCTGTTGGCTGAGACAACAAAGCCTGCCAGGTAGCCAGAATATCCACAGCCTCAGACAGGCCATCACCTGAGCGAACAATGCCAACTTTGTCCCAAAGAAGAGATTCTAGGTTTGATAAATTGAGCCGTGAGACGGTCTTTAACCTTTTTCGTTCCTCAAGGTGATAGCAATCAGTTTTAGCAGTAACCGATGTTGGGGCGGCCTTAGCTATCTCCCGAGTTCTTTCTAGAATTCGTTTACTGAAAACCACAACTTCAAGCAAAGAGTTCGAGGCCAGTCGATTGGCACCATGGACACCAGTGCAAGCAGTTTCACCGGCAGCAAATAACCCTTCAATATTTGTCTCCCCCCACGTATTGACTTTAACCCCACCCATCAAGTAATGGGCAGCTGGGGCTACAGGGATAAGTCCTTTAGTGATATCTATACCATGATCAAGGCAGAAACGATAAATGTGAGGGAAGCGTGTAGCGACTCGACGGGCAGGGATATGAGTGACATCCAGAAATACTCGGTCGCTACCAGTTTTTCTCATCTCATAGAGAATGCTCCTGGCTACTACATCTCTAGGTGCAAGCTCAGCTTCGGACACATAATCGGGCATAAATCGATAGCTGTCTACATTGCGCAAAATTCCGCCTTCTCCGCGTACGGCTTCACTGATAAGGAATGGTGGAACCCCGGGAAGACGAACAGCAGTCGGATGAAATTGGAAGAACTCCATATCAGTTATTTCAGCACCGGCTTGAAAAGCTAGCACGATACCATCACCAGTGGCTACATCAGAGTTTGTAGTATATTTAAACAGTCGTCCAGCACCACCTGTAGCTAGGATGACAAAGCGACATTCATACTCTTCGATTAATCCAGTACGGCAATCGATGGCTCTAACACCTTTGACCTTCCCAGCTTCTAATAGAATCTGGGTGGCTAAACAGTATTCTAAGACATTTATTGAAGACATGCGCACTCGTTTGCTTAGAGTAACTTCGATATGCTCGCCAGTAGCATCACCGCCAGCATGTATTACGCGAGGAACACTATGCGCAGCTTCCCTGGTTAAGGCAATCTCTCCATCTAACGTGTCAAAAGGAACACCGAATTTTATAAGGTCGGCAATCCGGTCAGGTGCTTCATCAACCAGAATTCGCACTGCATCAGAGTCACACAAGCCATCACCGGCATTCATAGTGTCTTGGAAATGAAGCTCCGGAGAATCGTTCTTTCCTATAGGGGCAGCAATTCCACCCTGCGCATGTCTAGTGTTGCAATCTTCAACGCCACCCTTAGTCAAGATGAGAACACTGCCTACCTCTTTGGCTAGAAGGGCGGTGTAAAGTCCAGCAATACCACTACCAACTACGATGTAATCATAAATCATTATTCAAACTCTTTTAGTTTATTGCCAACCATTGCGATCATGCCTGCAATGCCCAGGGGCTGGTCTTAGTTATAGTAACATCTACCAGTCGTCCTAGGCAATCAGCATCACTTTCAAAGAATACCAGCTTATTACTCCGTGTGCGTCCATACCATTTACCTCCTTTATTACCCTCCACCAAAATCTCTACTTTTTTGCCTTTAAGCCGAGAGTTAATATCACCAGCCACCTTAGCTTGAAGCATTTCAACTCTGTTCAAGCGTTCCTTCTTAGTATCAGGCGAAACATTGTCATCATATTTTCTTGAAGCAATGGTATTAGGACGTGGAGAGTAGGCCGCAACATGGACGGTATCGAACCTGATTTCCTCAAGTATAGCTAATGTACGTACAAATTGCTCCTCGCTTTCTCCGGGAAAGCCAACTATGATATCGGTACTCAGGGCTACCCCAGAGATACAATCGCGGATGCAACCAACAAGTTGTCGGTACTGTTCTACTGTATACCCTCTTCGCATAGCTTTGAGTACATCATTATCTCCTGCTTGGAGAGGAAGGTTTATATGCTCGCAGACATTAGCCAGGGAAGCGATGTCTCGGATAAACGTTTGGGTCACGTCTTTGGGGTGACTGGTTAGAAAACGAATCCTAGCCAACCCGTCAACATAATTTAACTCTGTGAGCAATTTGCCGAGGTCAGGCCGTGCCGGAAGATCATGTCCGTAAGAATTAACATTCTGGCCCAATAAAGTGACCTCCTTTGCCCCACGCCTTACCAACTCTGTAACTTCGCAGACTACCTCCTCTATGGGTCGACTTCTCTCTCTACCCCGTCGGTAAGGCACGACGCAGTAAGAACAGAAATTGTTGCAACCTTGAATAATGGGTACAAGAGCACTAATTGCTACATTCTTGGTTGAAGACAAACTTGTTAGGTCCTCAAGTATATCAATGCCTTGCTCTTTAGCCCAGTTGCGCAATCCGACATAATCTCCAGGCTTGAAAAACAGGTCAACTTGCGGAAAACTGTGCTCAAGCCGCTTAACGTCAGAATCAACAAAGCAACCGGTAACTAGAATAGAAAAATCAGGCTTGTCACCCTTAATGCCCTTGAGATAACCAAGCGTGCCAATAACTTTACTTTCAGCGCTCTGCCGAACTACACAGGTATTGAGTACCACCAAGTCAGCCTTTTGTAGCATGGGTGCGGCCTGATAGCCTAGTATTTCGAGATAATTAGCCACTCGTTGCGACTCTGCTTTGTTCATTTGGCAACCGATGGTCCAAATGTAATACTTAGACACATTCATTATGATTTTTCAGAATCTCCTTCGCAGTTCAGGGGCAAAATCAAATTACACCCTCATCCCTGAATTGAGCTATTTCCTTGTCAGAATAGCTACCAATCTCCCTCAAGACGGAGGAGGTATGCTCTCCCAGTTCCTGGGCAGCAATTCTAGTTCTAGCATCAGTCTTACTAAAATGGACGGGATAACCGGGTATCTTTATCTTTCCCAATCTAGGATGATCAAAATCCATAATATAACCATTCTCAATTATCTGCGGATCATCGACAAGTTCACATAATCTGTTAACAGGAGCCACAGGTAAATCATATTTGGCAAGGACTTTGAGCCATTCATCTCTGGGACGGGTAGCAAAAAACTGATCGAAAAGAGCAACCAGCTGCTCGGAATTAACGCGCAGTTTCTCAGCTGAGTCAAACCTTTCATCATTCTCCAATTCAGGATGTCCTATTGCCTGACAAAGCGATGGCCAATACTTGTCAAAGATACCTGCTGTTAAGATAAACCAGCGGCCATCAGCACATTTGTAATAATTTCTAAGTGGGTGCTCCGTTGACCGTTGATGCCGAGGTGCTTCGAAACCGCCAACAAGAGCAATTAGAACATTGCAGTAGAGCATATAGAGAGCAGTGCTCAAAATAGAAACATGTACTTCCTGCCCAATTCCAAACCGCTCACGCATCAATAAAGCGGTAATTATCTCGTGGCTGGCCATAATCGATGTAGCCTGGTCAATAATTCCAAACTGAGAGACAAGCGGCGTCATGTCCGGCTCTCCTACACAGAACATCATCCCCGACCTGCCCTGACCCTGATAATCAAAAGCACCCACATCGCGATCAGGGCCATTTGGACCATAGCCTGAAACCCAGGCATAAATAATCTTTGGGTTTATACTGGATAATGTGACATAATCCATCTTCAGTTTCTCAACAGCCGGTCTGCGCACACTGGCAAGAAAAACGTCCGACTTACTTACCAGTCGATAAGCTATTTCCCTGCCTTTTTCCTTATTCAAGTCTATGGTCACACTCTTCTTACTGCGGTTAGCAGCTTCGTGCCATATACTACGCCCACCTTCAAGCTCTAGGTGCACATGTCCCACAAAATCCAGCTTTCGAATCGGATCACCTGAGCCAGGCTGTTCTATTTTTATTACCTCCGCACCCAGGTCACCCAGAATAGCAGCACCACCAGGTCCGGCATGAAACATCCCAAGTTCTAAGACTCTAATTCCTTCCAATGGCTGATTCACGTATGTACCTCCGAAGTTATTTTGGTCAATCTTCCAGTATATAGTAGGATAATTGCTTATGGTTGAGCGTTTAGCGGACAAAAGGTCTTGAGATTAGTGTCTCCAAATTAATTACAAACAGGCCTGGCTATAAATTAGCCCATATTAAGAAAGTCAATATTTGTCTGATATTTATATCTGATATGGCGGAGGGAATGGGATTCGAACCCATGACCCCGATTTCTCGGAGCAACCGCTTAGCAGGCGGCCGCACTAGACCACTATGCGATCCCTCCAGTTAAACAGATAAAATCCAAGCTCAATATATCACAGTTTTTTCATTGCTTTCAACAAATTGAAGGCTGGTAGGTCTTTATTGGGATAAGCTATTTTGATATGATGCGTTGGTGGGGACAAATCATGACCAAGCCAGAAATCAATATCTCTGTGAAGCAGAATTTAAATCTTTGTCTGAGTGAAAACCGGCTTCAAGCAATAGTCCTGAAAACCATTGAGGCCGAAGGCATTGTCTCATCTGCGGAGATAGGATTGGTCATCACCGATAGCAAGACGATTCAGAAGTTAAATAAAACCTATCGGGGTGATGATAAATCTACCGACGTACTCGCCTTCCATATGATTCCGAGCATGAATCAAAAAACTGAACACCCATTTGTAGACCCGCCCGATGGGGTGCACCATCTGGGTGAAGTAGTGATTTCGTATCCTCAAGCTGTCAAACAAGCCCAACAGCAGGGTAATAGTATAGAGCGAGAACTAGCACTGCTAATTGTCCACGGTGTACTGCACCTTTTAGGATACGACCATGAACTTCCCCTTGAGGACCAACAGATGAGGACTAAAGAAAACGAGATTTTAGGAATACTGGACTCCAATTAAGCGCAAAATGGCACAACCATTCCGTATATGTCAGGATATTTACATTATTGACAACGCTGGATATTCCTACAACTTTACGACTCTTGGTTTTAACCGACACTTCTCAGCAGCAACTATTGTATTTATCTGGTTAACAGTAAGGCTCAGATCATCTGTATGGTTTATTACGACATAATCGAAAATGAGTAAGCTTTCTATTTCCTCCTGAGCTTTACTCAATCGCAAGTCCAACTCATCAGAAGACAATCCATACCGCTGCTTCAGTCGGTTAACTAACTCGTCTATAGATGGGGGCATGAGGAAAATCAATACGGCATCAGGCAAAATTTTCTTGATAGTAGTCGCCCCCTGAATATCTACTTTTACGATGGTGTCCAATCCCTGTTTTAAGGCTTCCTTTACTTCTTGTTTAGGCACACCATAGTAGTTGCCATAAACTTTCGCCCACTCCAAAAACTGATTCGCTTCAATCAGTTGACGAAATTTATCTTCGGATAAAAACCGGTAAGCAACACCGTCCTTCTCTCCCTGGCGTTTCGGGCGAGTAGTAGCAGTCAAAACATAGCAGAAGGGGAAACCCGCCTTTTTCATACTATCTAACGTAGCATCTTTACCAACACCAGAAGGGCCAGAGATAACAATAAAGAGTGGATATGTAGATGTATTCAACTTGTCACTAGTCACTTCCATTCCTCATCAGTTCTTTGCTTAAAACCATGCTAACTAGTAAGCCTAATATCCGGCAAGCCCATCCAATTCTTTCCAAAAATCCGGATTCGATATTTCCGCCACATGAGCATTCTGGATTGAGGTGTTTCCTCCAGCAACCAAGCCAGCGACCGCCAAGCTCATCGCCAGTCGATGATCGGAATGACTCCTCACCTCTGCGCCCAGCAATGCCCTGCCTCCATAGATAACCATGCCATCAGATAATTCTTCAATCTTTGCGCCAAGGCGTGACAATTCCCGAATTGTTGTCACAATTCTATCAGATTCTTTAACTCTCAACTCATCAGCATCCCTGATTATCGTTTTGCCTTGGGCTACACAGGCTGCCACAGCTAGCAGAGGTATTTCGTCGATTAAGCGAGAAATTATATCTCCACCGATTTCCATAGCCTTTAGACGGCTAGATTCTATGTATAAATCAGCAACAGGCTCGTTGCCTTCCAATCGCTGGTTCTCCACTCTAATCGTGGCACCCATAGCTAAAAGCACATCGATAATCCCAGTCCGCGTTGGATTAACGCCACAATTTACTATTCTAATCTTAGCATTCTGATGAATAGCCCCAGCGACCAGCCAGTAGGCTGCTGAACTAATATCACCAGGCACACAGATGTCAACTGAGGCTAAGGGGGAACTCAAGGGTGTTAAGGATACGGAATAAGTGTCGACTTCAAGCTTAGCACCCATCAGTTTGAGCAGTCGCTCAGTGTGATCACGGGATGGCTGAAGCTGCTCTACGGTAGTGTTTCCCTGAGCAAAAAGGCCAGCCAACAAGATTGCCGATTTAATCTGAGCACTCGGTACCGGCACGGAGTAATCCACACCGTTGAGTCTCTTACCTCTGATAACCAAAGGGGCAAAGGAGTCATTACCACGCCCGTAGATTTCAGCACCCATCAAACGAAGAGGCTCTACCAGACGTTTCATCGGCCGAGAGCGAAGAGAAAAATCCCCAGTAAGAATGGAGAGAAAGGGTTGAGATGCAAGTACTCCACTGAGAAGACGCATCGTTGTAGCACTGTTTCCAGCATTTAGAACATCTTTAGCTTCGGCCAAGCCCGTACCACCGACTCCATGAAGGAGTATGGCTGATGGCTTATCTTGTTGTTTTTCCAGCTTCACTCCAAGTGCCTTCAAACAATTTATGGTCGATATACAATCTCTGCCTGGCGATAGATTTCTGATTTTACTGTTACCTAGCGCTAAGCTGTTGAAGATGAGAGCACGATGTGAAATAGATTTATCACCGGGTACAGCAATCTCTCCGATCAATTGCTTGGGTGATGAGATTATTTTTAGCAGCGTCTTTCCAGCCATTTCTGTCTCGCCTCATTGGCAAGGGCTAGGGCCTCCTCTATTTCATCAGTCCCATCAGCTATCAAGTTACGTAGTCTTTGTAGCTCGTCGATAAACGCATCAATCCAAGAGACAATAGCAGCCTGATTACTAAGGCAAATATGTGCACTAACCTCTGGATTTCCCGAAGCCAGACGAGTAAGGTCACGGTAACCACTAGCTGCCAGACGTGACATCTGTTGCCAAGATGGATTTTTGGTAGTGACTGAGACCAGAGCCACCGATAGTAATAATGGCAAATGACTAACGCCAGCTACCAATCTGTCATGCTCTTCAGCTTCAATGATTATAGGAATAGCTCCCAGCTTATTCACCATATCTTTTACAATCCGCACTGCTGCTGGTTTAGTCTGTGGTAATGGCGTCAAACAATAAATGCAGTTATGGAACAAATCGTCATTAGCAGCTCTAATGCCTGAAATTTCCTTGCCTGCCATGGGATGTCCACCAACAAAGCTTATCCTTGATGGTAACAATTCTTCCGCCCATTGCATAACCTGCATCTTAGTACTGGCAGTATCGGTAACAATAGAGCCATCCGACAACACAGGAGCTATTTGCTTGAAAATATCTTTTATAGTCAGGACTGGTGCAGCAATAATGACAATATCAGCATCCTTGACTGCGTTGCGGAGGTCTAATTCAATCTTATCAACAGCACCCAATTTCAGAGCTAAAGAGCTTGTTTCTCGACGGCGGGCATAACCAATTATTTCTGCCCCTCGCCAACTGGCTTGTTTCAAAGCGAAGCCTATAGAGCCGCCGATGAGTCCCAATCCAATGATAGCAATGCGCATCGCCCTATTATAGCATTGCTCTAATTAACTTGAGAACCCATTCGAGAAAAAGCCTTGATTTTGGATCCACCATCAGATATACTCCATTTAGATTGGCTACAGAAATGATAACTCCATGGGCTGGGATAGTCTACCAACAAAAGTACCTTCTTCAGCACACTGAAATAGGATATGAAGCTAGCTATTACTGGTAAAGGTGGTGTAGGCAAAACTACGCTAACAAGCCTTCTGGCTCGGATATATGCCGCTGAAGGCAACAAGGTTATAGCCATTGATGCAAATCCAGATGCCAATTTAGCTACAGCCTTAGGCATCAGTGATGACGAATCCCGCCGTATAACTCCAATTGCCGACCTCCAGGAGCTGATACAGGAACGCACAGGAGCTAAGTCAAGCAGCTTCGGCACATTTTTCAAGCTTAATCCTAAAGTTGACGATATTCCTGAGCGGTTTTCGATTCAAAAAGACGGCATAAAGCTCTTGGTCATGGGAACAGTCAAAAAAGGTGGTGGTGGTTGTCTATGTCCGGAAGGGGCTCTACTCAAGAGCCTGGTCAGTCATCTGGTTTTAAGCAGGTCCGAAGTGGTCGTTATGGATATGGATGCCGGCGTAGAGAACCTGGGACGCGGAACAGCTAAGGGTGTGGATGCTTTTATCATAGTGGTTGAACCGGGGCAACGTAGCTTTCAGACAGCTCGAGCTATTCGAGATTTAGCTAAAGACCTGGGCGTAAAAAAGTGCTATATTGTCGGTTCGAAAACACATGATGACACTGAACGCCAATTTATTATTGACAGCCTGCCTGATTTCGACGTGCTAGGTTTTATTAACTATCATCCTGAAGTCGCCAAGGCTGACCAGACAGGAAAAAGTGTATTCGATACAGCTCCAGCCGCAGTTACTGACGCCAAAAATATAATAGAAAAGTTAGAACAAACCATCTCAAGGAAAAAGGTTGAATAAAAAGACCATTAGAGACATAGCAGTAGAGGGAAATAGGGTTCTAGTTAGAGTTGATTTCAATGTGCCGCTGGATATAAAGACAGGCGCCATTACCGATGATAGCCGCATTCGGGCTGCTCTGCCCACCATAAAATACCTGGTTGATCATAATGCGAAGGTTATCCTGTGTTCTCACCTGGGACGCCCAAAAGGAAAGGTGGTCGAGGGCTTAAGTATGGCTCCCATAGCAAAACGGCTTTCTCAACTCATAAACGCACCAGTGTCAACTGCCCCTGATTGCATAGGCGCTGATGTTGAAAAAGCAGTGAATAGCCTCAAGGGAGGCGATATTCTGCTCCTGGAGAATATACGGTTTCACGCCGGGGAGGAGGCCAATGACCCTTCTCTCGCCCAAAAATTAGCTAAGCTGGCTGACATCTATGTTGATGACGCCTTTGGTACTGCCCACCGGGCTCATGCCTCAACAGTAGGAGTAGCTAAGCATCTGCCAGCAGTCGCCGGCTTTCTGATGGAAAAAGAATTGAAGGCTCTCGGCGCTATCCTCACCGATCCCAAACACCCTTTTGCTGCCCTGTTGGGCGGTGCCAAAGTTAGCGACAAAATCGGCCTGATTCAAAATATCTTGAACAAAGTTGACCTGCTGCTCATTGGTGGCGGCATGGCAGCCACTTTTTTGAAAGCCAATGGCTACGATGTAGGCCTTTCTTTATTAGAGGCCGACAAGCAAGGTTTAGCCCATGAATTAATGGAAGCCGCCAAGCAAAACGGGATGTCTTTATTCCTACCCACAGACGTTATGGTGGCCAATAGCATAAATTCAGAAGCTACAGGTGAGATAGTCCCGGTAGCCAGTATACCAGCAGATAAAAGCATCGTCGATATCGGACCGAAAACCATTGAGCTTTTCTCTGAGAAAATAAAACAATGTCAAACAGTTTTTTGGAATGGCCCCATGGGGGTCTATGAGATACCTCAATTTGCTCGAGGAACTAAGGCCATGGCTGAACTATTAGCCAACATGAAAGCAACAACCGTTGTCGGCGGTGGCTCAACGGCTGAAATCGTTGAAGAGATGAACCTGGCTCATAAAATGACACATGTTTCAACAGGTGGTGGCGCCAGCCTGAATTTCCTGGAAGGGAAGATGCTGCCCGGTGTAACCGTGCTGATGGATAAGTAAAAATGATTCCACTAGAAGAAATAAAGCAAATCAGCATAGCATCACCATCTAAGATAGTGATGCTGGTCATCGATGGCCTCGGAGGGTTGCCTGATACTAAGACAGGCAAGACAGAATTGGAGACGGCTCACACCCCTTATCTTGACCAACTGGCCAAGAAAGGCATATGTGGACTTACAAACCCGGTAAGTCCGGGGGTCACTCCGGGTAGCGGCCCAGGCCATCTGGCGTTATTTGGTTATAACCCACTCAGGTTCGCCATCGGGCGAGGGGTTCTGGAAGCAATGGGTATCGGTTTTGAATTGACGAAAAATGATATTGCCGCCAGGGGTAATTTCTGCACAGTTGATGGCAAAGGGCTTATTGCTGACCGTAGAGCTGGCCGTATTAATACGGATAAATGCATCGAACTATGTACTCTACTAGCCCAGATCAAGTTGCAAGGAGTCAAGAGTTTTGTCTTGCCAGTCAAAGAACATAGGTTTTCACTGGTTATGCGTGGCAAAGAGTTACATGCTGAACTCAGCGATACTGACCCACAGAAGACAGGAGTAATTCCCTATCCGGCTAAGCACACAAAAGCAATAGCCAAGCATACGGCTGACATTGTAAATAACTTTATCAAACAAGCATCGGAAATCCTGGCAGGACATCATCCGGCTAATATGATTATGCTCCGAGGCTTCTCTAAATTACCTGACATACCATCCATGAATACGATATATAAGCTGACACCAGCAGCCATAGCTGTCTATCCCATGTATAAAGGACTTGCCAAGCTGGTAGGAATGGAAGTATTCAGCACCGACGGTGGTATCCAGGAAGAGCTAAAAATTCTAACCGATTGCTACGAAAAACACGATTTCTTCTACGTTCACGTTAAACACGCAGACAGTGCCGGTGAGGACGGAGATTTCGAGAGGAAAGTCAAGGTTATCGAGCAGGTTGATTCGGCTCTGCCTCAAATACTGAGTCTAAAACCGGAGGTTATCGTTGTTGCCGGCGACCATTCAACACCGGCCATGCTGAAAGGGCATAGCTGGCATCCAGTACCACTCTTGCTTTACTCCCAATGGTGTCGGCCTGACAATACTGAGGAATTCTCTGAATCAGCCTGTATCTCAGGCGGACTGGGCATAATCAATGCCACAGATATCATGCCTTTGGCTATGGCCAACGCTTTGAAATTAATAAAATTTGGAGCCTGATATGAGAAAACCATTAATCGCTGGCAACTGGAAAATGAACACCAAGCTTGAGGAGGCTGAAAATCTTGTCCGAGCTATGCTGACTGAACTGGATAGTATAGGCAGCGTGGAAAAGGTACTATGCCCACCATTCATCTCGCTAGCTGCCATAAAAGAGCTAACCAAAGGCACATCCATTGAGGTCGGCGCTCAGAATATGTATTTTGAGGACAAAGGCGCCTACACTGGCGAAATATCGCCCCTTATGCTCATTGACCTGTGCGATTTTGTCATCCTAGGCCATTCAGAGCGCAGGCAATATTTTGCCGAGACAGACG
>Ga0214474_1000404_pt1 | contig 21708 bp, 19 predicted proteins | sample RVTome_2_FD_187335 | JGI IMG/M metagenome (GOLD analysis project Ga0214474, IMG submission 187335) | Soil microbial communities from uranium-contaminated site in the Upper Colorado River Basin, Wyoming, United States - RVT95D214 HiSeq ...
ATCACGCACGCCTGACAGAACTCTTTATGCACGTCCAGTCCAATGTATAGCATGGTCTCTCGCCTCGTCGTAGTCTTGCAACCACGATATTGGCGGGGGACCACTTCATCATAACATCCATAGGGGAGGAAGGGCGATTCAGAAGGTGGCGAGGCAATGGCTCAGACATACACTTTTCAGCTGAACGGCGATCCTGAGGAGAAATTCAAGCATGTGCAGGAACTAGCAAGAGCGAGAGGAGTGACTCTTACCGGCGACTCGATGGCGGCAACCTTCTCCGGCCGGGTAAAAGGTAGTTACACAAGATCAGGCAGCACTGTGACCGTCACCGTCACCGACAAATTCCTCTTGCTTTCCTGGGCGACTGTGGAATCGACCATCAGGGATTGGCTGGCATCCTGATTACTCTGGCCACGCACGGACGCGAGTGTCTGTGTGCGCGGTCTCGGAAAGGACCATAGAGGAAGGAAAGGCGATTACGGGGCGACGAAGAATGGCAAAGAAACTGGTCAAGCGAAAACCGAGATTCTACTTGGGCCTATTCATCCTTGTCTTCTTCATCGCTTCTATTCTCTTTGGGATCGTGCGTAGCAGCATATCGGGGGGAACAACGCTCTTCGCTTGGAGCATCTGGGGCGGAGGTCTTGCACTATACTGTGGGATTCTGCTCAGGTATCTGGAGTGGACGCATGTCGGCGGAGGCAAGTTTAAGAAACCCTTGAGGATTTGTTCGTGGGTGGCGTTCTCATTGATGGTGTTCTTCCTCCTTATTGGTGCATTCTAGTCTTTAGTTTAGGGACATAATCTGAATTGTGTCCTTCACCTGGCTCCTTCGCGAATTCCAGAGTGGGCAACGCAACATTCCCACCACTCAGGGCAGGTGACTGCCGACGATGACGGATGGCCGTAGGTAACTTCATTAGTCCGGCAACGACAATATTGGAGTGAGGACAGCCTTGAAGTGCTGGAATTGTGGGGCGGAGAACGATGGTCGCAGAGAGTTCTGCGGCTCATGCGCAGCGCCAATGGGGGACCCACGCAACGGAGAACCGTCCGGGCCAATCGGATTCAAGAAACTGAAAAGACTCCTGTACGGTCTGATCAAGGTGACGGCCATGTCCTTGATCAGTGCGCTGTTCGCGATATGCCTATTGGCCGGAATGGTGTGGGTTTACGACACTCTGCTAGGGAACAGGATTCTGGCGGGAATCGGGATGATACTGGCGTTTTCTGGCTTCCTGATGACGCTGTCATACTTCCTTGTTGGAGGCGTGTCCTCGAAGCGGATGGTTGTGTTCAACTGCCCTCCAGGACAGTGGCTTATGCTTCGGGCGGTGTTTCCAAAAACAGTCATCACTATGGTGATGAAATCGATGAGAACAGAGCAACCTCAAGCTGGTGCGTTACTGCGAACCATATTCGTCCTGGCAGGAGCGATTGTGATGGCCGTGGGTTTGCTCCTCTGGTAGCCTAGCGTGAAGAATGCGCGCGGACGCGGATTAATGACTGCGCTCTTGCATCGGAAGCGCGTGAGAATGGGCGGAGAACGAAGCATTCTGGACGACTGCTCTCAGCGAGCGCAGAATCGCAGGGTTTCCAAGGAGCTTATGTCCTTCACCTGGCACATCCTTTCGCAACCACAGTATCAATGCGGATTGTGGCAGAGAATCGGTTAAATACCTACCCCCAGCTAGTTGCGCCCCATGCGAAGAGCGGTATGCCTCTCCATCCAGGCTTTGCTGACCGTCAGCCTCTTGGTACTAGGGAGCTCGTATATTATCCCTGTCTCTCGGGCAGAGGGACTAGAGCCGGAACTGGTACCCGAACCATGGGTTCACGAGACCCACGAATACAATGTATCCGGAGAGGTCGACGGCACCCCCACGGATGAGTTCTTTGTGAACGAGAAGTGGTCGATAGAAGTCCGGCACGGTGACGTCATGACGCTCATCATGGCCAGGAACATAACCCAGGGCACCGACGCGTCAGTGGACTACACTAACAACATCCATTACGACATCGGCGGGAAGCTGTACATCGCCCAGTTCATGATCATGGAGCTGGTGTTCAACATAGGGGGCTACGGGATTCACGCTCCCCTGAGGACCTGCAGCGACTTCACGTTGGAGTACTCTCCAATCCGGTATGACGGCGCGGTACCGACGATGGACTGCAACATCACATATGAGGACATCCGAGTCTACTCCGCAGGGACCTTCCCCGCGCAATACAGCGTCTCCACGGTTGACCTGACCTTGGTGCACCACATAAGAGCGGACTGGAACAGCACGCATGACAAGATCGAGGCACTGTTCGACTTCAGCGATACTGTATTCTTCAACCCGAACGACGACAACAATGAATTCGGTGCCGGCGAACCTTTCACCGCCGAGATCGGCTACATGATGATGGTCGCGAACCCCGAGGACTTCCGGACCATCGGACCTCTCATTCCTTCGAGCTACACGAACACGACCCTTCAGTACAACATGACGCTTGACAACGGGTCCCCCTTGACAGTGTCGAAGCTTGAGATGCGGGACAACTTCACGATCTTCAACGGCAGCGGCGCGGTCGCCTCGGTGGGGTATTCATCGATGGAGATGTATGGCGGACAGGCCCATGTCACCCACGGGTTCCCGGGCCTGACCTACAAGGACACTGAATCCATCTGGAGCGACCCGGAGATAGTCATCTACCATGACACAGTGACCGAGAATCAGGATGACCCACAGCAGTCGCCTCCATGGTTGCTGATAGCCGCGATAGCGGCGATTGCAGTCATTGGAGCTGTCGGCGTTGCGATCTTCATGAAGAAGAGGAAAGCACGGTGAATCAGGCCGAACCCGCAGGTTCCGCAAAGGTTCGACCATGCGCCGCCTGTCAGCTCCTCGACCCTGACCCAACTCGACAACTCGCGGTCGAGAAGGTCCCAAGATACCTTTAGCTTGAAGTACGAGCACTGAGATTACGCTGACTGCCAGACATTAAGGAGGTGTCCGAATGAGGGTTACAGTCGTCTACGATTCGGTATATGGGAACACGGAGAAGGTCGCGAAGGCGATCGGCGCCGCGATTGCAGGTGAAGTGCGCGTTGCCAAGGTGGGTGAGGTCAGCGCATCGGGACTGCAGGATGCAGACCTCTTGGTGCTCGGCTCCCCGACGTTGGGGGGCAGGCCGACAGAGCCAATGCAGGGGTTCCTGGCGAGTCTGTCAGAGGCTCAGCTGAAGGGCAAGAAGGCGGCCGCCTTCGACACGAGATACTCGGGCAGGTTCGTGAAGGTGTTCGGCTTCGCTGCCGAGAAGATGTCGGAGAGCCTGACCGCGAAGGGCGCCACGCTCGTCGCACCGCCTCAGCCCTTCATCGTCACCGGCAAGAAGGGCCCCCTCAAGGAAGGGGAGCTGGAGAGAGCAGCCAGCTGGGCCAAAGAAATCTCGAAGTGAATCGCCCCAGCACCATTGGTGACAGGTCAGTTCAGGCATTCTCGGCAACTGGCCTAGTGTACCACACCGCTTCGTTCGACTTCTCGAACCCCAGGGAGTAGTAGAGCGCCATCGCCTTCTCATTCTCCGCTACCAGGCTGATGTAGATCGTGTCCCTGCCGCGGTCCAGCAGCCACTGCATCCCGTCCGCCAGCATCGCCCTCCCAGCGCCCATCTTCCTGTAGGCAGGGATGACCCCGAGGACCGGGATATACCCTGAGTTCGTGCCCTTCTCGAGGTTCAGTCTCACGCTGTCTTCCGATATGCAGACCCCTACGGGCGTACCCCGGACCTTGGCGAGCATGACCATCAAGATGTCCTCCATGAAATCCCTCCAGGTGAGCAGGCGTTCCGGCGGGTACGGGACGGAATTATGGTGGTCCACGAACGATTCGTTGAGCAGGTCGTTGACAAGCCGAAGGTAGTCGTCCGAGCACTCCTTCATCATCCGGCGCTCAAGGGTCATGTCCGAAGGTGCCGAGATGATCGGGAGCGGGGAACGCCCCGACCTCTTCAGGTCGAATATCCGATAATCCTCCGTGAAGGCAGATGATTCGGCAAGGGAAATCTTCCATTGATTGATCTCATCCACCCGAAATCTCGCCTTGGACACTCCCCTGGACCTCGTGTGTCCCAGCGCCCATCTCATCAGCTCCTGCTCAATGCCTACGTTCCTGCACTCTGGAACCACATCGACATCGACCACGGCGTCGTCCTTGCCGGCATCCAGCCTGGCCTTCTCGACGAATACCTGGCCGAAGCCCACTATCTCAGGCCCAATGCACGCAACGATGTTGCCCTCGCGATGATAGTCCGGGTCCTCCAGGATCCAGCCTCTCAGCTCCCTTGGCGTGAACTTCCGCTCGTGCGGTATGCACGCCCGCGACCTCGCAAGAACATCGCACAGCTGCTCGAAGTCCTCCTCGACGAGGACCCTGTAGTCTACTTTGGGCACGACGCAGCCAATACCAACACCGGAAATAACCCTTTTGGCCAGGAGCCCACTGGGGCTGAGACTGTGCACGTTGAAGGATTGGCCGGGCGATCCATGGCGCCTATCCGAAGTGCTGGATCAGCTGTGCCGATGTGCCCAGGGCACCCATCAACATCACACTCGCCCTGTAGTAGTGCCCCGCCGTCATGGTGACCGTCTTGCTGAGCACTGTCCCGACCGGGTATGCGCCCAGGAGCGGGAAGTACATCAGCTGGAACAGACTCGTGCGCAAGGATGACAGCCTATCGATGCTCGAGGCATCCGACATCCTGAGAACGATGCTGACCAGCCCGCAGTTGACGATCTCGGCCATCCATTTGCCGTCCGACTCCGCATAGACTATCCAGGATAGCCCCCTCTGAACGGTAGTTCCGGACCTCCCGACGAGGTTGATGAGGTCCATGGGCGGGACCTCCTCGACGAACGGGTAGCGGTCTGTGTCGTCCGCATCCATCACGTAAGGCGAGTCGCAGACACCGTCCGAGCCCGGGATGTCCTGGTCAGGTCCGCTGAACAGGTCCGTACTGCTGTGACCAGACCAGTAGTTGCCGCCGCCTGGATAGCCGCTGTCCCAAGTGTTCCCTGCCGCCGCGAATCCCACGACATGGGCGGAGTTCGAGACCAGGTTGTTGTGGTGGATGTTGTTGGGCGCGCTTGTGCCGTCGAACTGTATCCCCGCGATGCTGTTGTTAGTCAGCGAGTTCCCCCCGATCTCGCACGAGCTCGAGGAGTACATGTACAGGCCAATCGCGTTGTATGAGAGGTCGTTGTCCAGCAACTGGCAGTGCGAGGCCTGGTACATCAGAACCCCGGCGAAGTTGTCACTAGCATGGTTTGAGACCACCGAGGCCCAGGAGCTGGATCGGACGACTATTCCGTAGGAGCAGCCGGTCACGGAGTTCTCGATGATCTGCACGTACTGCGAGCTCTCGGATTCCAGTGCGTAGTAGATCGTGTCCGCAACGGTGTTCCTGTACAGTACCACCTTGTTGCAGTAGTGCACTCTGACGCTGTTGTAGGAGTCGGACAGGAACACGCATCTCTCGACGAGAGCGTTGTTGACATGCGCTAGCACCAGACCCTGCTGCACACCGGACAGGTTAAGGTCGGACAGGTGCACGTTCGACGAACTCACCACGAACACTTGGGCCGCCCGCACGCCGCTGAGGCTGAGGGATGCCAGGTTCTTGTAGTAGAGGACCGGCAGGCCGGCGACGCTGTTGTCTGCGGTTATCGTGTGCGAGTCGTAGTCAGAAGACGCCCCGCCACGGAGGTACATACCCCCGGCGCTGAACCAGTTTGCCGACGCGACAATACCCTGACAGTATAAGATCGATAGCCCTGAGTAATCCGTGAAGATGACATTGCAGGACACCTCCACACTGGAGCAGAACGACAGCGAAATGGCACCCGAGAAGTCGTTATGGAACTCATTTCCGACGATGAAGCAGTTCGAGCAGTAGCGAAGCTCGACGTCGTAGGCGTTCCCCTGAGTGGTGACATCCTCGATCCGACCGTTCGCCACGTTCTCCATGTACACTCCGCGGTAGGGGCCCATGCCTCCGAATGTACCAGAGTGTATGTTCATGTCCTTGATCACGAACCACGCGAGGGTGTTGATTATGTTCACACCGTTCGCGGTGGAGGCGTTGATGTCCCAGTACTCGATAACGTACGGGTCGGACTCAATCCCGGACCCTCTTGTGACTCCGTTCTCCGGGATGAATTCCGCGTCGCTGTCGATGAATATCGGCTCTCTGGGAGTCAGAGGCGGCTCCCATCTGACCGGCTCCATGAGCGGGTAGTTGTCCTGTGACCCAGCATCGATCAGATAGGGTGTGTCCCCTATTCCGTCAGCGCCAGGGACGTCCTGTCCAGGACCGCTCATGAGGTCCACTCCCGCATAGTCCGACCAGAAGTTGCCCCCAGCGGGGTATGCAGAGTTCCACGAGTTCTCCGCATCAAGTTCGTCCGAGGCCTGGATGGAGTTGTCAATCACGTCATTGCCATACACTGCGATCTCTTGGCTGAGCCAGTGCAGACGTATCCCAATCCCGCATCCATCGACAATGTTCCCAGCAACGGTGCCGTATGACGAGAACGATACTGTGATTCCGTCGAGCTTCTGTCCCGAGATGCTGTTGTCAAGAATGGTGAACTCGTAGGACGAATTTGCATGTATGCCAGAGCCTTGGTAAGACGCGACCACGTTGGACTCGATAGCCACATCGTTGCACGATATGAACGCGATATACCCCCACCCGTCCTGAACAGTGCAGCCCTCAACTGAGATGTGTACGCCGTCATAGATCTCTATCCCGACTGTGTTCATCACGGTACAGTTCTGCACAGTCACGTTGCTTGAACTGTGGAGAATCACCCCGCGCTGCCAGACCGCCACGGGAGATGAGATGGACACGCTCTCAATCAGAAGATACGAATCAGTGTTGCGCACTTCGATACCTGTCGCCGATGACGCATCTATCTCCCAGCCTGAAATCACGTAGGGGTCCTCGGGACTGCCAGCGCCACCTATCACGCCGTTCGCGAATGTGAAATCCGAGTCGCCGTCAATGAAGATAGGGGCGTGCACACTTGCGGTCCTATCCGTTGACTGATCCGCCGCCTCCAAGCTCATTGGCACTACGGCGAAAACCAGCGACAGTTGAACAACAATGACCAAGAATCCCCGACCATGCTTCAATTCAATACCTCCTCCAGCTGCCCCTGAATCCGATTTCCGCAGATATAACGTTGCCGCCCCCGGCCCCCACGAGGTCCTGGATACGCATGTACGGACGGGGCGGCCAGTCCCTGGGAAAGCCATCTCGAGTGATTGCGTGGCTATTATCGACTCTGATAACCGTAGGTCAAGATATATACCCCGTTCCAAGGCATGTTTACCTCACAAGCCACAGCTCGGATGGCACTGGTGGATCGATGAAGGTATTGGTGGTCAACGACCCGATCGCAAACCTCTCGTCTTTGGAGGACGAGTTCGCGCGCCACGACATCACGACCACGATGGCGTGGGACGCAGCGGAGGCTCGTGACAAGTTCTCCAAGGAGGCATACGATGCAGTAGTAGCGAGCTCTCTTTGCACGATGGATGATGCCACCACGTTCTGCCTGAGCTGCAAGAAGTCTTCTGAGAAACCCATCGCAGTCGCACTCTTCGCCCCATACAACGTCTTGCCCGACGACGAGAAGTACCTGATGAGCGTCGGGATCGACTACGTCTTCAAGGCCCCTGGGAACAACGGGCTCGTGAAGTTCCTCACAGATTTCGGTGAAGACCCCTCCGCGCACCATGTCCCGGTCTGCACAGACTACGACGGCCGGCGCCTGATGGCTATATCGAGGTCGATCTACGAGGCGGCGCTCAAGGACCTCGCCTCGAAGGCGAGGAAGCTCGAGGAGATACTCGAGAACTCGAGTGACGTCATATACGAACTCGACCCCTACGGTAAGATCATACTCATCTCCAAGGTCATCGAGAATCTGACGGGTTACACTAGGAACGAGCTCATCGGAATGAGCGCGCTCGATGTCACCTCCGAAAACTCCCTTGAAGTCGTGGCCGACCACATCGCGATGCTTCTCGCCGGGCAACCGGATCCCCCTGCGGTCGAAGTCGGCGTGCAAGGCAGGGACGGCAAGGTCATCCCAGCCGAGATGATTGTCAGACCGATCAGGCACGAGAACCAGGTCGTCGGAATCCTAGGTATTGGCAGAAACGTAGAGGAGAGGAAGAGGCTCGAGGCGAGCCTGAGGAGAGTTATCAGCGAGAAGGACTTCTACATGGACCTGATGTCCCATGACCTCCAGAACTTCAACCAGGCTATCATGGGTTACCTCGAGATGATCATGGCGACAGAGAACCTCGACCCGAAGCTCGAGAGGTATGCGAAGGGCGCCCTAAGACAGGTGCTCGCGACATCGCAACTCATCGCGCATCTCAAGAAGATCGCCCAGATAAGAGAGATCGGCCAGGGAGCGATGGCGAAGAAGGACTTGAACCTGATCCTGACGAAGAGCATCACCAACCTGCAGAGCAGGCTGGACAAGAGCAACGTGGCCATCTGGTTCGAGCCACCCAAGGGCGAGTTCCCTATCCTGGCGAGCGATGACATCGATGACATGCTCGATCTGCTCGTCTCGGCAATGGTCAGGTATTCGATGTCCGACCTGGTCCACCTGAAGATGGCGCTTTCCGGGGAAACCAGGGATGGCAAGAACCTCTGGGTAATAGAGATCTCAGGGAAGAACCTCAGGTTGGCAGAGCCAGTCGTCAAGTGCATGATGTCTCAGGATTTCGCAGGCTGCCAGATGCTGGAGAGGCCAGATCTGCAGCTGCTCGTCATTCGAGCGATAATAGAGACCCAGGGAGGGTGGGTAGAGACCCGGACCCTGGAGAATGGAAGAGGTGATGGGTTTGTCATCCGAATCCCGCAAGCGAGATAATCAGCGGAAAGGGGACAAGCAGGGCGCCTGCCAAGACCCAGCGAAGCTCTTCATGGTCTCCGAATACCTGAAGAGGACGGTGTCCGAGAGACCTTACGCGTTCATACTCGAGAGCCTCTCGGAGAGGCTCGAGATGCGCAAAATCGACCCGAAACTGACATCGGTCGGCCTCCTGCCAGTACCTCCTGAATTCGATGTGAGGAAGCTGCCGGACGACAAGAGCCTCGCGTTCGTGCCGTACTGCAGCAAACCGTTCGACTGCCCCCTGAATGCAGAACACGGGAGGAAGTCTAACATCTGCCAGGCGACGTTCGACAAGTGCGACCATCCAAGCTGCACCATCGGACAGTTCATCAAGGTCGCAAAGAAGCTCGGAATCCGCGAGTTCCACGTCGTCGCGACCGATAAGGGCCTATTCGAATGGCTCGCGAAGATGAGGACCGAGGGGTTCGAGCATGTCGTCGGCGTCGCGTGCGAGTTCGCGGTCAGCTACGCCTTGGAGGTCATACACGGCCAGCTCGGTTACGACGGGCTGATACTCACGATCACCGGCGACAAGTGCAAGAACAAAGAGGAGTACTCTGAGAGCGAGACCGCGGACAGGGACAGGCTCACATTCATAGATGAGTGGACTATCACCACGCTCGACGACCTCGCGACCATCATCGCGAACGGCAACGGGGTCCAGAACGGAAAGAAGGCGGATGTCTTCACGAAGTAGCTACCCGACACCGCGCATTCTTCACAGTTTTCCCGACTTGGCGCGACGCATCGCATACTGGTAGAGGGACTCGGTCCGGGGAGGGAGCTCCGCGTCGTACTGTTCCTTGAGCTTGACCGCGACTGCCTGGCGCATCAGCTTCACGGGCATGCACCCAGAGTATAGGAACATGTCGTGGAACGCCTTCAGGGAGTACTTCTCGGCCATCGCCACCTGAACTTCCTCCCTCAACTGCATGATCGCCAACTTGCCTATCAGGTACGCGGAGTAGTACGCGGGGAACATAGCACACGACCTGGCCTCGATCTTAGCAGATGTGATCTCGATCCCGCACTCCTTCCTGAACAGCTCAGACGCCGAGTCGAGTGTCAAGAAGCCCTTCGAGAGCTTGATCTCGGCTATCAGCCGCACTATCCTGTAGATCAGGTCGTTCAGGTTCGCCAGCCGACCCATCGGCGTGTTGTTGAACCCCTGCTGCAGCATGAGGTCCTCGACATACAGCCCCCATCCCTCTATGTAGTCGGGCGAGAAACAGAGCGCCCTGATGTACGACGGATTGCTCCTGGAGCAGATGGACTGTACATGGTGCCCAGGGTAGCCCTCGTGCACGGCCGAGTTGGCCATCGTGGAGAAGGCGTGTTCCTTGAGCAGCTCGGTGTTGTCGCCCGTCGGAGTCACCAGGAACAAACCTGTGCGATTGGTATCGAACTTGCCGGGCTCGAGCTGCGTCTGGAAAGGTATGATGGGCCTCATGAATTCCGGGGTCTCGAGGACTAGGAGATCCTCACCTGACGGCACGGTCAGCAGATTGCTCTTGATGACGAAGTCCCTGCACCGCCTCACCGCGTCCTTGTACTCCTTGAAGGCCTCGTCGAAGGACCTCGGCCGGTCAGATTTCATCATCTCCAAGGCCTTTGTCAGATCCCCTCCGGGGAGGATCTCCTTGACGGTCTCCCTCATCTTCCTCTTGGCCAAGTCGAGGTAGACGTCCCCTATTCTGAGAGCTTCGTCCGGGTTCACCCCGTAACCCTTCATCGAGATGTATGTGGCGTACTCGCTGGGAGTGAGGGCGTATCTCGGGCTGGCCTTCGGGATTATCGTGACCTTGAGCCAGTTGTTGTGCTTCTCGAGCTCATCTGCGGCTTTCTTCATCGCCCTCGTCAACCGGTCTCTGCGGTCCGGGGTCAGAGGCTTGGCGACCACGAGCGCCTCTATCCCGCGCAGCAGGGCCGGAATCTCCTTCCCCGCCTCGTACGCCTCCTCGTTCCAGACACGATTGGGAGCCCTCAGGACGTTCCTCGACCTCTCCAAGAACTGGGGGACGGCCTCCAGGCGGGCGATGATAGCCTCCAGCCTGTCGTCGAAGGAAGGATGCTCCCTGATCATGAGTGGGAATAGAGCGTTCCCGATGTCGGTCGCGGCCGATGACACGCGCTCGTGCATCTTGAGCTCCTTCACCTCGTACAGCCAGAGCCTCAGGAGATGCTCAGCGAGGTCGCGGTCCACCCTCTCGGCCGGGGTCAATGAATCCGGCGGATACCTCTTCAGCTCCTCGATGAGCTGCGTGCAGCGCATCGCCTGCTGCTCAACCGCCTGCCTGCTGACGTCCCTCATGGACTTGTCATACTTGTGCCAACCGAGCTGCGTCGCGTACAAAGGGTCCCAGCTCAGGTACTCATCCATGAGCGTCTTCGAGAAATCTAAGAAGCTCGCGGCCATTGTTCCGTCCACGAAACACGCTTACAGGCCTTTAATACGTGCGATTCAACGGCAATCAATCATGGAATCCAGCGCGCAACCGTGATATACCAGGCGCGAATGACGCCCTCGCGCACGGCCCTCAGATCTTCACGGTGTGAAGGTGCGGGCGTATTCCTCGCCTGACAGGGTCGCTCTCTGCGTCTTGCCTCCGACTGTGGCGTAGAACCGAATCCACTCCGGGCTTTCCCTTGGGTCGCCTACGGAGAATACGCCTTCAGTCCTGACGAAGAGCTGATGCTCCTCGTCCGAAGGATACGACAACCACAGCGACCCCTTTCTCGCGAACACGCGGAAATTCGTGAGCCAAGGATTGTGGGTGCGGTAGTGTCCGCAATATGACGCCCAGGCCGGACTCAATGGAGCTTCCGCAGGGACGGTGCGTCCCCCGCGCCTGTACACGCTCGGGCCGTGAGTGAGCTCCACGACTTCATCGCCCTCCCTCCGAAACCTCACGAGGTGCAGCTCGAAGCCCGGAAGCTCGAGGAAGAACGAATCCTTGTCCTTGGGATCGAGAGTCGCGGAGACGCCCTCGTGCGTTGCCAAGAGCTCGTTGCCCGCCCGCTTGACAAGGATCGACCTCTCGTCCGACAAGTACTGGCCCTCGTATTCCTCCGGCTTCTCGACTGTTGTAGCATAGGGGGTCTCCTTCGGGAGTTCTGACGCTCCAGCCGACGACGATCGGAAGAGCTTGACGGCGTATCTGGCGATGTCATCCACGCTCGTCGCGCCGTTGCTGAGCACAATCGCCCCGACGCCGACGTCCATGTCCATGCACATCGCGGAGATGTATCCGACCATGCCGCCAGTATGGCTCATGATCGAGTGTCCGTCCCTGGTCTCGACATCAAGGCCATACGCGTACCACGCATCATTCTCGGAAGGCCCCGTTCTCATCACAGGGGTTGTGAGAGCCTTGAACCCCGCCTCAGAGACAATCCTGCCAGACGGTCCGAACCCCTTGTTCATGATCAGTCGGATGTACTTCGTCATGTCCTCCGCGTTCGAGGAAATTGATCCGTCCGCGGAATCACAATCGACCCACGGGGCAGGGGCCATCGCGGCGCCCCGCCTCATGGGCCTGTCATCATAGGCAGGCAGGTATCCACTCGCGAGCCTCTCGCGGAGGTCCTGGGTGACGATCGGAATCGAGTTCCTCATCCCGAGAGGAGCAAATACCCTCTCCGAAATCGCTTGGCCGACTGGAATGCCAGTGAGGGTTTCTATCACCATTCCAACTATCTTGTACCCCATGTTCGAGTAGTGGAAATACGCTCCTGGCGGCCCAGACTCCTGATTCCTCATGGACCACACCTCCGAGACCGCCTCGGTTGTCGCCTCGGTGCCCGTCGGCAGGCCAGCAGTATGCGACATGAGGTGGTGCATGGTGACCGGCCCGTGAGCCGACCTCATCCGCAACCACGGGAGATACTCCCCCACAGGCCGCTGGACATCCAGCTTTCCCTCGTCCTGGAGCTGCATCGCGACGATGCTGCTGAATGACTTGCTTATCGATCCAATCTGGAACAGGGTGTCCGGAACGACCGGAAGCTTGGAGCCAAGGTCCGAGAAACCATACACCCTGACGCCCAACAAGCCATCCTTCGACGTGACGCCGACGGTGAGCCCGGGTATTGACCCCAAACGCAGCTTCCGCTCTACGAACTGGTCCAATAGCTCGAACGCCCTGTGATGCCCTTCCAGAGTCTCCCTCCAACTCGAGTCATGACTACCCTAACAACAGCTCCACGGACTCCTTGAAGACAGATGTATGGTGGTCAACATCACGGATAGTGGTGAACGGGGATATCAAAGCCATGTTGTGGAACGGAGTCAGTAGTATCCCCCGATTCAGCGCCATTAGGTGCATCAGCTTCTCGAGCTCGTGGTCCTTGGACGCATCGTACTCTCCCCCGTTCCTCGGCGGCACGGGGGTGTTGTGGTACTCGATCCGTACGCCGAGCCTGACGACATGCCACGGGACGCCCGTGTCCCGGATCACGTCCTTGACGCCTTTCTCGAACCGCTCTGCCAGAGGAAGCATGCGTCTGAAGTTGGCCTCGGTTATGACCTTCTCCAAGGTCGCGCGCATCGCTGCGACCGCAAGGGCGTTTCCCGTCAGCGTGCCCCCGAGCCCGCTCTCATCTGTCCCATCAGAGAGTATCCGTTCCATCACCCTGTCCGAGACGTACTGACTTATCCCGAACGCGGCCACGGGAACCCCGCTCGCGAGCGGTTTGCCCATCGTGATGATGTCCGGCTTGAGACCGTGCTCGCGCGTGTACCCCCCGATGCCGCAGCAAAGCGTGTGAGTTTCATCGATGATCAGGAGAGTGCCGTACCTCCTCGTAAGCTTCCTGAGCGCGCCGTGATATCCCTTGTCCGGGAGGATGATGCCCCTGTTCGTCATCGCCGGCTCCATGAGCGCGCAAGCGACGTCACCGGGTGCGAGGGCTCTCTCGAGAGCATCGACATCGTTGAATTCTATCGCCTTGGTTGTCTCCTCCGGATCCACGGGAGGGCCGATGTTGCCGGTCCTAGGCACGACTCGCCCGTTCTCGAGCACGATGAGCGTCTCATCGACTGTGCCGTGATAACACCCGTTCACGACGAGTATCTTGCTCCTGCCCGTGACCTCTCTCGCCAACCTGATGGAGAACCTGTTCGCGTCGGTTGCGGTCATCGCCACCTGCCAGTATGGCAGCCCGAACCGTCTCGACAGCTCCTCGCCGACCCAGACCGAGTCCTCTGTCGGAAGCATCATCGTTATCCCTTTAGCCACCTGCTTCCTGACCGCATCGACCACGGCCTTTGGAGAGTGCCCGAACATCGCGCCTGTGTCGCCGAGGCAGAGGTCGAGATACTTGTTCCCGTCGACGTCCATGATATGGGTCCCGTGAGCCTCCCTAACGAACACGGGATAAGGCCCCGCCCATCTGACCATCCAGTTCATCGGGACTCCCGCCAGAAGCGATTTCCGTCCGCGGTCGAACAACGTCTTGGACTTCCTGTGACCCTTCAGGAACTGCTTCGTCTCCTTCTGCATCAGCTCCTTGATACGCGCTCTGTCGACCCTCGCCATCGATTTCACCTTCTGGAGGCGGACTGCGAAAACGCAGTCGGGCTACAAAAAACATCCTTTGGTCGTCCGAAAAACAGCCCGTGCAGCCATTTTGTGGTTTCGGAACACTGAAGTTTAATCTACCCTGACAGATTTGCAGGCTAACGCTTGGGAGCATGGAATAATGCCAGGGGAACCGAAGCGAGCATTGGTGAGGGAGCCGGGGAACAGCTACTCTCGCTGCATATCCTGCCACCCGTTGAAGGCGAGCATCGACCTGGGCAAAGCGAGATTGCAGCACGCAGAGTACCGAAAGGTTCTGAGGGACCTGGGACTCGAGGTCATCACCGTCCCACGAGACGATACGAACGCCGACTCGTGCTTCGTGGAGGACAATGCAGTCGTGCGCGGCAAACGCGCCCTCATGTGCAGGATGGCAAGGAAGAGCCGCAGGAACGAGGTGGAGGCAGTCGCCGATGTGCTCGGACAATACCTGAAGATCGTGCATGCCAAGCCACCTGCGACGGTCGAAGGCGGAGATGTGATCCATTTCGAGGACAGGCTGATCTCCGGCGTGAGCCAGAGGACGAACCCCGCGGGGGTCTCACAGATGTCGGAATGGCTCGAGGTCAAGGTCGATTCCATCCGCGATCTGGGGATGGTGCATCTCAAGAGCTACGCCACGTATCTCGGACGCAACACACTGATAGTATCCTCGAGGTTCGCGAAACACGATCTGTTCAGGCAGCTCACACTGATCGAGCTCCCCGACAAAGAAGCGTACGCCGCTGACACCCTGGCCATCGGGGACACAGTCCTGATGGCCTCCGGGAGGCCGGTCGCTCAGAGCCTCGTCAAGCAAGCAGGATTCAAGGTTGTGCCTTTGGACGTGTCGGAAATCGAAAAGTGCGAGGGTGCACTCACCTGTCTCTCGATACTGTTCTGAATGGTCCTGTCAGACATGCTTCGGAGGCAAGTTCATACAGGAGTTCCAACCTGACATTGCCAAGCGCAGGAGGATGTGCAAATGGCCGAATCGGTCAGAGAGGGGGATGAAGCGCCTGATTTCCTGCTGAAGACGCAGGACGGGGATGATGTACGACTCAGCGACTTCAGAGGCAAGAAAGCAGTTGTCCTTTTCTTTTACCCGAAGGACGGATCCCCTGGATGCACGGCCGAGGCATGCAAGTTCAGGGACAGCTACGAATCGTTCAAGGAATTCGGAGCTGAGGTCCTAGGAATAAGCTCCCAGTCAGTGGAGTCGCACAGTATATTCTCGCTCAACCTGGGTCTCCCATACAGGCTGCTGAGCGATGAGGGAGGCAAGGTGAGGAAGGCCTATGGCGTACCGGCGTCGCTCGGTCTCCTCCCCGGACGCGTGACATACGTCATAGACAAACAGGGGATCGTCAGGCACGTGTTCTCGTCCCAGATCGATGTTGAGAAGCACGTCGACGAATCGCTGCGCATACTGAAAGGACTCGAGGCTGACAAGAGTAGCCAGAGCTAGGAGCGAACCATCATTCCTGTCCCTTAGACGGCCTTCCAGCGATCTGCCAAATGACATCCTGTCTCGTGATGATCCCGACCACTTGGTTATCCTTCACGACAGGAAGACGGTTCACGTGGTGCTCGGCCATGAGGTGGATCGCGCGGTCGAATGAGTCGCCGGGCGAAAGGGTCAGGAGCTTTTGGTCCTTCGGAAGCACATTCGCGACGCTGCCTTCGGAGACCGCTCTGAGCGCCAAGGAGAGTTCGCGGATCTCCTCCTTCTCGACGGCGGCGGGGTCAGGCGACTGAAATGTGGCTTCTCGGAGGGATCTTGCCTTCTGCACCCTGTCGATGACCGCTCTGAAGATGTCTGTCACGCTGAGGACGCCAACGAGGGCCCCGGAATCGTCAACGACGGGGGCGCCGGAGATGCCGGCCTCCATGAGAACTATCCATGCGTCCCTGACGCTAGTGGTAGCCTTGACCGATATGACGTCCTTCGTCATCGCGTTGTTGACGCTCATCCAACGAGTCTGGTCTGGCTTCGTGTCCATATCGGCCTGTCCCTGTGGCAAGGTATGGGGTCAGAACGTAGATTGCCTTTTCGGGCGTTTCGAGGTCACATGCCGATTCTTGAATAGCGCGAAAAGCGCGTGTCGTCCCCGCCGAGCCCCACGGACCGTCTCAACGCATCGTCGCCTCGGCTTCCTTGATGGAAGCCTCGAATATGTCCAGGCCGATGTCTAGCTGGTCCCTCGATATGACTATCGGTGGGGCAATCCTGAACACGTTCCCGAACATGCCAGCCGTGATCATCATGAGGCCTTTTCGCCAGGCAAGGCCCTGGATCTGCGGCACGTAGAGCGGCTCCTTGGTCTTCTTGCTCTTCACGATCTCCACACCTATCATAAGGCCTTTGCCGCGGACATCCCCGATGATCTCGTACATTTCCTTTAGCTCGTTCAGTCTCTTCATCGCGTGCTCTCCGAGGACCTTCGACCTCGTCATGAGGTCATGCTCCAGGATGTACTTCACATGCGCAAGGCCAGCTGCAACGCTCATGCCGTTGCCTCCGAAGGTCGACGAGTGGGAGCCAGGCCTCCAAACATCCATGATGCTCTTCTTGGCGACGCACGCGCCGATCGGAACGCCACCTCCGGAGGCCTTCCCAGTCAGCAGTATGTCGGGTACGACGCCCGCGGAATTGCACTCCCACACCTCGCCCGTCCTGGCCAGGCCGGTCTGGATCTCATCCATCACGAGGAGGCACTTCCTGTCGTCACAGAGTTTCCTCATCCTTGGAAGGTACTCTTTCGGGGGAACGATGTACCCGCCCTCTCCTTGGATTGGCTCGACGAAGATTGATGCGAGGTCGTTGCTCGGGCCTCCGAACTCCAATATGCCCTTCTCGAGATAGTCGATGCAGAGCATGTTGCAGGAAGGATATTCTTGCTTGAACCAGCACCTGTAACAGTACGGATATGGCGCGAAGTAGATGCCTGGCGCGTACGGACCGTGGCCGTACTTGTACTTGACCCTGCTCGCCAATGCGAGCGCGTTACCGATTCTCCCGTGATACGCGCCCATGAATGCGATGTGCTCTGAGCCCTTGGTGTAGTATCTTGACAGCTTTATCGCTGCCTCAACCGCCTCTGCGCCGCTGTTCCCGAAAAAGGTCGACTCCAGCTGCCCGCCAGGTGAAATCTTCGCTAGCAGCTCTGCGAACTCTGCCTCCAGGTCGTAGTACGCATCGTTCGCCAACGAGTGTACGAGACGGTCTGCCTGGTCCTTGATGGCCTGCACAACCTGAGGGTTCCCCCAGCCGGCGTTCAATACAGAAATCCCTGCCGAGAAGTCGAGGAAGACGTTGTCGTCTGCGTCCATTATCGCAGCGCCGGAACCTCTGGTCATCGTGAACTGAAACAGTCTATCGTATGCATGCGAGACGTATTTCTTGTCCTTGTCGATGATAATCTTGCTCTTGGGGCCCGGCGGTGCGACCTTCATCTTGGGCACATCTCTCGCCCAGTCCGCCACCCATTCTGGTAGACCTAGATCCATTCTAGCACTCCCATTCTGAGAATCGTACGAAGGAGCGACCCTTCGCTACCGTTACTGTGGACAGCCAATATTAAGATTGCTGGAGAAACGACCTGCTGGACGTCACGACTAGACGCTGCTTCTTCCTCACTTCCGATAAGCAGTTAATACCATCGTGTCGCGATTCTAATTACGTTCAATGGCAATTCCACGTTCGCAGAGCTTCTTGTGTGCGGTCATGCCCGGTGGCTCCTACTCACCAAGACTAGTGCTCGTCTCGTTCGATCCTGTCCGACAGCGCGCGTTCTTTGCATGCTGGACAGTACGACTGAATAGTTACTATCTGCCTAGCCAACATCTCCGTAACTGCGGAGACAAGAGGGGCAGATCTTGAGCCAAACAAGAGTGTTCTTCGTCACTGATTTACGCGGTTCAGAGCTGTGTTTTCGAAAATTCATCAGCCGAAGTCGTTCAAGTGCAAGATGCGCGCGAAGATGGGCACGAAGACAATGTGGTACAACCCGGTCGAAGACTGGTGAACAGCTTCAGATTTCCGGTTTGGTTCCTCTCCGCCTCGGCTTCCCGTCCCAACCTTTCTTCTCTAACCGCTCCATGACCGCCTTGACTATCATGGGCCATGCGATCGTCGCGTCGGAGAAGACCTCTGCGTACATGCCGCCCTCGGACCTGGGCCTTATCTTGCCCCAGGAAACACCTTCTGAATAGGAGCATCCGGACAGCCCGCCCCAATGGGCGGGCTCCGGGCAGATCCTGACCGCGTAATCGAACCGCTTGAACCCCCCGCCAGTGCCAACACGCTTCTGGATGATGTCGAGGTACGGGCCTACCTGCTGTGCCCAGTTCCTGGGCACGCCGCCTCCGATTGTGAACAATCCGAGCTTCTTTGACGCGAGCACCCGTTCCGTGTAATCCTCGAGGTCCCCGAAAGCATCGAAGTCGACATGCTTCTTGCCCTTCATCTTCATGCGACGGATGTAGACACCGAAGTCAAGGCCGAGCTCCGAGTCTGTGAATGCGGGCACATAGACTGGAACCTTCTTCAGATATGCAGACTTCAGGATGCCCCTATGCTCATCATTCGTGCCCTTCGCCAGCTGCTCACCTATGAGCCAGTTGAGTTCGAAGCTAGTGATGGTCCGCTTGCCCCGAATGCTCTCCATCACCTTCCTGAAGATGACCTCCATGTCGTCGAGGTTGCTCTCCAGTTCGATGGTGTCATAGATCCTGTTGTAGCCGCGTTTGTAGAGGAGTACGTCGTTCATGAATTCGTTGTGCTTGAAATGGCTCCTTCCGGTGGTCTCGACCATGCCGTGCGCCATTATCGCGCCTGTGCTGATCACAGCGTCCACCATGCCCCAGTCGATCATGTCGCACACGACAAGGCCCATCTTGGCAGGGGTCATGGCCCCAGAAAGCGTCAGAACCTTGAAGCACGCCCTGTCCTCCACCATATGCTGGAGGACGACGGCCGCCTCGCCCACTGTCCTGGCTCCGAAGCTGCACCTTGACATGCCGTCCACCAAGTCGGACACAGTCCTGTACTTGGTCAGATCCAAGGGTGCCAGAGGCAAGAGCCCGTCGCTGGCCCCGTCATGAAACTCTCCGACCTTCCTCATCTGCTTTGGTGGCTTGACCGTGAGTATCCCTCCGGACTAGATTGCACTACCGGCTTATGCAGATATCACTGGTTCGAGGATCTCGACGTCGGGGAGATCGTTGGACGATGTGATGAACACAGCAGCGGCAATCACGGTCGTGTATGAACCTGTCTTGTCCGCTTCTGCGGTCTTGGTCATATTCATGGACTTCACGATCTTCCCGCTCATCTTGTAGATGTCGTCTCGCTCGTCCCAGTCCTTCTCGGAGTCGAACGGTATCCCGAGCTTGGTCGCGAGCATCGTCGCGGCGAGGTCTTCGGCGAAGTGCCCCGCAGTGTCGGCGTTCTCGCCGTATGAATGATGCTCCGAGAGGTATCCGTACTGGTTCCCGTCAGCAGGGACAGCACAGCCTATGGAGGCCGCAACGACTCTGTTCGGTTCGTTTGTCGTGCTCCTCGCCATGACGATGTGGACTATCTGCCCAGGAAGAAGCTCTTTGATGCCGTCCTCCCTTGACACGATCGGGCAGTTCGGTGGCAATATGCTGGACACTGTGACCAGGTTGTATTTCTCAATCCCCGCGTCGCGCAGAGCGAGCTCGAAAGACTGCAGCTGATGCTTGTGCCTGCCCACTCCTTTCGTGAAGAAAACTTTCTTCGGAATTATGCGCATAGAGCACCGTATTACTCGAGCCTAGGACATAAAACTAGTCCTCGAACAATATTCGAGAGTAAGCGAAGGATCTCCATCGATGACATGCGACGCCCTCAGGGATCGACGTGAGCTGAGTTGGCGGCTGTCCGAGAGAAGGAGCTTCGATGGAATGGTAGGACGTCACGTGGAGCATGGCGACCGATTCGAAGGCCACGTAGGAGGATCGGGAAGAAACGCGGGCCGGAGGCGCCAATGCTCACGAGAATCAGGCCCGCAATCGAACGAGCTGCTGCGATCATCGAGAACACGGCCTGATGCGTTTCCCGTCCCTGAACTTGATAGGACCGAGGATGCCTTGCGGAAACGATGCGAGCACGGGCAGCGGGATGGCCGTGTTCGACCACGATCCCACCTTGCGTACCAATCAACCGCCAACCGATTGCCCAAGATATGCATGCCGTGATTCATCTTGCGTGAGTCGGTGAGAAGTTGAATGGGCTGCGAAGTCGCGAGAATGAAACGATAGCTCTGCCAGAACAGCAGAATAAGAAAAAGAAAGGAGGGGGGAGCTATTGATATGAGATTGGCCCTGGAGCGGATATATAACCGTATGCTAGACCCCCTTTTGGGCACCTCGGCACATCACCCAAACTTTATATAGAACATGCCTCGGAATGGGCTTTTTCGGCCCGCTGGCCGAGCAGGGGGGCAGTCCTCTCTAGGCGTTACGGCGAACGCTCAGATAGTCCACCACGATCTTCTTCTGGCCCTTCCTCAAGACCTCCGACAAGGTCGCCTGCGACACACCCGTCAGCCTCGAAAGGTCCTTCAGTTTGACCTTCCGAGGAGTCTCGAAGAACCCACGCTCGAAGGCCATCATGATGACTTCCTTCTGCCGGCTTGTGAGGACTTCGCGCTCGTCTATCGGAGTCAGCTTGACCAACTCGACGCTGCACTTGGCCTTCCTGAGCTTGGCGACCAACTTCCTGACCTCATCCCTGTCGCTGGTCATCACGCGCCATAGTATCGTCCCGTCCTTGCGGGCCTTCGCCGAGACGAGATAGCAGTTCGAACCCGCGATGGCCGCGCACGCAAGGCACCTGTGGGTGACCACCTCGCCCACTAGCTTACCCGGCTCCACAAGATCAAGGTCGAAACTCTCCACCCACGGTTCGTCCTCGAGCTCCTCGCGAACCTTCTCAAGGCTGCTCTGTCCTCCGGATATTTCGACCAAGTCCCTGACGCCGGTCTTGCCTGCGGGCCTCCGGTCGAGTATGCTTATCGACACACCATGGCGCTTGGGCATCTCGGTTATCCACATCTTTGGGATTTCCAGTACCAGCTCAGCTTCGATCATACCTGATGCGGGAGTAGCAGTGTCTTCCGCTTATTTGATTCCCTGCGCCGCATGGCAGCCCGGGCC
>Ga0214474_1000405_pt1 | contig 21673 bp, 21 predicted proteins | sample RVTome_2_FD_187335 | JGI IMG/M metagenome (GOLD analysis project Ga0214474, IMG submission 187335) | Soil microbial communities from uranium-contaminated site in the Upper Colorado River Basin, Wyoming, United States - RVT95D214 HiSeq ...
AAGAAACGAAATATCGCCTCTCCTTTTCCAACATTTTTCACTTTGGCTACCGATTCCATTTCTCCTCCTAATTTTAAGTGTATTAAATTTTAAGCAGGGTGTCAATGAGCATTGGAAGGCAAATCTCATCACCCACAACGCAGGATTTTCGGAATACACGTTCCTGTGAAAATAGTTGCACCTTTAACCCTGAATGGATGCGCGGAGATTGAGCTTTTCTCCGAAAGGTTGAGTGGATTGACTTCTTGGGGCAAATCGGCAGGGGAAAAGAAAAAGCCGGAGTATCGTAAGTTATGCAGAAGCCATTTTGTTATGATGGAAATGCAGGTAAATCCCTAATAGGTCATCTGCCAATTTTTCGGTTCTCTCTTTAATTTCGTACAAACTTCCCAAAAAAGATTGAAGGGATTCGTTAATTTTGGCTAAGCTCTCACGGCTCCTCTTCGAATTTTCTGATATACTTTTCTCCCTTTCAAGACATTCTTCGATCAGATCTTTTAAGTTTTCTCTTTCTTCTTCAGTCCATTCTGACACAAGCTGATCGACTGTCTTCATAATCTGTCCTGTATGACATCATTCCGTTTTCGAAAAGCAAGAAACATCGTAGCAAAATATATACCGGCTTCATGGTTGATCCGAAAATTCATAAAATAACCCGCCTCTTCGAAGAGTTAGGCAATTGCAAAAAAAATTTGCGAAAGCGAGCCTCTCGAAAAAAGAGAAACGTTTTACTCTTTTTGAAAAAATATTTTCCCTTTTTGGGAAGATTGAGGGGATTCGATTTGTCCAAGAACTTCGGAGGGAGGTTATTGAATGAGCGAGAGAGACCGGTTTCGCTTCTTACGATGCCAGTTATCTCGGGCCGGCTCTCCATCTCAAAGGCGAAATGAGTGCGGGAGCCCCTCACCCTTCCCCTCTCCCCGGCGGGGATAGGGTGGGGGTGAGGAGGTCTGGCTAAGTGCAATGAGGATGATTTCTCTCACCCCTATTCGGCATTTTTTTCCGTTTAGATGTCTCAGACCTCCATCACCGTCCTCCTCTAAAGTTGGCGCATAAATGCCACAAGATCCTTCTTCTCTTGCCCGCTCAGTTTGAGCTCAAGAATCATATTGAAGAACTCCACCGTATCTTCCAATGTAAGAAGTCTCCCATCATGCAAATAAGGAGGGGAATCTTTGATACCTCGCAATGGAAAGGTCTTGATGGGCCCATCTGCAGAGGCAAATCTCCCATTAACCATCCGGGGCTTAAAGAACCGTTCTACCTTTAAGTTATGCATCAGATTATCGGTATAATAGGGAGCTGGATGACAGCTGCCGCAAGCAGCTTTGCCGAAGAAGAGGACCTGCCCCCGCATCTCCGCCTGGGTTGTCTTTTTCGGATCGAGCTTTCCGTCGATCCCGAGCTTGGGAGCGGGCGGGAAGTCCAGCAATGCCTGAAACTCCGCCATGAAATGGACCTGGCTCCCCCGTTCAAGGATGTTGGCCCCTTTCTTCGTGGCAATCACCGGATCGCCGTCAAAATAAGCCGCCCTTTGTTCAAATTCGGTAAAGTCTTCGACCGACTTCAAAGCCCGCTGGGACCCAAACAGCCGCTGAATGTTCACACCCCGTAGACTCGGAGTATCGAGACGATGCCGAAACTCCTGGGGCCGGATATCCCCAACAAGGTGTGTCGAGGCATTTGTATGCCCGTTTGCATGGCAGTCAAAACAAGTGACCCCACGGCTTGGACGTTCGGATCGCCGGTCCTCGGTTTGGTTGAACTGCTGTTGCGGAAATGGGGTGACCAGTAGCCTCAGGCCTTCAATCTGCTTGGGGTTTAGAATCCCATTGAACAGCCCATAGTAGTTGTCAATGGTGACCAGTTTCCCCTGAGAAACATCGTCTAGGTCAGGTCTTGTGGTCAGATAAATAGGTGCCGGGAACTCAGGAATTAAATGATCTGGTAAATCATAATCCAGGTCAAAGCGGGTGAGATCCCGACCTTCTTGCTTCTTGATCTCATCAATATGGAACTTGGGGAAGAGCATGCCACCTTCAGGATGATTAGGGTGTGGGAGCGGAAAGAAACCCGCCGGGAATAAGTTCTTCTCGCGAATCTCCTCTGGACTCATTCCGGCCAATCTCTCCCAGGTCATCCCCGCTGGAAGTTTGATACGAAGGCCCTCCTGAACAGCCTTGCCACGAGACATCGTCACCCCTGCAGCCGGATGGTTACTCAGGTCATAGCGCTCATTGAGCAAATCCATCTGACGCTTCATCACCCCTGGCTTTGCAGCCATCATCCGGGCCATGATCGCTACAAAACTCTCTTTGATCACCACGGGAGAGTAACTCGACTCTCCCCTTGAAGGAGTTTGGGCAAAAGTAGAAATCGACACAACAATCAATAACAGAACCCCAGTTGCCAATCCGACGTATTTTATCGACTTTGACATCTTTCTTACCTCCTTTTTATGGAATTTTTCGGGGTCTGAGATTCACCTTCTTCTTCTCATGATCCCACTGCCTGTGGTCTGATCCTATGAAGGTACCCGCAGACAACAAATAGATTAGTACTTATGGCGTTCACGAATGAATAGGGTAAACACTGCATTTTTCTTGAAGGAGGACAGTATTTTGAGGCTAAGGCGAATACAGCGCCTTTGTGGAATATCCGAAGGGGCTTTCAGAAGAATCCGAACGCGAACCGTCGCGCAGGTCATCATGACTAGGAGCATTATATAGTTTGATTTTCTTAATGATTTTTCCTCGACGTCGGCTTTTCCCTTGGTCCAAAAATCCCCCTTTGACAAAGGCGGATTTAGCCGGGAGATTCTTCATCTTGAGGATTTTCGAGGTTTCATCTTGGAAACAGTTCCGTAAGTGCTTTTATATATATCTATCCATTGATCCCTGAATTTTTCATAATTTAGAGTTTCATTTTTTTCTGACTTAAGCAGTTCAAGAACTAAGCAACAAGAAGCGAGATTTGAAAAAAATAATGACATTTCTCAGTTCATTGAGCTCCGGTGGCAAGGGTTTTAAATCCATATTCAACCTCCTCTGGTTATTAGATTATTCCTTTCTTTCCCTTCATCTCTTGATCCACTCGCTTCCCCTTTTCAAAAACTCTTCCCTCGTGAATATCCCCTTCTCTACAACTGAATCCTTCCTCGCCTTGAAGGCGAGGGGTTTCCACCCTCCCCGAAGGAGACACTAACCCGGTAAGGGCTTCCTGTCGGACGACCTGGGATATGGGAAGTTCTTCAAAGGAAACGACTTGGGGGTGTGAGGAGGCATTTCCACGACTAGCCTCCATAGAATCACTTTGAAAATTATCCTTTATCGCAGCCAAAATATTTGAATAGACCACTGATATAGTTCCCCCAGGTTGGAATCAATCTATCAATTTCGTACGACAGCAGAGTTATTGCTCCATCGTGAATTTTGTCATGAACCTCTTCTAGCTTCGTCGTCAAAAAAACTTTGGTTTCCATCTATTCGCCGACGTGGAAGGCCGCGCCGTGGCACGGAACATCTTCTTACCTGGAAAGACAGCCACAGCGTTGATAGAAAGCTCTTGGTGGCTGACATGGCCGCAGGTCTCGCAATGGCGTGCAAACGTCTGAAACTCAGCTATGCCCATGTCTATCGGACGAAAGAATTTGACGGGTAGAAAAGGGGCGAGCTTTTTGGCTCCATTACCCTGGCGATTACTTTTTGACCAATCGCCAAGGTCCTTCTTTACAAAAATCAGAGCCGAATACCTCAACTGAACCTCTCTTCAACCTCCCGAATCATCAAGAGGTAGCAAAAACTAGAAAGGGTTAAGCCTCATCGCTTAACCCTTTAATTTTCATTGGAGGCGGCAACCGGATTTGAACCGGTGAATAACGGTTTTGCAGACCGTCGCCTTACCACTTGGCTATGCCGCCTTTGGAGCGGGAAACGGGATTTGAACCCGCGACTTCAACCTTGGCAAGGTTGCACTCTACCGCTGAGTTATTCCCGCATCTTATAAAAAATTACAAGATTTAAAATGCGATGTCAATAGCCAATCTCAAAGAACAGTTCGGAGTTCAGAGTTAGGAGTTCGGAGCAAAAAAGCTAATTTAGACGATGATGGACTTCAGATATTTCCGGAAGTAGTCAACCCCGGAAATGACGGCAATCCCCAAGGCCACCCATAGAAAAAACATCCCAATCGGACGAAAACTGAGGAAAGAATAGCTCCCATTGAGAATTAAGAAAAAGATGGAAGCTGCTTCGAAAACCGTTTTATACTTTCCCAAAGCGCTCGCAGAAATAATGATGCCCTGAGAAACGGCAATTCCCCTCAGCCCTGTAATGGCAATCTCCCTCCCGACAATGACAATGACCATCCAGACAGGAATCTCTCTTGCTGGGATGAGTGCGATGAGAGCTGTGACGATCAAGAGCTTGTCCGCAAGGGGATCAAGAAATATTCCCAGGGTGGTCACCATGCCACGGCGCCTTGCGAGATACCCGTCGAAGGTATCGGTAACGGCGGCTCCAAAAAAGAGCAGCCCGGTGAGAAGTTGATATTTCCGACCCATATAGAAAAGGAGAACGAGGATAAGAGGAATCGCTACAATCCTGAGGATCGTTACTCCATTGGGCAAGCTCAGTATCTGTTGGCGGTTGAGTTTTTCCATGAAGACTTTATATAATGGGATTTGGCATTTGGAGCAAGATATCTAAATATTTTGGCGTCTCCCGAGCGAGTTCGGGAGGACTAAGGACAATAGGATTGATAATAGCTCAACACTTTCCTGACATAATCGACTGTTTCCCGATAAGGAGGAATCGAACGTAACTCGCCAACAAGGTTCTCACCAGCATTATAGGCGGCTAAGGAAAGTCGGATATCATTATCAAAAAGGGAAAGGAGATACTTAAAATAACGCACCCCTCCCTCAATATTCTCTCTGGGGTTAAAGATGTTCGAAACATTCAGCCGGGAAGCGGTTTCTGGCATCAATTGCATCAACCCCTTCGCCCCTTTTCTTGAAACGGCAGCAGGATTGAATCCGGACTCCGCTCGAATCATCGCCTTGATCAAGGCAAAATCCACCTGGTATTTTTTTGAAAATTCAGAAATCAGCGAGTCGTATTGATTGGAATCTCTTGTAGAGGAGCTACCATTATTCCCAACATCATCCACACTCTCACGGATGTAGAGTTTAAACTTGGCGTCTCTCGGGCAATTGGTGAAATGAATGACTCCCCTCTCATCTACGTACCGATAAATCCCCGCTGAGGAAGAAGTAGTCCGCAAAAATAAACAAAAAAATATGACTATGGTGACGATGTATTTCATTGAATATCAATCCCAGTTATCCATATTGGCATGAAAACTACCATAATTTGTCACTTCTGTCAATAAATTTCAATTCCTATGCAATCCGCTAAGTTTACAACTTCATGAAATTAAATGGTTTTATAGATCCATATAGAATTAACCTTCTTAAATTCCTGCAATCTTTATGCCGGTTAGTAGGCCCCCCTCACCCTATCCCTCTCCCCCAAGGGGAGAGGGATAGGGTGAGGGGGGCCATTTCATTGTTGTCACAGAAAAAGAGATGCTTACCCTTTAGAAGGAGTTAAGTGTGTTAAAACCTGAATCGCGTCTGAAGGTCTCAGAAATGTCTCTTCCTAACATTATCTTCTCTTCCCCTTAAACAGAGTTTTCATCTTTTCCTGAAAATCATCAAGCAACGTGTAGCCAACAGGAACAACAAAGAGGGTAAGGAGTGTCGAAGCAAACATGCCGCCGAAGGTAGCTATTCCCATACCCGCTCTCGCCTCACCCCCTGCACTATACCCCAAAGCCACCGGAAGAACTCCCAATATGGTCGTCACAGCGGTCATCAAGATGGGTCGAAGTCTTACGGGAGAGGCTTCAAGCACAGCCGGATCTCTCGCCATCCCCCTCTCTCTTACCGTATTGGTGTAATCGACAAGCAGAATTGAATTCTTCACCACCAGGGCGGTCAGAGTGATCATGCCGATCATACTCATTATCGAAATTGTATCGCCCGTCAGGTAAAGCGCTCCGAAAGCCCCCACCGTACTTAAGGGTAAGGCCAACATCACTGACAGGGGATGGACGAAACTATTGAACTGCATCGCCAGGACCATGTAGATGATGACGACAGCTTGGATCAGGGCAATGATCATGTAATGAAAGGATTCTTTGAAAGCCTCTGCTTGCCCGGTGAAAGCGTGAGAATACCCTGCTGGAACATATTTTTTAGCCAGAGCCTCCACCTCCGAAATGGCCTCTCCGAGGGCCTTGCCTCCTGCGGTATCAGCGTAGATCGTTGCACTTCTCTGCCGATCCTTCCGGTTGACGAGATTGGGACCGATCCCTTCTTCTACACTGACAACTTGAGCAAGTTTAATCAATCCTCCCTTCGGGGTTCTGATTGAGATCTGGGAAATGTCTTGCGGATTCATCCTCTGGTCCCTGATCAGTCGGATTCTCACATCGTAGCGTTTCGCCCTCTCTACATCCTTAAACTTCGAGACCTCCTGGCCGCCTACCAACTGCTGAACGGCGGATGAGATCTCACGAATATCCAGTCCCACATCAGCGGCCCTATTCCGGTCGATCAGCACCCTCACCTCGGGCTTTGTGAGTTCGAGATCAGAACTGACATCAACCATACCCGGGCTCCTCATCATTTCTCCTATAATCTGACCGGAAATTTTCTCAAGTGTCTCCATCTCCGCCCCTTTGATATCAAACTGCAAGGGTGCCCCTCTTTTGCCTCCTGAACCAATGGGCGAAACATCTTCTACGTAGGCTTTGAATCCGGGCATTCCCTGTATCTTCTTTCGCAAATCACCCATAATCTGCTGCTGGGAACGTTTTCTTTCTTTTCGGTCCTTCAAACTGACGACGACAATCCCTTTATTGACCTCTTTACGTTCCCCAATCCCGATTGCGGCAAAGACTCCCTCAGCCTCTGGAAGGGAGAAAGTAAGATCTTCCACCCTTCGCAGTTTTTCATCGGTATCGTACAATGTCGAACCTGTCGGCATCTCAAGACGGATAATGAAACGGCCTTCATCGGATTTGGGGACGAATTCCTTTTTCAAATTCATAAGAAGCCCAATACTTCCCAAAAAAGTCACGGTAGCAATTCCCATCACTAACCAGCGGTGTCTCAAAGAGAAGGTCAACGCCTTTCGGTAGCGATCTTCAAGTCTCCCATAAGATTTATCAAAAAATTGATAAACCCTTCCGTGTTTCGATTCCAGCCTTAAGAACTTTGAACAGAGCATGGGGATAAGGATGAGGGCGATGACCAGAGAAGCGATCACAGAAGCGGCTACCGTGACGCCAAACTGGTAGAAAAATCTCCCGATGATCCCTCCCATGAAGGCGACCGGCAGAAACACAGCTGCGATGGAAAAGGTTGCTGCCATGGCCGCAAAGGCAATTTCTGAAGTTCCTTTCTTTGCTGCCGTGACTGGATCAGCCCCTTCCTCCATATGCCGATAGACATTCTCAACGACAATAATGGCATCGTCACAAACCACCCCGACCATCATCGAAAGGGCAAGCATGGTCATATAGTTCATGGTAAATCCCATGAAATGCATGATGCCAAAGCTTGTGATGAGAGACGTAGGGATGGAGACAGCCGTGATGATGGTGCTCCGAACGCTCAGAAGGAAGATGAACATGATCACCGCGGCAAGAAGTCCTCCGATGAAAACATCTTCTGTGACACCCCCGATAGCCTCTTCAATAAATTTGGAGGTGTCAACAGAGGTATGGATATCAACCCCCGGTGGAAGAGTCTTCTTGATTTCGGCAAGCTTTGCCTTTACACCTCCCGCCACTTCCACGACATTGGCACCCGACCTGGGTATCACCCCCATCCCTACTGCCTGAATCCGATCATACCGCGCAATGCTTCTTACGGGCTCGGTTCCATCCTCCGCCCATCCCACATCTTTTAATCGAACGGGGGCCCCATTCTGATAGGTGATGATCAAATTATTAAACTCTTCGATATTCCGTAATTCACCCAGGTTTCTGACCGTGAATTCACGACGAACGCTTTCAATGATTCCACCTGGCAATTCTATATTTTTTGCAAGGAGGGCTCTCGATATATCGGTCGATGTCAATCGATGGGCCTCCAGTTTCTTGCCATCCAGCCATATCCTGATCTCCCTCTTCGCGAAGCCCCCTAACATAATTGATCCAACACCTTTGATGGATTCAAGTTGGGGTCTTAAGACCTCATCAGCCAATATACCCAGCTTTTGGGAAGGTTGATTTCCCGCCACCGAAAGCCAGAGAATGGGCCTTGCATTGATGTCGAGCTTGTCGATGATGGGAGGGTCGATATCCGTGGGCAATCTTCTCTTCGCCACATCCACTTTCGCTCTGACATCCTGAACCGCTGAATCGATATCGCGGTAAAGTTCAAACTCCACAACAATCTGCGAGAACCCATAGCCGCTCGTTGAGGCAATATGCTTCACCCCCTCAATGGTGTTGACCTGCTCTTCAATGGGGTCTGTGACATCGGTATCCATGACCTCGGGGGCTGCACCGAAAAGGGTCGTGGTGATCGTCACCATAGGAAGATCGACCTTGGGGTAGAGGTCAATCCCGACCCGCTGGTACCCGAGGAGCCCGAAAAAGACGAGGGCCAGGGTAATGACGGTTGCTACGACAGGTCGCTTGACTGAGGTATCTGATAAAAACATATAAAACTCTCAATTTCCAAATTCCAAACAACCTTCAAATTCCAATTTAACTTCCCCAAACTTCTCTTCTCTTTTGGAATTTGGTTATTGAAACTTATTTGGAATTTGGTGCTTGTTGTTTGGTGCTTATTCTCACCTTCATGCCGTCGCTTAATTGCTCATGTCCTGCCGTTACCACTTGCTGTCCTTTTTGAATGCCCTTAACGAGTTCAACCTGACCTTCCATTCTCACGCCCGTTTCGACCTCTCTGCGACGGGCAACCCCGTCTTGGATCACAAAAACAAAAAACTTCCCCTTCTCGCTGAGAAGGGCAGCCTCAGGGATAAGGAGGGCATTGAGGTTGGTTCCTGTTCGAACGGAGACCTCGGTGAAAAAGCCAGGTTTGAGTCGATGATGAGGATTCTGAACCAAGGCCTTCATTTTCACATTCCTCGTGGTAGGGTCTGCCGTCGGGCTAATAAACCTGAGGATTGCAGAAAATTTCTCTTCAGAGAAAGCCTTTACGGAAAATTGAATTTTGGTCCCGATATGGATCACCCCGGCCAAGTTTTCCGGCACGTAGAATTCGATTTCGAGAGGATCCATCTGTACGATCTTCAAGATCTCATCTTTGGGGGCCACATTTACATGTTCTCCCAGGGCGGCAATCTTGACATTGACGACTCCCTCTATGGGAGAAACGATTTGATGGTCCAAAAGGTTCTGTTTCGCCAGGTTCAGTTCCGCCTTGGCCAGGGTCAGTCTTGCCTCATCCAACTTCACCTTGAGGATGAGATCGTCATAGGTCTGCTGTGGAATAACTTTTGTTTCGAAAAGCTTTTGATATCGAGCCAGGGTGGTTCGATTCGTTTCGAGGGAGGCCTCTGCTTCCTTCATCCTCGCCTCCGACATTTCAACTTGGAGCCTGGCATCCACATGATCCAATTGAACCAGAATTTGGCCCTTTTTGACCCGGTCTCCCTCTTTAACAAAAATCTTCTCAATGATTCCTGCCTTTTTAGGACTGATGGTTACATCTTCAAGGGTTTTGAGACTTCCCACCGCCGAAACCGTATAGGAAATCGATCTCGGCACCACCTCGATGACTTCGACTTTTCTCTCTTCATTTGCCGCTGGGGAAGGATTCGACGAAGCTCCCGCAGGATTTGAGTCTTTTGAACCACATCCCCACAATAACAAGGCTGTCCACAAGCCTAATAAAAAATATTTCCCGAATGTCATTTTTCTGCTCCTTGCCAAATTTCAAAATCCAAACTTCAAACATCAAAATAAATCCAAAACCTCAAATCTAAAAATTTTTGATTTTGAGATTTGAAGTTTGAGGTTTGCTGCTCAGGGCTACGGATACATCCTCCCCATCGCTCGGTCCAGTTGGGCCTTGGCAACGTTGAAATCGCTCAACGCACCATAATAATTGACCCTCGCCTGGGTGAGTAACGTCACGGCATTGATCACATCGGTTTGTGTCGCCACCTGGTATTTATACCTTTCCTCATTCATCCTTAAATTCTCCTCAGCCTGCTCAATGGCCTTTTCGGCAACATTGATATTCTTTTCCGCCACCTGCATGTTGAGATAGTCGTTCTTCACTTCTAATACGATCGAATCAATGAGCTGTTTTTTTGAATCTTCAGCCTGAACGACTATCACCTTGTTCTCCCCCACTTTGAAGCAAGTGTTTCCCCAATTCCAAAGCGTGAATGTGGCTAAAGCCTGAATCGTCCAGTAATCATTTTTGTTATCGCCCCCTAGCGCCAGCTCGTCGGAGGAACGACTGTAGTTACCTAAAAGATTGATCGTTGGGAAGAATCCACTCCTTGCCATCTTGACATTTTCCTTGGCCTGGTCGACGCTTAATTGAGCAGCCCTCACCTCTGGACGCAATCGAAGGGCCTCTTCCAAAGACTGTTCATAGGACAGTGGGAAAGCTTTGTAGTCGAGAATATCGACCACCTCGAAGGGCGTATTGACCTCTCTCCTGAGCAATATATTGAATGAAGCCTTAGTCGCAGCCACGTCATTCATCGCCCTGACCAGTGACTGCCTGGCATTAGCCAAGTTCACCTCCGCCAGAAGAACATCATTCTTGGCGACAATCCCAACCTCGAAGAAAGCCTTAGTCACTTCGAGTTGAGCCTCGAATTGTTTCACCTGCTGTTCAGCCACTCCCAAAAACTTCTCCGCCCTTAAAACAGTGAAATACCCCTCCCTCACCTGTAGAACCAAGTCCCGCTTTGCCGTCTCCAGACTCGTCTTGGAGAGATCCACTCCTAATTTAGCAGAACGATAATTGGCTAAGTTCAACCCTCCCGTGAAAAGGGGCTGTTTCAGTGTGGTATCAAAGGCATAGTTATCCCTCGACCCCTTGACTTCTGTGAATGTAAGGGGGGGAGTGAAACGGAGAGATCGGGGCTCTTCGTTAAGGCGGGTGTATAAATATTGACCTGTCCACCAGGGAAGAAAATTTGTGATTGCTCCCTTCCGCTTATATTCGGAACCTACAATTCCCACCGTGGCCGAATGAAGCGCCAGGCTCCTCTCCATGGCGATCTTGATGCTTTCCTCAAGGCTGAGAAGTTTTTGAGGTTCTTGCGCCCAAACAGTACTGGTTAATAGAATTACCCATAAAATGAATCCGGCGAAACATTTGGTTCTCATTGATCTACCTCCTCCTTTCCATTTGTTGAACCCCTCCTAAAAAGATTTCCAAGACCGTATCCAACTTTGAAATGAGCGGATAGGGTTCGCGACTGATCATCCACTCGAAGATAAAGGAATTGACAATCCCCACCAAGGCATGAGCCAAATCCATGGGATTCATGGGTCTGAACTCTCCTTCTTCGATCCCCTCCCTCATCACCTCAGCAAGGATGTTGATATAGGCGACCATCTTCTCGTGGATGTCTTTCCCAAACTCATCTTTGACCGTCCACTCAAAGCGACTCCGCTCTGAAGTATAGATCCTGAAAAAATCACGGTTCCGTTCGAAGAATTCGAACTGCAGCTCTAACACCTTCTTGATCCTCTCGACTGCCGAGGTCTTCTGTGAGAGCTCGGCTTTGACTAAAGGATTGATCTCCTCCACCTTCTCATCGATGAGGGTAAAATAGAGGTCCTCTTTTGATTTGAAATACTTATAGAGGGTACCTGTCCCGAACTCTGCTTCCCGTGCAATGTCACTCATCGTAGTAGAGAAGAATCCTTTTGCGGCAAAAACCTTTTCTGCTGCCGAAAGAATCTCTTCACGATGGGCCAGATATTCTCTTTTTTTCCTGGTTATCTTTTCGTTCTCCATCCGCATACACCTTTTGGCGGGATGTTAGAATATTTATTCATATTGTGAATGATAATTCATTTTTACCTCAAAAAAAGAGGATTGTCAAATTAATTTTTAGTCGATTCTCCTTCACCTTCTTCGATTCCGAATGACTCAATCGCACCTTGAACCAATTCACGCATCTCCCCTAATTTCCTTAGTTAAGGGATACTGGATCGCAATGGTTAGATGACCGCCGCTGACTCAGGATTTGGATGAAAGGGAGACAATCTTTCCACTCACCGCCAGAGTATGGACCACGACCCCTTTCAAGGATTCGATGATGCCTAGATAAATCGGTGAATGTTTGGGTACACAAATTCCATCAATCAATCTCTCTTCATGCACTTCGGAATAGCCGTCCGCAATTTTGAGCATCGACCTTCCCTCTTCCCCGATTCGTCGGGCGAGGAGTCTGTCCTGGGTAGTAATGAGGTTCGGAAGGTTTTCCAAAAGTCTCATGGCTTCCTGAAAAAGGTCGTTTAGCTCTTTGACGGCTTGGTCACTGAAGAGGATATGGTTTTCAGACTTACCTCTGACCCGATCCAAAACTCCTTCAATACTGTAAGCCATGCGATCCAGAGTGGAGGCGATCGAGAGATAAGGCTTCACCCACTCCTTCTCCTTCTCACTCGGCGGACTCCTGGAAATGATGAAACTGGTTAACTCGGACGAATATTGATGAATCTTATCTTCGACCTCTTCCGCTTCCTCGAAAGATTCCTCGGAGGGCCTCCGAAACCCCTCGGAAGCCAATCCCAGCATCCTCATCAAGCTCTGACAAACCAGGGTCATCTTCCCCTTTATTTCTTTATCCATGTTCCCTCCCCCGTTTTAAATAGGAAATCCACAAAATCCTACCTTAATCGTACAATGATTTTCTATTAATCCCCTCCAACCCCCCTTTAGCAAAGGGGGGAGAGGGGGGATTTTAAAAAAGTTTAAGCTGTTCTTTCGATTCCTCTCCTCCCTTTCTCTCAGGGAAGAGATTGATTTTCCCATAAACGCCGTCATGGCCGGGAATAATTGAAACCTTTCCCTGCCTCGTTCGAACAATCCCGTCCAAGATAGGTGGTGGAACAAACGAGGCCAAATCATCGGGAGGTAAATCGAGCAGAATCCTTAATTCTGATCCCCCTTTCTCGATCAATCTTTCATACTCGGCCTCCACCGCCTTGGTCCCCACCCCAACACCCAGCGCCTCGGCAATAATCTCCTCTAATGGGATGAGGTGGATGGAAGGGATGGCATTCTTCGGAATAAACCCCTCCGGACGATCAGCGAGTTCCTCCACTCGATGCATCACCCCAACCGTTAACTTCTTATGGCAGTTCGGGCAAAGGTTCTGGCTCGCTTTGGTTTGGGAGGGAGAGGAGATCACGCCACATTGACGATGGCCATCATAATGATACTTCCCTTCCTCTGGAAAGAATTCGATGGTGAAGAGAAGTCTCCTCCGGTCTTTCTTGCGAATCGTCTCAGCGATCTCCCAATAATCCAACGCACAATCGAAGGCGTTGGCCTCTCTTCCCAACCGGTTTGGAGAGTGCGCATCTGAATTGGACAGGAGGGTAATGGAATCGAGAGCCGATAACCTCCAATTCATTTCGGGGTCCGAGGAGAGGCCTGTTTCAACGGCGTGGATATGCGAGGACATTTCTCCAAAACATTCCTCGATGGAGTCGAATCCTGAATTCGCCCCAAAGATCGAAAACCAGGGCGTCCAGACGTGGGCGGGGATGATCAGGCAATCTGCGGAAATGTCTAAGATCATCTTCGCCAATTCTCTTGCGGTAAAACTGAAAATAGGTCTCCCATCTGAGGAGAGTTTCCCAAGGTTACCCAATTTGGAGCGAATGGCCTCTACCACTTCAAAACTGGGCGCAAAAATAAGGGTGTGGATTCTCCTTCCCTTTCCATTCTGCGTATAGATGTTGCTCACCTCTGCCGTCAAAATATACTGGACATCCAGATCCCCTTTCTTCAACTTGAAGAGGCCATTCCCTGACGGTTCCAATTTTGACCGCAACTCAGCAAAATACGTGGGGTGGGTAAAGTCTCCTGTCCCGAGAAGGCCGATTCCTTTTTTCTTTGCCCACCGAGCAAGCGTTTCCACCTCCATACCCCTGCTGGTAGCTCGACTGAATTTAGAATGGAGATGAAAATCAGCAATGAACCGCATATTCAAGACTCACGAATCGTGCCCGTGACCGTTTTCCGTGTCCGGACACGTAACACGGTCACGGATTTGATGCTATGCGCCGCGCGTTTTGCGATATGTTTGTAAATCGTCTAAGCCTTCGGATGGCTTCTATCTTTTCCCGGTCTCCTATCCTGGCTTTATCAACCGCACCTTTCAAGACTTCACTGGAACCAGAATGGGTCAAGATCAGGGTTAAAGCTCTTCCCTTTTCTAATAGGGTTCAGCCCACGACCTTATAAACAACGTCGTGTTCTCTCACTCGGTCCTTTGCTTTAATCCCGATATCCGCACCCGGCCCTGCTTCCTGAACATTCTTGTTCTCAATCTGCATGGAATCGATGGTCTGAGTGATATCGGTGGTATGGCCGACCATATGGATGGTATCTCCGACCTTTAACGAGCCCTCGGATAACCGTATTGCTGCAACACCAATCTTTCCAAAATATTTGATGACTTCTCCTACCTTTTTCTCTTCCATCTCATTCCTCCTTTTTCAAGATTTAAATGGTATTCCTATTTTCCCTAACCCCCCCAAAACCTCCCCGATTTCAATCCCCCTCAGACATTCAAGATTCTTGCATTGAAAGAATCTCTCTTGAGGACAGGGAGAGCAATAGACATCTCTGGAAACGACAAATGTCTTTTCTCCCCTCGGCGACCAAACCCTTTGATCCGTTGGGCCAAAGATGACCACTGTGGGAAGCCCTAATGCAGCGGCCATATGGGAAATACCGGAATCATTTCCGACAAAGAACCGGCATCCTTCCATGACGGATGCCAGTTGGAGAAGAGTGAGTCCCTTTGCCAGAATGGGTGCGGTGGGTCTCATTCCCTCAAAGGCCCCTTGGACCTCGGGCCCCTCGGCGGGGCCAAGAACGATGAGGATTCTTGAGCCGAGTTGATCCCGGACAGTATGAGCGAGGTTTAAAAATCGATCAAGAGGCCAATCTTTTTTCTTGCTCCCACTGCCAGGATGGAGGATCAACACCTTCGACCGCTCTTCCGGAGTCACTCCTTTGCTTTTCCAGAAATCCTCTGCCCATTCTCGATCCGACTCTTTCAAATGGAGTTTAGGATTTGACCGGGATTCTGGAAACCCGTATTGGGCAAATTGTTTGAGGAGGTGATCGGTGAGATGAACTTTCTCATCCCAGGGTGGAAAAGAATGGATGTGAAGAATTCGACCCTGACAAACCCTTCTGAGATTCCCGATAACCGTCCCTTCCCCTTCTTTTCCAAAGACGACGATGAGATCAAATGTTTCAAAATATTGTGAGAGTTGAGAATCCAAAACTCCTTCTCGGACGAAGAAAGAGGCCATTCCTTTTTGATCAATGGAAAGGATTTCATCGGCATAGAATCGCTTCTCCACCAGCTCCAGAATTCTCGGATATCCCATGACGGCCGATTTGGCATGTGGAAAGGCCTTGCGGATGGTTTCGAGGGCAGGCAGGGCAAGAATAAAATCGCCCAGAGCGCCCTGATGAATCACCAGGACGGATGAAACCCCGGGTGCTTTAGCGGGACTGGGAGAAACCAACATTGGTCTTCCTCTCGGTCAGGAGATTCTTTTCAAACGCTTTTGAACGTGCTCATCATCAGGTGTGACCCGGAGGATTTTCCGATATTCCCTTCTTGCCTCCTTCCATTTTTTCTGATCTTCATACAGGACACCCAGATTGATCCTCGCGAAGAGGTAGTTGGGGTTGATGCGAAGGGCCTCCTTCAATTCAGAGACGGCTTTCTTATATTGTTTTCGATCATTGTAGAGAAGGGCCAGATTATAATGGAGATCTGCATACCGGGGGTTCATCTGAACTGCTTTTTTCATATAACGAAGGGCCTCCTGGGTTCGGGACATCAAGCCATAGATATAACTGAGGTTGGCATATCCCATGCCATAAAGAGGGTCAATCTTCAAGGCCTTCTGAAATTCCTGAATCGCCTTGGAGTAGGCTCCCTGACAGTAATAGACAGTTCCAAGGTTCGCATGAAAAATAAATTCATCTGGTTTCAGCTCTGCGGCTTTCTTAAGCTCTTTGACCGCTTGTGCAAATTTTCCTTTTTTAGCAAGATTGAGACCGATGAAGTTGTGGAATTGAGCGTAGGGGTCCAAACGAATTTTTTTCAAGGCTTTCTCTGCCTTCTGATCGAGGTGAATGGCCCCCCTCTGCCACACCCCTTTCTCCTTATAATAGTCCCGGTAATGGGAATGGTGCTGCATCGCCTTACCAATCCGTGCCGCCGCTTCCTTTTGCCTTCCGGTTTGGAGATACAAAATTCCTAAGACATGATGAAGAAAAGCGTCCCTGGGATGTCTCTTCACTTCGGAGAGAAAAATCTCTTCGGCTTTCTTCCATCGCCTCATTTCCATATACAGAAAGCCCAGATTGAGAACGACCTCTCGATACTTCGGGTTGAGACGAAGAGCCTCCAAAAAATGGATCTCCGCTTTTTCCATTTTTCCCTCCACCATCAGCAGGAGAGCAAACTGATTCTGGAGATCTGCATAATTAGGATGAATTTGAACCTCTTTTCCAACCTCATCTAAAACGCGCCGATAAACCAGACTCCGTTTAGGTTTCATTTTTTTCTTCCTTTTTGACAATTCTGACGTGGAACCAATGCCCTTTCTCTTTTCTCCAGTTGTTAAGCTGAAAAATCACATCCGAAACCCCCGGTATGCGCCGGATCTTCTTTTCTAAGGAATAAAGTGTATTCACCGTGAAATCTTTTACCTTGTCTGAATCCCATGATGGATCAAAACGAGAAACCTGAAAGGTCCCCTGAATGTAAACCACCCCCCTCACCGTACCAAAATCCATTTGAGAAGCATCGATATCGGTACGACTCAGCATTCGCCGGATATTTGATTGGATTACAAAATCTTCTCTTAACATGGCAACGAATCAATGATTCCCCTGATCTGAGGACGGGTCAGAGTCTTTCTCCAACGCCCTCTTGATCGCATCTAACAACTCCTCAGGGTCATAAGGTTTCTTAATGTAAAAACGGGCTCCCAGTGTCATCGCCTTTTCCTCTGAGTCCTTCTCCGGACTCCCCGTCAGGAAGATAACGGGAATGGAAGAGGTATTTATGGAGCGCTTCAATCTCTCAGCAACACTGAACCCATCCCCGGCTGGCATTCGGATATCGAGGATGATGAGATCCGGTAGTTCTTTATGGGCCATAAAAATACCTTGAGCCCCATCAAAGGCGGTGACGACCTCGTATCCGGCTCCTTGAAGCCGGATCATCAATGCCTTGAGAATATCCCGTTCGTCATCCACAATCAGAATCCTTTTTTTCTGTCCCATATCCTCCTCATTTTACCCGCCCAATGGATTCCCCCACTTCTGTCTTTTGGGATTCCCCGTGAAGCCAAACCAACATCGCATCCCTTCTTTGATGAAATGTTTCCATCTCTCCTTTCCCGATGGGAGGACCTGCAGGAAAAGCCTCTCTCAGTGGGTTCCGGAATTTCCCGTCTTTGGCCAACCGATAGTCCAGATGAGGTCCTGTGGAAAGACCGGTCGATCCCACATATCCGATGATCTGTTTCTGCCTCACCTTCACCCCTTTTCTGATCCCGGGGCCGAAACCGGAAAGATGACCGTAATAGGTTCTATAACCATTCATGTGGCGCAGGATCACCTGGTTCCCGAACCCATTGTTCCACCCGCAAGAGGTAACGGTTCCATCTGCCACGGCCCAGATCGGTGTTCCGGGTGGCGCCGCATAATCCACGCCGAAATGGGGCCTCAATCCTCCCAGGATAGGATGGAGCCGTGCCCGACTGAATCTCGAGCTGATCCGGTTAAACCTTAAAGGGACCTTTAGAAATGCTTTCTTCAGGGAAATTCCTTTCTCATTATAATAGCCTTCTTTATATTGGATCCCTCTGATCATCTTTTCTCCCCTCTGATATTCGACGGCATAGATGGTTCCATATTGGATGAATTGATCTCCTTTATAGATCTTCTCCACCACCACTTTGAATCGATCCCCTTCCCGGACGTCCTTATAAAAATCGATCTCCCAGGCCAGGATTTCAGCAAACCCGATGGTCAGCGGGTCTTGCTCTCCGGCTGCCTCCATCGCCTCAAAGAGAGAAGAACGAATTTCCCCTACGACCTTCACCAGACGGGTTTCGAGGGAAACCTCTTTCCTTTGAGCGACATATCCTTGGGAATCCTTTTCAATTTCATAAATCTCCGTCGGTCCCGCTTCATAAACAAACCTCACCAATTCTCCCTTGCCATCGGTCACGAGCCGGTAAGGTCCTCCTTTGATCTTTCTAAAATTCACATAGGGTTTCAATTTCGAAACGATCAGATCGATCCATCGAACAGGAATCTTCTTTTCCGATAAGGATTGGAAAAGCGTGCTTCCTTCTTTCACCGTTCCTTCGACGGTATCAAGTTGGGGTTCCTGGGCCGTCGGTGGAATGGAGTCAGGAAGGGCGGCCGAAAAGGGTGGAGGAGTGGGAAGGAAGACAAAAAAGTAGATCAGAAGAAAAAGGCCGACCAGAAAAGATCCTAAAAGAAGCATCCACTTCCTTCTCTTCCTCTTGGCCTCAAAAGGCCGCCATTTGAACCGATTCAGCTTCTTAAACTCAATATTCTCCATTCTTAACTCTTCATTCTCTATCCCACGTCCCTTAAGAAGCGAGCGGCATCTTCAGGCGGCGTGGGATTGACGAAGAAACCCGTTCCCCATTCAAACCCTTCTCTTAATCCAATTCGCAGTCGGGTTTCGATATGCCAGTGGTATTCTGGCCGGTGGAATCGATCCCGAACAGGGGAGGTATGAAAGGTAAGACTGTAAGGGGGGTCAGAGAGAAGTTTAAGAAAAGAATAAAACAACGACTGGATCCCGACGGAAAGGTCCTTCATCTCTTCTTCAGTGATGCGATGAAAATCAGGACAGTGAACCTTCGGGACGATCCAGGTTTCAAACGGGTACCGTGAGGCGAATGGTGAGAAAATCAGAAAATGGACGGTTTCTAAAATCACCCTTTTCTTCATAGAAATTTCTTCCTTGATAATGTCACAGAAAATACAGCGTTCCTTGCGTTGATAGTAATCCAGTGTCCCCCAGATTTCCTCGTCCATTCTCTTCGGGATGACCGGCATAGCCATGATATGGGAGTGGGGGTGGCGATTGAAAATGCCGGGATGATTTTTAAGAATCAGGAACTGCTGAAATCGCTGATCCTTCCCCAGGTCGATCAGCCTTTCTTGATAAGCCTGGAGAATCTTCTCAATCTGCTTAGCTTCCATGGTGGCCAAGCTCTGATCGTGATCAGGGGTTTCCACGACGATCTCATGGGCGCCAATGGCTTCCATGACATCGTACATTCCTTCAGGTCTTCGGTCGTAGTCCCCTTCGATGTGAAAGAAAGGAAACTTATTCGGGATGACGCGGACAGACCATTTCCCCCCATCACGGCTTAATGAGAAAGTTTCTTGGGGGGTCATCCCTTCATTGCCCGGACAGAAAGGACACGGATCCTCCGTCTCCTGAAGGCGGTAGGGAGGTTTGAAGGGAAGGTAATCCGACGGACCTTTCGGGTGGTCGTTGGTAACCACCACCCACATTCTGGTAACGGGTTCTCTCCTCAGTTCTGCCATCGCACTCTGCTTAGGAAAGGAGGGATTGGTAAATAAATTGTCTCCCCCGATGGGGTTCGTCCTTTCCCACCATCGGCCCCTCCACTCGCACCACGAGGCGCTTCTTATAAAGATTGAGAAGCCGGGTGCCGCTCGTGTTCATCTCAATGCCTTCCTCCTCGGATAATTCTTTCAGGGTCAACTGCCTTTTCTGCATCACTCGGTTTAAGGTGTGGATCAAATAATTATTCAGAGAACCGATGATCCGCCATCCTTCCGGCCCCGTGGTCAAAACAGCCAATTTTTTTCTTTCCAAGGCCACCCCGATGTTCTCCGCCTGAGAGGAGCCGAGGTTCTTCAGGACGAGAAACTTCTCCCCGTATTCACCGCTCCATAGCCGGGAGATCATCTTGGCCACCACCTCATCGGCCCAGGAAAAATCGATGGACCCCATCCCTGAGAAATCGAGGACGACGCGGAGAGATGCTTTTTCCACTCCTAATATCTTTTCGAGGGCCTCCCGAATCCGGGCACCTCGTAACCGGCCGGTCATCTCTCTCGATCCGTTCTTCAAAACGGCCTCGGTCAGCTTCTTTAAAAAAAGGGTCCGCTTTTCCATTCTTCTCCTTCAATTGATTCAGTTGAATCAACTAAACATAAATTCTGTTTTTTGTCAAGGAATTTTTGCAACTTGCCCGCCACCAGTTTTTGTTGTTCGCCGAGGAATTACCAAGGAGTTTACAATTGAGCAAACATATTCCCCTAGAAATCTCCCCTAACCCCTCTTTCTCAAAGAGGGGAATTCCTCCCGTTTGTAAAGGGAGGGAAGGAGGGATTTGGTCTCCTGTATCTACATTACTATGAACTGCCTAATAGGAAAAATCCTACCTCGGCGGGTCCACTGGAGAGGGACTTGCCCAGGTCCTCAGCGAGATCGAAAAACTGGGGGCGGGCAAGATTTCTGAAGCTCTTCATCTTCTGGCCGGATAAGGACCCCCGGGGAGGGCCGCAGAGGGGCGGTTTCAATGGAGGATGGAGTTGGGATCTTTTTGAATTCGGAAGGGCCCTTCCCAAGGGTGCTGGATTTCCTCCACAAACCGATCACGACAGCTTTTACAAACAATCAACGTGATCTCTTCGTAGACATCTTTCTCCAGCTCCTTGGGATCCAAATGTTCGGCTTGCTCGAGCAGCTCCTTCAATTGTTCATCGATCCCTTCCGCTGATTCTGTAAGGATGCCGTCAAAACCCGAAAAAACCTTGATATGGACGACGTAGAATAAGCCACCTGGCTGGAGTCTTTTCCCACATCGAAAACAATTTCCCTTTTCCATCAGTCCCTCACTCTGATTCGGTTTCCCGCTTTCTTATCCTTCGCTCCTCTTCTTCCACTCTTCCATCTCTTTCAGTGCTCGCTTCGCCAAAAGGAGTCGTTTCCCTCTGCCCCTGCTCTTCCCCGATAAAGGAGGGAACAGACCAAAGTTGACGTTCATGGGTTGAAAGGGGACAGCCTGGGAATGGGTAATGTAGTAGACTAACGCACCCATGGCAGTCATCGGCGGGGGAGCGAAGGCCAGCATCCCATTCGCATATCGATGGGCATTGATCCCGGATAATAGCCCCATAGCGGTCGATTCCATGTACCCCTCTACCCCTGTAATCTGTCCAGCGAAGAAGAGGTTTGGATGAGTCTTCAATTGAAGGGATTCCCTCAGTAATCGAGGGGAATCGATAAAGGTATTGCGATGGGCAGAACCCAGTCGAACAAATTCTGCTTTTTCCAGCCCGGGAATCATTCGAAAG
>Ga0214474_1000406_pt1 | contig 21661 bp, 20 predicted proteins | sample RVTome_2_FD_187335 | JGI IMG/M metagenome (GOLD analysis project Ga0214474, IMG submission 187335) | Soil microbial communities from uranium-contaminated site in the Upper Colorado River Basin, Wyoming, United States - RVT95D214 HiSeq ...
GAATCGGAGCGGGATTCGTTCCGAAAGTCCTTGACACGAAGATATACGATTCCATAATCCAGGTGAAGACTCAGGACGCAATAGACACATCTCGAAGGCTTGCACGCATGGAGGGCATATTCGCAGGCATATCGTCGGGAGCCGCGGTATGGGCGGCGTTGAAGGTCGCCTCGGAACTGGGGCCCGGCAAGAACGTTGTCGTCATCCTGCCAGACCTTGGAGAAAGGTATTTGAGCACTGACCTATTTGGAGAGACCTCACAATGACAGGGTATGACAAGGACCCGGTCGATATCGTCCTGGAGCGAGATCCAGCTCCCAAGAGCAGAGCGGAGGCACTTCTGTTCAGCCAAGGGCTGCACGCAGTGAGGATGCACAATGCCGCCCACAGACTGTACCTGAGAAGGCGCTACAAGACCGCTAGGATGATCAACTACATCTCGAGGATCTTGACAGGGGCGGACATACATCCCGGTGCGAAGATAGGCAAGAACTTCTTCATCGACCACGCGACCGGCGTCGTCATCGGTGAGACAGCAGAGATCGGCGACAACGTCTCGATATACCAAGGTGTTACCCTCGGCGGCGTGAGCACAGAGAAGAAGAAGAGGCACCCGACCATCGGTAACAATGTGGTCGTGGGTGCTGGCGCCACGATTTTGGGTCCGATCACAGTAGGTGACAATGTGAGAGTGGGCGCGGGTTCGGTTGTAATCAAGTCCGTCCCGCCCAACTCAACTGTAGTGGGAGTGCCCGCGAAGATCGTCCAAAGGACGGGCGCGACGGCGATAGACCTCCACCACGAGGAGCTGCCGGACCCCGTCGTCAACGCATTCATCGACCTATGCCACAGCCTGTCGGAGATGGAGTACAGGCTCGAGCAGATCGAGAAGAAGCTCGGCATAAAGGTCGAGAAGATACCTGTTCCGTCCCCGCCCAAGGTCAAGGTGCCTGAGCTGGCATGTCCAGTCGAGGAGAAGCATTAAGAGCTTCTCAGCCATTCGAGAGCCGACGGGCCATGGCGCTTGTTTTGCACAATACCCTGACTCGAAAGAAGGAGCCCTTCGAGCCGCTCCACATGGGGAAGGTGGGCATCTACGTATGTGGCGTGACCGTCTATGACGAGTCGCACCTGGGACACGCGAAATCCGCCATAAACTTCGATGTCATAGTGAGGTGGCTGAGACACAGGGGCTACAGTGTCACACACGTCACGAACTTCACGGATGTGGACGACAAGATCATCGCTAGAGCGAAGGAGCTCGGAATGGAGCCTCTCGCGCTCTCTCAGGAGATCATAGACGAGTACCACAAGGACATGGACGCGCTCAAGATAGTCAGGGCAAATGCATACCCGAAAGCCAGCGAGACCATGCCCGATATCCTCGAGATGATCAGAGGCCTCATCTCCAAGGGCTACGCGTACGCGTCGAACGGATCCGTCTACTTCAGCGTCAGAAAGGCCAAGGAGTACGGCAAGCTCTCCGGCCAGAGCCTGGACCAGATGCAGGCCGGGGCCAGGGTGGAACCAGGAGAGGACAAGGAGGACCCGATGGACTTCGCCCTCTGGAAGGCGGCGAAACCGGGCGAGATCTCGTGGGACAGCCCATGGGGCAAGGGCCGGCCCGGATGGCACATCGAGTGCTCTGCGATGTGCCTGAAGCACCTCGGGAAGACCGTGGACATACACGGCGGCGGGACAGAGCTCGTCTTCCCGCACCACGAGAACGAGATACTCCAGTCGGAGGCGTACAACGATGCCCCGTTCGTGAGGTACTGGCTACATAACGGCCTGCTCACGCTCGACGAAGAGAAGATGTCGAAGTCCCTGAAGAACTACTTCCTGATCAAAGAGATCCTGAAGAAGCACGGGCCGGAAGTCGTCAGGTTCTACCTCTTGAACGCCAGCTACAGACAGCCGCTGGACTACAACGAGAGGTCCCTCGAAGAGGCGGGCAAGGCCCTAGAGAGGCTCCAGAACACCTACGATTCTGTGACTTCTGCCTCGGAGTCTGCATCCGGCACCGATGATGCCCAGATACTGTCCGATAAGGCCTGGGGCGAGTTCGAGGCCAGGATGGACGACGACTTCAGCACGAGAGAGGCTGCAGCTGCGATGTACGACCTCGCCCGCGAGGCGAACAGGCTCTTGAGCGAGGGCAGGTTGAGCAAGAAAGGGGCGGGGAACATCGTCTCCGTGTTCGACAAGTTCAATGGGATATTCGACGTTCTGGTCACCGTGAAGGGCGGCGAGGATCTCTCTGGGAAGCTCGTGGACATGTTGCTCCAAGTACGAGAGGATGCAAGGAAGAGGAAGGACTTCGCTCAGGCAGATATGATCAGGAAGCAGCTTCTGGAGCTCGGCATCGAGATACAGGATACTCAAGATGGTGCCGTATGGAAACGAAAGTGAGCCCCGAGACAGCCAGAAAGAAGGCGGAGCTGCTAACCGGAGGACCTGTCAGGATCCCCTCTGAATTCAGACTACCTTTTCTACCGAGCAGGTCGACCGCGGGTCCTGGGGCGGGCTCGGCAGCGGTCGTGCTCTCGTTCGGGGGGACCAGAGTCAAGAAGCAGATCTCGAGGGAGGAGGGCGAATTCGACCTCGTCGTGGAAGGAGGGAGATACTCTCTCACCCGGGCCGGGAGGGAGTTCCTCGCCCCGGTCGAGCTCGTGCCTACTCTCCTCCACGCGCCCTTCCAGGCGTTCGTCAACATCGACCACGCTTGCGCGATGGACTGCAAGTTCTGTGCTTCCCCTCGCTTGGGGAAGGATCTGACGAAGAACCTCACGGACGAGAAAATCCTCCAGATGATACTGGAGGCCTCGAAGAAGGAGGAATTCGAGTCTGTCGCCTTCACAAGCGCTGTGCCCTCTTCTCCTGCGATGACCGTGAAGCGAATGGTAGGGCTGGTCCGGGCCGTCAGGAAGATGCTCCCCGAGGCACCCATCGGCGTTGAGCCCTACGCGACCAGACCCGACGAAGTGGAGGCCCTTCGGGATGCGGGAGCGGACGAGATGAAGTTGAACATCGAATCGTTCGACAGGGACATCTTCGAGAAGGTCTGCCCGAACAGGGACTACGACACGATCCTGCACATGATTAACCATTCTGGGGAGGTATTTGGCAGGAATCGCGTGTGTTCGAACATCATCTTCGGATTGGGGGAGACGGACGACAACGTCCTCGAAGGCGTCAAGGTGTTAGCGAACATGGGCGCCGTGGCGACACTGAGAGCGCTCCGAAGGAACGAGTTCAATTCGGATGAGCTCGAACGAGCCCTCGGACCCCTGGCGCGCGTGACCCCGGAGAGGATGCTGAAGCTGGCCGTCGAGGAGAAGTCGATTCTGAAATCATACGGGCTCACACCTCTCAGGTTCAAGACCATGTGCCACAGCTGTCTCTCGTGCGATATCGTCCCGTTCTTAGACGTCTGACGCCTACTTGTGGCAGAAGACGCACCTTATGATCGGGCTGGACTGCTCCACCCTGACAAATGCGAATCGCTCCAGCTGAACGACCTTTCCGACGGCGCCAACGATGCCCTTCTCCGCCACACCACTCTTCACTGTGCCATCCGTCATGAGCACCTCTGCCTGAGGGGAACCAGTCGGTGCCCAGTGCACTATCTGCACGCCCTCCTTCAAGACTGCGAGGTCGTTGCCAGCATACTTGGCCGAGTCACCCTCGAGTTGGATGTTGCAGAGGTCCTTGAGGCGTAGCCTCTTGGGGCTAGATGCGAGATCGTCCTTACTGATGAACACGGACGAGTCAGGGCCGACCACTAGCTCTCGGAAACCCCTCTCCGGGTGATCCGGGTGAAGGGGTGCCTTTGCCACCAGCTTCGGCGCCTCCTCGATCTTGACTTTGACCGGGTCGGAGACGAAGAAGTACCTGTCCGCGCCGTCGTCGATAATGTCACGGTTGAACGAGTAGAGCGTCTTCCAGGAGAATCCGATGTCCACCTCCTTGATGCCCACATCAATCCAGTAGCGTCTCAGCGCCTCCGGCCGTATGCCGCGCCGTCTGAGCGCTCTGAGGGTACCGAGCTGAGGGTCGTCCCACCCTGTGTAGAGACCCTCCTTGATTCCCTTGGACATCTTGGAAGTTGAAAGCTGCACATCCTCCAGGGATATACGGCCGTAGTGGATGTAAACGGGCTTCTTCCATCCGAAGTAGTCGAAAACGAATTCCTGCCTGTATGTATTGTTGAGGTGGTCTTTGCCCCGGAGGACGTGTGTCAGGTCGAGCAGATGATCGTCGACTGCCACTGCCAGGTTCATCAACGGATAGACCCTGTATTTCGTTCCTGTCCTAGGGTGCGGTGTGTCGTCGATCCGAAGCCCTACGAAATCCCTGATTGCAGGGTTCGGGTGCAGGAGGTCCGTCTTGACCATCAAGGAGGCCTCCTCTGGCTTGTATGATCCGTCGAACAGCTTGTCCCAGCGGACCAGCTGCTCTTCCAGAGGTTGGTCTCGGTGCGGACAGGGCTTCTTCTGGTTCTTGAGCTCCCTCCAGTGCTCTGGCTTGCATGTGCACACGTACGCCTTGCCCATCTCCAGCAACTTCTTCGCGATGTCGTAGTAGATCTCGAACCTCTCGCTCTGGACGATGGTCCTGTCGATGCGTACGCCCAGCCATTCGAAGTCCTCGGGGATTGTGTCGTAGCCAGTTGGGTCTATCCGGGCAGGATCCGTGTCCTCGAACCTGTTGTAGCAGACTCCCCCGTAGCGCTTGACGTACTCGTCGTTCAGGATCGCCATCCTGCTGTGACCCACATGAAGGGGGCCTGAGGGGTTTGGCGCCATTCTCATGCGAACCTCTCCGGTCACGCCCTTGAGATCGGGGAGCCCGGCTTCCCGAACCTTGGATTCCTTGACGAGCAGCTCCGGGGCCAGCTCTTCGAGCGCTTTTGTCTGCGCCTCGAGGCCCATCCCGTTCACCTGCTCGATGATCGACCGCGCGAGGGCGGATATCTCCTTCGCCCTCGGCCTCAGCTCAGGGTTCTCAGCCATGACCTTGCCGAGCACTGCGCCAGAGGTAGCCTTGCCGCTGTACTGAACCGCGTTCTGCAACGCGTATTTGCGGATTAGATGCTCTGGTTCCACAGGCCTCTCGATTGGTGGATATCTATAAAAAGATATGAGCCCGAGGGGGCGCTGGTCCGCCCCGGGAAGGGTAGAAATACGCATTAGCTCATGCGTAAGGACGGTGTTGGTTTGTCCATCAGGCAACTCCTGAGCCAGTTCGACGAGACGATCACGGTCACGGGGAAGATCTCACGCGACCTCGAACTCACGAAGATACTCTACAAGGAGCGGACGAAACCAGTGCTCTTCGAGAACCTCGACGGCTTCCATGCGGTCGGGAACCTGTGGTCTACCAGGGAGAGGATCGCTAAGGCGATGAACACGACCTCCCAGGAGCTCACGGGCAAGATGATGGAGGCCATGAGCAACCCGTCGGCTCCGCAGGAGATTGACAACGCGCCGTTCGACAAGAACGTCCTGACGGACTTTGACCTCAGGGAATCCGCCATCCCGAAGTTCTACCCCAGCGACGGGGGCAGGTTCATCACAGCTGGTGTTGTGGTCGCGGAGCACGACGGCATCAAGAACATGTCGTTCCACAGGATGATGCTCATAGGAGAGAACAAATTCGCGATACGCGTCGTCCCGAGGCACCTGTTCGCGCTTCACAGAAGGGCTATGTCCGCGGGTCAGGACCTCAAGATAGCTGTCGCCGTCGGACTGTGTCCGTCAATCATGCTGTCTGCGGCGATGAACCTCGAGTTCGGGAAGGACGAGCTGACAGTCGCGAACTCCCTTAGGCAACTATGCCTCAACGAGCCGGTCTGCGTCAGGAAGATCAGGAACGGCTTGCTGGTGCCTGCGTTTTCAGAGTACGTTTTCGAGGGGCGGCTGACCAAGGAGGTACACGACGAGGGACCTTTCGTCGACATAACCGGCACCATCGATCCGGTCAGGACGCAACCAGTGGTTGAGATCGACAGGGTCTATCACAGGGATGACGCGGTCTTCCAGCTGATCTTACCAGGCATGAACGAGCACTTCCTGATGATGGGCATGCCAAGGGAGCCGGTCATACAAAGGGCGGTCGGCCTGGCAGTCCCCGAGGTGCACGGCGCACGGCTGACTGAGGGGGGGTGCTGCTGGCTCCACGGGGTCGTGTCGATAACGAAGCAGAAGGAGGGGGACGGAGTCAACGCAATCATGGCTGCCCTGGGGGCGCACCCTTCGATGAAGATGGTCACGGTCGTTGACAACGACGTCGACATCTTCGACGACCAGGAGGTCGAGTGGGCGGTGGCCACGAGGTTCCAGGGCCACAAGGGCCTTGTCGTGATCGAAAACGCGCGCGGGAGCAGCCTGGACCCGAGCGCAGAGGAAACCACCACAAAAGTGGGCATCGATGCCACCAAACCCGTCGGCGGCGAGGGGTTCGACAAGGTCAAACCAGTATGATCCTGCCGAGGGGTGGCTCAGATCCTTCTCCAGTACGGACAAACAATTAAATATGCTCTCATCCTCAAATAACCAGAGGCAATCAGATGATCACTGTCACACCGAAGGCGGCAGAGACGATCAAGTCGATCATGAAGGAAGCCAAGAAGAGCGAACCGATCAGGGTCTTTTTCGCAGGGTACTCCTGCTCGGGACCAGCGTACATGATGGCGTTCGACAAGAAGAAGGACGAGGACGTCGAGGTGCCGGTAGACGGTTTCAAGCTGATCTACGAGAAGGAACTGGAGCCAGAACTGACGGAGGCCATCGTGGACTCCGTGGACACCCCGGACGGACCTGGGGTCGTCGTGCGAGTAAAGAGCACCGGCGCGTCGTCCTGTTCCTCTTGCGCAGGCTGCCACTAGATTCGGCATGCCCGAGAGAAAACATTCATACGCTCGGTCAGTTCTCAAAGGCTCGTGTTCTTGGAGCACGAGCTGGTCAGGCACTCCAGCATAGAGCATCGGGACTACCAGGTCAACATTGCAGCGGCCGCGATGAAAGAGTCGACGCTCGTGGTCCTCCCGACTGGGATGGGAAAGACCATCGTGGCGCTCATTGTCATTGCCGAGACTCTCAAGAAAGCTAGAGGCAGGGTCCTGTTCATGGCCCCCACAAAGCCGCTCGTGGAGCAACATGCAGGTTTCCTCAGACAGAACCTCCAGAGATTCGAACCCTCAGTCTTCACAGGCGAAGTCGCTCCCCCAAAACGGGAGGAGATGTGGAAGGCAAGCAGACTTATCGTTTCCACACCACAGGTGATAGAGAACGACCTCCTGGAGGGAAGGATAAGCCTCGGCGATGTCGACCTGGTTGTATTCGATGAGGCACACAGGGCAACTGGGGATTATGCATACGTGACCATAGGCAAGTGGTATGCCCAGAGGGGCGGACTGGTTCTGGGCATGACTGCGTCCCCAGGGTCCGATGTCTCCAAAATCGCTGAAGTATGCGAGAATCTCGGGATCACGGGCGTGGAAATCAGGTCCGAGCTGGACGAGGATGTCGTCAAGTACACCCAGGATGTGCAGACAGAATACATCGGTGTGAATGTCCAGGAAGGGATGGGCAGGATCGTCTTCCTGCTCAAGCAGATATGTGACGAGCAGTTCAAGAAGCTCGCAGAACAGGGGTTCCTCGACCCCAAGAAGCCCCCCACCACCCGGGACCTTCTGGAGGCGGGGAATATCATAAGAGCGAAGCTCAACTCCGGAACGAAGAATTACCACCTATTCAGGGCCGCGAGCATGCACGCGATGGCAATGAAGGTCAACCACGCAATAGAGCTCGCAGAGACCCAGGGAAAGGGATCCCTCCAGAACTACCTCGACAAGATCGTGACCGAGGGGAGCGAGAAAGGAGGCTCCAAGGCCTCACGCGACCTGGTCAAGGACGCCCGGTTCCAGCAGGCGAGAACCCTGCTCTACGGCATGGAGCGGGACCACCCCAAGCTCGAGAAGCTGGTGCCCATCCTGAAGCAGCAGTTCCTTGCCAAGCCTGAGTCGAGGGTCATTGTCTTCACGCACTACAGGGATACCTGCGACCTCGTCACGCAGCTGTTGGACAAGATCGAAGGGCTCAGGCCAGTGCGGTTCGTGGGGCAGGCAAGCAAGGGGGAGGACGCCGGCCTGAACCAGAAGGAACAGAAGGAGATCATCCGCAAGTTCCATAGCGGCGATTTCAACGTCCTCGTGGCGACATCCATAGGCGAGGAAGGATTGGACATACCATCCACCGACCTCGTCGTGTTCTACGAGCCCGTTCCCTCGGAGATAAGGACGATTCAGCGCAGAGGTAGAACCGGCAGGCGGAGGGCGGGCAGAGTCATCGTTCTCATAACAAGGGACACGAAGGACGAGGCGTACTACTGGTCGAGCCGCAAGAAGGAGATGCAGATGCGGCGGGAGCTCGACGCGCTGAAGCGGAAACTGCGCGCGAAGAAAGGGCTCCCTCCGGAGCCGGGCGCTGTACGTTCACCGCTCTCCAAGCAGCAGATCGAATCTATGATCACGGTGAAGCCCAAGGAAGAGCGCTCGATGCGGGTCGCTGAGAAGAAAGGGCAGAAATCCCTTGGCCAGTACGGAAAAGACGGCGCGAAGGCCGACACGGAGCTTGTCGCGTCCGGCCGGATCGAGCGCATCGGACTCGCGCGGCCGCTCGAGGAGCTTGGTTTCTCCGCGACCGAGAGGGACCTGGAGAGCGCGGACGTGGTCGTGTCGAACAGAGTCGCAGTGGCGATAAGGAGCGTCGACGAGTTCCTGGATGGCATATCGGACGGTTCGATATTCTCCACCCTCGCGAAGCTGAAGCACGAGTTTCTTCATCCGATCCTGATAGTCCAGGGCGCCCCAGAAGGCGAAGGCAATCTGGCCGGCAACGCTGCGGTCTACGACGCCCTGAGTTCGGTGCTTGCCGACTACCACATGCCCATCCTCTCAACCAACAGTCCCACGGAAACGGCCTCTGCGATCAGGGCGTTGCACCGGCAGGAGCAGGCAAAGGAAGCGAGAGACAAGAAGGCCGTCCAGACCACACTGGACGTGTCGAGCCGGCAGATGTTCCTCGTCCAGGGCCTGCCGAACGTGTCCGCAACGTTGGCCCAACGGCTCCTTAAGCGATTCGGAAGTGTCAAGGGAATAGCGGACGCGAACGTCGAAGAGCTTATGGAAGTGGAGGGCATCGGTAAAGTCATAGCCGAAGGAATCCATCAAGTGCTTAGGAAGAAGTTCGGCGAGGAGGAGTAGTCGATGCCAACGGAGAGATGCCCCTTGTGCGAGAGCCAGTGCATAATCAAGATGGTGGCGATGGAGGACGAGAGATGGTGCAAGGTCGACGTGTGCTCCATGTGCGGCACAATGTACCCCCGCGGGAGGAGCGTAGTCCAGGTCAAGCCTAAGAAGGCGAAAGCGAAACCCAAGGCCAAGAAATCAGGCAGTAAGTGAGGCCAGACCGCTAGGATGTTCTCACCGCCGACTCAGATAGTTTTATGAACCTCCTGCCCATACGAGTGAAACCGAGACACATGGAGTTCAAACTTCTCGAGAAGAAGAAGGACAGCATCAAGCTCGAGATCAAGGATCCGGACGAGACCCTGATCTACCCGCTTGTCCACGAGCTGCTCCAGGACAAGAACGTGGCGGACGCCAGGTACGTGACAGGGCACCCGCAGCTGGACAGGCCCACGCTCGTTGTCGAGGTCAAGGAGGGCAAGCCCCAGGCGGCCCTGAAGAAGGCGGCCAAGTCTCTTGCGAATCAATTCCTCGAGGCGCGCCAGCTGGTCGAGAAGCAGCTCGGCTGACCCTTGCCGACCATTATTACCCTGTCGTCTTATTCTGATTGAACGATGAGAGAGAGCGAACTCGGCCTTGAGGTATTTCTAACGCCTGACATTCCAGGCATCGGCGGCAAGCTTCGGAAGACGCCTGAGGATTTCCAGGTCGACGAGATATCAATACTGCCGCCCGAGGCACCTGACGGTCGGTACGTTGTCGCGAAGGTCTGGCACCGCAACTGGGAAGCCAACCGGATGATCCGGAGACTGAGCACGAACCTCAGGATAAGCAGGGCTAAGATCGGCTTCGCCGGGACCAAGGACGGCAGGTCCGTGGCGACCCAGCTGATGTCGTTCGACGCGCCCATCGACGCAGTCAAGGCGCTTCAGATACCAGACGTGCAGGTGACCGACGCGTACACCGCGAAGCGCATGATTTCGATCGGGGACCTGAAGGGCAACAGGTTCAGGGTGAAGGTCTCCGAGACTCGATGCGACGTCGATTGCCATGAGACATGTGCTGCCGTGCGCGCCAGACTCGACGCTGCCGGAGGGTTCCCGAACTTCTTCGGAATACAGAGGTTCGGCTCCATAAGGCCCATCACTCACCTGATAGGCAAGGACCTTGTGAGAGGAGACCTTGAGGGCGCGGTGATGAGGTATGCCGCAAACCCGATGGAGGACGAGAGCTCGGACGCGAACGATGCGAGAAGGGCCCTCCAACAAACGCGGGACTTCGAGCGGGCCTTTCGGGAGTTCCCACAGAAGCTGACCTTCGAGAGGACCATGATTTCCCACATGAAGGACAACCCAGGAGACTACCTGGGCGCGCTCAAGAGGCTTCCCAAGAACCTCCTCATGATGTTCGTCCACGCCTACCAGTCGTATCTCTTCAACAGGATACTCAGCGAGAGGATCAGATCCGGCATGCCTCTACGAGAGCCGGAGGTGGGCGACATGGTGCTTCCACTAAGCAAGATGAGCGTGCCCGACCACGACAACCCGATCCTGGTGACCGAGGACAACCTAGAGAAAGCCACTCGGAACGCGAGGGAGGGGAAGGCGTTCGTGAGCGGGCTCATCTACGGCACCGAGGCGCCATTCGCAGAGGGCAGGATGGGCAGCATCGAGAGGAAAGTCATCGAATCCGAATCCATCCAGAAAATGGACTTCCAGATAGTCGGCCTCAGGGAGGCGTCCTCGAAAGGAATTCGCAGGGAGATCCTCGCACCTTACAGGGATCTCCAGATCGAGGTTGGTGACGCTGAGGCAGTCTTCCAGTTCGCGTTGAACAAGGGGTGCTATGCAACCACATTTCTGCGCGAATTCATGAAGGCGGAGATCAGCCAGTACTGAGGAATACGTTTTATCAGCCTGACAGCCATTTGGTCACCGTGTTCAAGAAGAGGAAACAGAAGACAGTCCTCACCTGCCCGCAGTGCGGCTCCGCGGACCTGTATTATGAGGCAGCGCTGATCACGGGCTACAAGTACCACTGCAAGAACTGCAACTACATCGGAGCCTTCGTGATAGAGAAAGATATAGAGGACGAGGAGAAAGAATCTCCTCGTTAGGTTTCCTGCCCCGACTAGGCGAACATCGGCCCGGATTCGAGGGCCTTCTCCGCGCCTTCGTCGAGCACCTTGAGCACGGCCTTCTCGAAGTCTCCCATGAAGACGATATCCCGGTTCTCCCTAATCGCGAACATACCGGCTTCTGTGCAGATGGCTTTGATGTCAGCGCCCGTGGCCCCTTCAGACCTCGAGGCGATGTCGTCAAGGTTCACGCTCTGGTCGAGGTTCATGCGCTTGGTGTGAATCCCGTAGATGGAGCTTCTGGCATCGAAGTTCGGCATCGGTATCTCGATGATCCGATCGAACCTGCCGGGCCGGAGCAGCGCCTCGTCGAGTATGTCGGGCCGGTTCGTAGCACCTATGATCTTGACCTCGCCGAGGGGGTTGAAACCGTCCAGCTCCGCCAGCAGCTGCATGAGCGTCCTCTGGACCTCCCTGTCACCCGAAGTCGCGAGCTCTAGCCGCTTTGCGCCCACGCTGTCGATCTCATCTATGAACACTATCGACGGGGCCTTCTGCCTCGCCAGGTCGAACAGCTCCCTGACGAGCCTCGCGCCTTCGCCTATGTACTTCTGGACGAGCTCGGAGCCCACGAACCTGATGAAAGTGGCATTGGTCTGCTTCGCGACTGCCTTGGCCAGCAGCGTCTTCCCTGTTCCGGGCGGCCCGACGAGCAATACGCCCTTCGGCGGGTCGATCCCGACCTTCTTGTAAAGCTCTGGTCTGAGGAGCGGGTCCTCGACAGCCTCTCTGACCTCCAGGATCTGTGCCTCGAGGCCCCCGATGTCGAAGTAAGCGGTATCTGGCTTCGCGATTATCTCCGCCCCTACCACGATTGGGTCGAGGGACGGGGGCAGGACACCCATGACCGCAAGCGTCTGCTTGTTGAGTGCGACCCTGGCACCTGCGGTCAGCAGGTCGGTCGACACATAATCCGATGTGCTCACTATGAAATCCGGGCCGGTCGAGCTCTTGACCACTACCCGCCCGTCCGCTAGGATGTCCTTAATCTGTCCAATGATAAGGGGAGGCGCCTTCAGCCTCTCTAGCTCGGCCTTAAGCCTCTTCAGCTCCTTCTGGAGTCTGATCATTTCTCCCTCTACGAACCTCTTCTCGCCCTCTGCCTTGCGAGTCTCTTCTACAAGCTCGAGGTTGCGTTCCTCAAGGACCGAAATCTTCCTGTGGATTTCCTCGATCATTGACGGCGTTGGTTGGTCCTGTTCCACTCTCTACACCTCGTTGAAATCGATTCTGCCGAGCTGGAAATATATAGGGTTAAATACTCTATTTAGTCTTTGGCGTGCTAGTTCAGACGCGTGGTTTTGATGATCTGCGAGCTCTGCGGGAAGGGCGTCACCTTCTGCAAGAAGGTGACAATAGAAGGCGTCCAACTTGAAGTCTGTGCCGAATGCGCAAAGTTCGGCATCGAGGCGAAGAAAGCTGTCCCCAAGGAAGTCGGGCCCAGACCGGTCATCAAGCAGAGACTCGAGGTGCGCGAGCAACGCGCGCGTCCCAAAGATGTGCTCGAGGCGAGCGAGCGGGAAGAGTTGGTCGAGGACTACGGTGCCCGCATCCGGAACGCCCGATCGCAGCGGGGCATGACACAGAAGGACCTCGCGATGAAGATAAACGAGCGCATCACGATCCTCAGCAAGATAGAGACAAACGACATGAACCCGGACGACAAGATCGTGTCCAAGCTGGAGAAGGAGCTCGGCATCAAGTTGAAGGAGAAGATCGTCGAGACACAGGTCGGCAAGGGGATGGGGACTTCGTCGCTGACGCTCGCAGACCTGATAAAGATGCAGAAGAAATGAGCCCTCTCAGCTGCCGGGGAGGTCCCTTGACAATATCTCCGATTCCGCCCTCTCTATGAACCCGTTATCTACGCTCAGACCATAGTCCGAGGCTACAAGCAAAGCTGCTGGTTCGACGTCTATGCCCAACATCTCCTGCTTCTTATTGACCCTGGAAACAACCTCTCTCTTCGGGACGGCCTTGGTCTTCACTATCCTGTCCACGATCTCCGAGAAAAGATCAGCTGGCCTCTTGACGACTTGCTCGAGGACTTCCTTGCTGGGCTTGTAATCCAACGGCACTTGCACCTTGTCCATGTCGAACGTGGGGACGACATGCCCGTTCTTCCTCTGAAGGAATCCGCCCGTCAAGCTGATGTCCAGGAGCTTCTGCGCGTCTTTTGGAGAGAACCATCTCAGGTCGAAGGAAGCCGAAGACACGAATTCCTGCTCCGTGAGCAGCCCCTTGCCCTTGCGTCTGAACAGTAATACTATGCTCTTCTCAAGGTCGCTCATTACCCCACCAGTTTCCCGTAGTCCTCAGATACGATGTAGTCGACGCCGAGCTGTTCAAGGCTCGAACGCTCCGACACCGGCGCGAAGACCCCGAGAGAGAATCCGTACGCCTTCTTTGCCTGGGAAGCCTCATTGGCCAGGCTGAGCGGGACGAACATTTCCGTGATGCCAACTTCACGCACGTCCCGCGATATGTCGAGGAAGGCTCTGCCCGCAATCTGTGGGTCAAAACTCACGATCCCATCCCGAATGTCTGCTTTAAACGTAATGTTCTCGGACAGCTTAAAGGCATCTCTAAGCTCGTCAAACCCCGCTAGAGTCGCGGTGCCGACAACGGCCTTGTCCGCGCCCGTTATCAGCATGTCGATGACATTGTTCGCGAACCGAACTCCACCCTCGTAGAATGTCGGGATCTCCTCGCAAACCTCACGAGCAATGTCGAGCTGCGGCTTGTTGCGGGAGATCCCGTCGATGTCTGCGAGGAACAGCTTCTCGAAATTGTCCGAAAGCTTCGATGCGAACGCCGACATCTCCTTGTGCGCGTACGCCCGTTTCGTAAGTGTACGTCCCAATAACTCAACGTAAGGAACAACAATCATAGCAGGTTTCGAGGAAAGGGTAAGGTCTAGATAAAGGGTACCTAAAGAAAGCGACACACTCACGGAGCCCCGGGGAAAGGAAAGTGCAGGCAATCTATGCTCCGGAGCCCAGGAGAGGCTTGACAAATAGACCGATTCATGAATGCCATGGGTCCATGAAGCCCGCCAAATCGTGCGCAGTAATGTTTATATAGAAGTTCTAACATATTGAGAACCCTACCCTCCATGGATTCATGGGGGAAATCTGGTACATCCAGATAGATTACATGGAGGTACGAAATTGCTAGGCCAAACACCGGTTCTGATACTGAAAGAAGGAACCAAGAGAGAGAAAGGAAAAGGCGCGCAGTTCAACAATATCGCTGCCGCTAGGGCAATCGCCGACGCAGTCCGCAGCACCCTCGGTCCGAGGGGAATGGACAAGATGCTCGTGGACAGCATGGGCGATGTCGTCATCACCAACGACGGCGTGACGATTTTGAAGGAGATTGACGTCGAGCATCCGGCGGCCAAGATGATTGTCGAGGTTGCCAAGACTCAGGATGAGGAATGCGGCGACGGAACAACGACCGCTGTGATCCTGTCCGGCGAGCTCCTGAAGAAGGCTGAGGCCCTGATAGAAATGAACGTCCACCCGACGGTCATATCGGGCGGTTACAGGCTCGCAGCGAGCAAGGCGCGCGAGATACTTGATGGGGTCGCCATCTCCGTCACTCCCAGCGACAAGGAGACCCTGATGGACATCGCCCGGACGGCGATGATATCCAAGAGCGTCTCCGCATCCCGGGATCTCCTCGCAGACGTCGCGGTCAAGGCCGTCACCGCAGTTGCCGAGAAGAAGGGAGACGGGACGTGGTCCGTCGACGACGACAACATACAGGTCGTCAAGAAGCAGGGCGGATCGATGGACGACACGCAGATGATCGCTGGTATAATCGTCGACAAGGAGGCCGTCCACCCAGGCATGCCGAAGAAGGTGGAGAAGGCGAAGATAGCGCTGGTCGATTCCGCGCTCGAGGTCAAGAAGACCGAAATCGACGCCAAGATCGAGATCACCGACCCGAGCCAGCTCCAAGCGTTCCTGGCCGAGGAGGAGAACATGCTCAGGAAGATGGTCACGATTGTCAAGTCCTCAGGTGCGAACGTCCTGTTCTGCCAGAAAGGCATCGACGATCTCGCCCAGCACTATCTCTCCAAGGAGAAGATCTACGCGGTCCGAAGGGTGAAGAAGAGCGATATGGAGAAGCTGGCGAAAGCGACCGGCGCGAACCTCGTGACCAAGCTTGATGACCTCAAGGCAGGCGACTTGGGAGACGCGAGCCTCGTCGAGGAGAAGAAAATCGCCGACGACAGAATGACTTTCGTGACTGGCTGCAAGAACCCGAAGGCCGTTTCCATCCTCATCAGGGGTGGGACTGAGCACGTGATCGACGAGATCGACCGCTCCCTGAACGACGCGATCAGCGTGGTCGCTGTTGCGTTCGAGGACGGCAAGCTCGTGACCGGTGGTGGCTCGACCGCCATCGAGGTCGCGCAGAAGCTCAGGGACTACGCCGCGTCCATCGGAGGCAGGGAGCAGATCGCAATCGACGCGTTCGCTTCTGCCCTCGAAGTGGTGCCGACAGCACTCGCAGAGAACGCTGGCCTGGACCCGATCGATGTGCTGATAGAGCTCAGGCAGGCCCACAAGCAGGGCAAGAAGTACGCGGGCATCAACGTCTTCACCGGCAAAGTGGTCGACATGAAGAAGGAGAGGGTACTGGAACCGATCCGAGTCGGAAGACAGGCCATCAGCTCAGCAACCGATGCGGCCGTCATGATCCTGAGGATCGACGATGTCATCGCCTCCAAGGGTGGCGGCGGTGGCAAGGGCCCGAAGGGTCCCGGCATGGGCGACGAGGGCGGGATGGACTAGACCTCGCCCCGAAACCCCTTCAACTTTCTTACATTCGGTCCTAGGCTCAAGTACGGAGAGCGCGGTGAAGTCTGGGCGAGGGAGCATAAGCCTGGAGGCGATGGAGATTGGCTGACGAATCCGCTGAGGACGATACGGTGGCCGAGCAGGCCTCGCCCAAGAAAACAGAGGCGGAGGACCCGCTTGCGGCCAAGGACAGGCGGATTGCAGAGCTCACAGACGATCTAAGGCGTCTTCAAGCCGACTTCGAGAACTACAAGAAGAGGTCGGACAAAGAACGGAGCGAGAGGTCCAGGCTCGCGACCCAGAGGTTGATCACAGATCTCCTTTCGGTCTTGGACTCATTCGACAAGGCCCTTGGAGATACTAAGGAGGAGCGCGATGCCGACCAGCTCAGGAAAGGCATCGAGGGCCTGCACAGACAGCTGCTCCAGACTCTCCAGCGCGAAGGTCTACGAGAGATCAAGGCGGAGGGCAAATTCGACCCGTTCATGCACGAGGCGCTCATGAGAGAAGAGCGCGAAGACGCAGAGGACGGCGAGATACTCGAGGTATTCCAGAAAGGCTATGCGATGGGCCAGAACCCCATCAGGCCCGCAAGGGTCAAGGTGGCCAAAGCCAAAGTCCTCGAGAAGCACGAAGTGGAAGAGCATCACGATAACGAGAATAACCATAACAATCAGAAGGAGTAGGAGAAGACCCTGAAGAGGTGAAATGAGATGGCAGAGACAAAAGGAAAGGTAATAGGTATCGACCTGGGCACGAGCAACTCGGCGGCCGCGGTGATGGAAGGCGGCAGGCCAACTATCATACCGAGCGCTGAGGGGACGAGCCTGGGAGGAAAGGCGTTCCCGAGCTATGTGGCATTCACGAAGGACGGACAGATGTTGGTCGGAGAGCCTGCAAGACGGCAGGCTGTCTCGAACCCAGAGGGCACGGTCATGGCCATCAAGCGGAAGATGGGCACCGACTACAAGGTCCGAGTACACGGCAAGGAATACACTCCGCAGCAGGTCTCCGCCTTCATACTCCAGAAGATAAAGCGGGACGCTGAGGCGTACCTGGGGCAGAAGGTCGAGAAGGCCGTGATCACGGTCCCAGCATACTTCAACGACAACCAGAGACAGGCCACCAAGGACGCTGGGGAGATCGCCAGTCTGGAGGTCGTCAGAATCATAAACGAGCCCACCGCGGCAGCACTCGCGTACGGGCTCGACAAGTCCGAGAAGGACCAGAAGATACTTGTCTTCGACCTTGGCGGAGGCACCCTGGACGTAACCATCATGGAGTTCGGGGGAGGCGTGTTCGAAGTGATCTCGACGAGCGGCGATACGCAGCTCGGCGGGACAGACATGGACAACGCGATAGTAGACTTCATCACGAAGGAATTCAAGGCAGACACCGGGATCGACATCTCCAAGGACAAGACGGCGGTTCAGAGGGTTCGGGAGGCAGGGGAGAAGGCCAAGATCGAACTTTCATCGACTCTGGAGACTGAGATCAACCTGCCGTACCTGAGTGCGGACGCGTCGGGGCCGAAGCACCTGACGATGAAGATCACTCGCGCCAAGCTGGAGGACCTCGTCAGGCCTACAATCGAGAGGTGCAGGAAGCCCATGACGCAGGCCCTTGAGGATGCCAAGCTGCCCCCGGAGAGAATCGACAAGGTCATCCTTGTCGGCGGGCCCACAAGGATGCCCATAGTACAGAAGTTCGTCGAGGGCATGGTTGGCCCGAAGATCGTCAGGGGTGTCGATCCGATGGAGTGCGTCGCCATGGGCGCCGCAATCCAGGCAGGTGTTCTCGAAGGCACCGTGAAGGACTTGCTGCTGCTGGATGTGACCCCGCTATCGCTCGGTGTGGAAACCCTCGGCAGCGTGTTCCACAAGCTCATAGAGCGCAACACGACCATACCCACGAGAAAGAGCGAGGTATTCAGCACCGCGGCGGACGGCCAGACCAGTGTGGAGATACACGTTCTCCAGGGAGAGAGGCCCATGGCGTCAGACAATGTGACCCTTGGAAGGTTCCACCTGATCGGCATACCTCCCGCCCCAAGAGGAGTCCCTCAGGTCGAGGTGACATTCGACATCGACGCCAACGGCATTATCGATGTCAAGGCTAAGGACCTCGGCACCGGCAAGGAGCAGAAGATCACGATCACCGCGACGACGAAGCTGGACAAGAATGAGATCGAACGGATGGTCGGGGATGCGGAGAAATTCGCCGACGATGACAAGAAGCGCAAGGAGAAGGCGGAACTCAAGAACCGCGCGGAGCAGAGGGCATACGAGGTCGGCAGGGTACTTGAGGACATGGGCGACAAGGTGCCCCAAGACCTCAAGGAGAAGCTCACCAAGCTAGCCGACGAGCTCAAGGCGGTCATACCGACGGAGGATCTCGCCAAGATCAAGGAGAAGCTCGACGAGCTTGAGAAAACCATGCTCGAGATAGGCAAGCGGGTCTACCAGCCCACAGGAGCCCAGCAGGCTCCGCCGCAGGGAGAGCCGACCGGCGAGGCGCCTAGTGAGGAGCAGCCTGGCGGTGACAAGGGCTACGTCGACGCTGACTACAAGATTGTCGACGACGAGGACGACAAGAAGTAGGACCAGCGACTATACCCTTCCACAAGAAACCAGAGAAGGACCGATCTATGGCGCAGAAACGCGACTACTACGAGGTGCTCGGAGTCCCCAAGGGAGCCTCCAAGGACGAGATCAAAGCAGCCTACAGAAAGCTCGCGTTGAAGCACCATCCGGACATGAACAAGGAGAGCCCGAAGGCTGCCGAGGAGAAGTTCAAGGAGCTCTCGGAGGCATACGAGGTCCTGGTCGACGACGATAAGCGCGCGAAGTACGACCAGTTCGGCCATGCAGGTGTAGAAGGAACATTCAGGACTGGTGGTTTCGACTGGTCCGATTTCACACACTATGGCGACATAAGTGACATTTTCGGGGATCTCGGGGGGTTCGGGGGTGGCATTTTCGACCAGTTCTTCGGCCGAGCCCAGAGGCGAGGGCCGCAGGAAGGACGGTCACTCAGGTACGACGTAGAGGTCGCGCTAGAGGATGTGGCCAAAGGAGTCGAAAAGGAGCTTAGGATACCCCGCTCGGTCGAATGCAAGTCGTGCAGTGGCGAAGGCGCAAAAGCCGGGGACTACAAGACCTGTCCGACCTGCAAGGGATCTGGCCAGGTGCAGAGGAGCCAAAGACGCGGCAATACGAATTTCGTGTCCATCGGTCAGTGCCCCACATGCGGAGGGTCTGGAAGGCAGATTCTGAAGGCGTGCGCGACCTGCGGAGGCTCCGGGGCGACCCAGACCGTCAGCAACATCAAGGTCTCCATACCCAAGGGCGCAGAGGAGGGGATGAGGCTCAGGATGAGAGGGGCCGGAGAGGCGAGCCCGAACGGCGGGCCGGCTGGAGATCTCTACATAATCGTCCACATGGCCGAGCACCCCGTGTTCGCGAGGGACGCGAGCGACTTGTTCATGGAGGCACCGATTTCGTTCTCCCAAGCGGCGCTCGGGGACGAGATCGAGGTTCCGACCCTCGACGGGAAGGCGCTCGTGAAGATACCTCCTGGAACGCAGACAGGCACCGTGTTTAGGCTCAAGGGCAATGGGCTCCCAGAAGTCCGAGGCAGGGGAGTCGGTGACCAGTTCGTCAAGGTCACCGTGGTCACTCCTTCGAAGCTGTCAAGCGAGCAGAAAGAGCTGATCAAGCGTTTCGGGCAATCGGTCGGCAGTTACGAGAAGTCGGCCCCCAAGAAATCGTTCTTCAGCGGGTTCAAGAAGGCCGACTAGGCAAAATCTATTTATCCAGAGCCGACAGAATATCATCCAGATGCAAGTAATCGGCCTCCTGACCGAGAACCCCAGGGCCTACTACGAGATGATCGAGGCCCTCCGAGAGAAGAACATCAAATTCGTTTCGCTTGACCACTCCGAGCATATACCTGCCCACGTGGGCGTCATAATAACCACCGAGGCCGAGAGCGAGAAGGTTGGTTTTGACAAGGTCGTGACGGATTCGGACCCCGACTCTGCGGTTGCGAAAGCACTCGCAGCTCTCGTCGGTGACTCGGAGATCAAGGACCTCGTGATCGGGATAGACCCCGGCACCAGGCCAGGCTTCGCCGTGGTCGGCGATGGCAGAGTCCTGAAGACCTCAGTCGCTCCATCCCCCGAAGCCGTCGGAACCCTTGTGGAGGAAGTCGTCAGAGAGCACCCCGGCGCGAACGTCGTGATCAGGATCGGGCACGGGGACAGGACCAACAGGAACAGAGTGTTCAACAAGCTCTGGGACGAGGGCCACAAGCTGGAGATAGTGGACGAAAGGAACACCACTAAGAGGTCCCAGACCCCCGATGAGGACGCGGCGGTCGAGATAGCGATCACTCCTGGATATAAGCCCAGGAAGAAGCAGGACACCGACCCGTGCGAAGGGGAGATAAGGAACATCCAGCGCCTCAGCCGGCTGGAGAGCTCCGGCAGAGTGACGGTCTCCAGAGATCTTGCCAGGAAAGTGGCGAAGGGCGAACTCAGCATGACCGATGCTGTCGAAATCCAGAGCAACGGCTCGAACCATGACTAGAAAAGGTGCTCATCAGTTGCCTTAGCGTTTCCGCCTACGCCGCAAGTTATCGTCTGAATCCCAAGACCCCTTATCCTCTCCTCGACCTCTGCCACCAACTTAGGCTCGGTGTTCACATACACCGTGGCACCAGTGTCGATAGAGAAGTACGCTGGAATACCCTCCGAGCGCATCTTCCGGACCTCCAGAATCACGCTGACCGTCTCCGGCCTCCAGAGCATCATCTCGTCAATGCTGGTCATGGTGATCCCGTGCAGTATCAGCGAGTCTCGTTCTGCCAAGGACCCGATCTTCTGCATGTCCCTCTTCCTGATTGCGTTCTCCATCTCCGCGAGCGCTCCGTGCACGAAAGCCAGGCGCGAATGGAAGAACGGAGACGTTAGGACAGCCTTGTGAGCGTTCTCAGTAGACTTGTATGCGGGTATGAGGGCGACGACTATCCCCATCTGGAAGTCCTCGGAAACAATCTGGTACGCATAGGATTCCTCATCGTCGAATCCCGCCCTCCATCGGGAGAATGCCCCGGTGACAGACCTCGTAGCCGATCCCGCACCCCTTCGAGCGATGACGGACACCTGCTCCAGCGAGAGCTTCATACCAGCGGCCTTGCTGGCAGCGAATGCGAGCGCGGCAAAACCTGATGCCGAAGCGCCGAGGCCGACGTTCGACGGGAAGTTGTTTTTCGAGGCCATCTTGAAGTTCGAATCGAGCCCGCTCCTCTTCCTAACCACGTCGACCACGGTGACAACTCGCTCCAGCTCCCTGCCGGAGAGTTCCCTGCCGTCGATGGACGCTATGTCCTTTCCGAAGTTGCCGAACTCGATCGTGGTGTGCGATGCAGTCGGGGAGGTCGCTACGGATATCGAATCGT
>Ga0214474_1000407_pt1 | contig 21656 bp, 31 predicted proteins | sample RVTome_2_FD_187335 | JGI IMG/M metagenome (GOLD analysis project Ga0214474, IMG submission 187335) | Soil microbial communities from uranium-contaminated site in the Upper Colorado River Basin, Wyoming, United States - RVT95D214 HiSeq ...
CGGCTTATGCGGCGACTAATGCGGCTTATGCGGCGACTAATGCGGCTTATGCGGCGACTAATGCGGCTTATGCGGCGGCTTATGCGGCGGCTTATGCGGCGATAAAAATTAAAATTCTAAATTATGGAATGGAATTGCTTAGAGGATAAATGAAAATGAAAGGAGTAAAAATGGAAAACGTAAAAAAGGAATGTACAACTCATCATTATTCTTGTAATTGCAGGGAAGAGAAAAATACGTGGAGAGGAGAACCGGATTAGTGCCTGGTACACGTTCCGGCTCTGGGGGGAACTATTATTTACTTACTTTAAACAAACATATTATCCAGAATGTAAAGATTATTATAAATCCTATAATCCAGTAATACATTTTAAATCCTTTATTTTCCTAAAGGTTTATTTAATCTGTCCTGTATTGCGTATACTCCAAACGCCGACAATGCCATAATCACATAAGGAGGTACAGAAATACCCGCCGCCTCTAAAGCCGCAATTATTCCTCCGATGATCGCCGTCTGGACTGATTTTTTTTTCCACCAAGGTCTATTATCTACTACAATTTCATCTGCCATGATATTTTTTCCTTTCTAATTTTGATTTAGTTTTTCAATTAAATCATTTAGTTTTGATTTAACTTAAAATTCAAATCCCGAAAAGAATGTCCCTCTTTCTTGCATAATACCTAATCCTATTTTCCAAGTAATAAGATTTCGCCTTTTTGTGGGATAGTCAAAATTTCCCATTATCCCATAACCTAAATAAGTTATATTGTTCATAAAAACAAATGGGCCAGCCCAAATGCCCGGATTAACTTTAATACCTAAATCTATTTCGTAGGCAACTTTATATTTATTCTCATGTGATCTATGAGTTATGCCTAAGCCATGATTTATATCAAATTCTGCCGCAAAAACCGCCCCCGGTCCGGGCACAAATAATACCATACCGCACAAAACCATTACAATCACAATTAACTTTTTCATCATTTAATCCTTTCTTTTATTTACTTCCTTTTCAATCCACTCAAAATCGATAATTCCAAAATCGTTCGATTCCCGCCTGTGTTTTTTAAGCTGATTGAAAAGTTTTTTATCCGTCCGGCAGATATCAAACAGTTGATTAATTATACTACTGTTTGGCATACCGTTCAACTTTTTTATTATGAGATTGAGTTTTTTCATAGTTTGTTTTTTAACCAGTCCCACGCCATTGTAACACCAACACCAATACCGATTAATTTTAATTCTATATTTGACGTCTTTGTTTCTAACTTTTGTATTTTCTCATTTTGAATATCGATTTTATTCCACATGGCTTTATGTGTTTCTTTAACTTCTCTAAAGCCTTCTTTTTGATTTTCTTTAAATTCAGTTATATCATTTTTAATGGCAATTAATATTTGATTAACAGAATCAAGAGAAATATCCGTTCCCCTGTGGTGTTCGTCTTCTTTTGGCATAGTTATCTCCTAATTAATTGTTCTATGTCTAAAATAAATTCCATTTTATTAATTTGTTGAGGCGTGTATTGCAAAATTCTATATCCTAAAACCGTTGCCGCGTTAAGTTTTTCCATGTCCTTTATAAAGCCTGATCCTGATGTATGGCGTCCGCCGGTCCATACGCCTCCGTTTTGTTCGATTATTATTTTGCATTCAGGATTACAATAATCTGCGCGCCATCTTCTAGAAGGATGAAATTTATATTCTGTTACCCATCCGGGGCATATTTTGTTTAGGATTTTTAAGATCATAATAAATAAAACCTTATCCTTCCTAGTTGAACTATAAATTTAGATTCTTCTGCCCATTTTGGAGCAGGTATACTTATGTCATAATAATGGTTAGCTGATCCAATAGGATTAATAGCATTGCCATTGTAAACATCCTCCGCTATCTCAAGACATTTAATCCAACTGTTATCGCTACTCATTGGATAATTTATTAATTGCCTGTCTTTGGGATCCGTAAGGCTAGAAAATTGCATAGGTCTAAATAACACCGACATAATATCATAACCCCACCATGCCGGATGTAATGCCCGATTCATAACAACATAAGCCACAGCGGTTTTAACCTCATCAGATTCGCCGCGTGCCTCACGCCATAAACATAAGGCAAAAAATGTTTTATCTGCTTGCTGTTGTTTTAAATCAGTCATTTCATTTCCATATATTTTAACAATATTCTCAAATCATCAATATCCACAGTATAATATCCCAACTTTTTTATTTTATCAAGGTCATATTTTGATCTATATTTATATTTTGTATTGTACCGGGACATAAACAATTTTAAATCTAAAGTGTCAGTTACACCGTTATCATTAAAATCGGTTCTATACGGATTATTAATTGACACTGATATCACTATTGTTTGCATAGTGATGGCATTAATTTTAGAACTCAAAAATAATATAAATAAAATAATATAAATTTTATTAATCATATTAATACTACCTGATTATCCCCATTTACCTCAGTCCCGTCAAATATTCCATTTTCCCATGGAATATCATTGGGGAATATTGTTTGTTTTTTCTTTGGCATAAATATTGGTGATGTCCATGTGCCCAACATTGGTTCAGGCACTGACGATAATCCGTATGCTAGTGGTGTTCGAAATTTTCTTTCAAATATTTTATTCTCATATAATAATTTTATTTCACTTGGGGATAAAACTCTGTTGTAACAAAAGCAGTCACCAATATCGCCGGTAAATTTATTACCTTGAGATGCGTCCATTCCTATGGTAACAGGAGTAGTTGGGGCATATCTTATAGACGTACCAGCAAAATTAGTATTGGGTCTTGTATATGCAACTTCAGAGCCATCTACATATAATCTTATAATAGTGGGGGAGGTGACATCAAAAACACCTACCACTTGATGTTCTCTACCATCATTATAAATACTAGGCGACGTAAGACAATAGCTGTACGTTGCTCCTGTTCCAAAACAAAAAAACTCTAGTGCTCCGGATGATAATTTCAACATCCACCCTCTATCCGCATGGACTGCTGCCCCTGGGGTGTAATCACGTCCAAATATACACCCAGAACTAGTAGTCTTAAAATTTGCTACAGCGGTTACAGCACTCCAACCAGCATTCCATGGATACTGGGGATACTCATATAGCGGAGCTTCTATTTTTGTAAAATAAATTTGAATATTTCTGGGAGGAGCATAATTTAAAGCCATACCATTTTTGAAATGGGAAACATTGGTGGGAATAAATCCGTACGGAGTGCCAACATATTTATATGGTGACAAATCCGGCACTTTAGATATTCCAGATGTTCCAGGTGTTTTGCTAACACACCAATATCCCATCAACCCTTTCCACAGCTGAGGATATTTAGCGGTTACCTCACTAACAGCATGTTTCCCAAAGTTGACATTGTACACTTATTGAATCTCCTCATCAAACAACTCATACCTAACATAGTGATTTTCTTCAACGCTATGCAATGCCTGCCCTGTCATCTGGGCAATTGCAATAGTCCATTTCGGTGGTAAATCTTCAATTAGAAACTCACCATAATACGCTTGTGAATTTGTAGTATATGGCACTCCTATAGAGCCTATAATCTTAGCATTAGCCAAAGTAGCTATTGCAGCATCACTAGCCCCTGCACCATCTGACCTGTGTGCAGTTCCATTCTGATCTCCAGTTATTAAAAAGAAAAGTATTTTTGTATTTGAAGTTACAGCTGGTGTTGCTATTGTAGTAATTTTTGCATATATCATAGCTTTTCGATAAGCTTTTCCATCAGCTATATTTGTAATAATCGTACCTTGTCTTCCAGAAAAAAGGCCAGGAGTAGCAGCCCCCGATACTGGCAAACTTGCCAATGTAATCGTTACAGCCGCACTGCCTTGCCATAAATTTTTAACTTCATTTGCCATTATATCCTCCTGCTTTCTTCAATCATTTCAAAAGTTATTTTGTTTGGGGCATATGGAATACCATTAAATAAAAAAACAATTTTAGGCTGGTCAAAAGTTTGCAAGCCTATAATCTTCAAAGAGTTTATATAATCAATTTTATCTTGAGTTATAATCCCATTTTTTAGTAATGATGCTAATACGGCTTTAAATAAAATGTCGTCAATATTAATTACATCACTCAATGCATATAACCACGCTTTAAAAGCACCACCATCAATCACGTTATCATTCACAAAGTTCATCATAGTGTCAAATTCATCCGCAAATATCATATATAGTTGGGCTTTTGTGATAGTAGTATTATCCGATATTACGTGGTTAGTAGTTTTAATAGGATCATTCAATAGTGATAATATTTCATCATCTGATTTTCCATCGTATTCTGGTTTTGCAAGTTCATCTTTAATTTTTGTATATATTACACTTTTAATATAAGCGTCTATTCCCTCAGCTGATTTACCGCTATAATCATTTTTTATAATATTATAATCTTTTGTTATTTTAGATAAAATTGTATTCATAACATACCCTCCTCTATTATTTTTAATTCTGTGCTTTGATATAAATCCTGTGGAGTAGTCCACTCAATCTCTTTTCTAATTAACTCTCTGCCAATATGCCTATATGCTTCTAAAATAAGTTCAGAACAAAAATACCAGTTTTTATTTTGCCATTTTGATTTTATAAAAAACGAAACAATGCCACGCCAGTCGTATTTTTTACCTAGTTTACTCACCATAAAGTTTACAAACAAAAATTTTTCCTCATCAGATAATGGTATTTTTGGCGTAAGAATAGCATACTTACACCTCTTATAAACATTAATACTCTCTTGCCTTACTTTTGGGTATGTAGCCTCAATACAATCTTTATTGTAATTAATAATACCCATAACATGAGACCAGTTTTTTGTAAAATAAATTATAATCAAACTGATTAACGATTTATTTTTTATGAATACTATGTCTCCTATGTTTGTTTTCATAGTTTGTCCCCTAATTTTTTATGATAAAATAGCCGTATACCCATCGTCAATGCTTTCAATAAAACAGGTTACATAATAAGAGTAATACGTGTTTGTTGATTTTATCTTAACCATGTTTGATTCAATTTTAAAGAAAAAAGTTAATTCACCTGTATCATGTATCACATCCGGATTAATAACATTTAATGTAGTTATGGAATCCTCTGATGTATTATAAACATAAAAAGTTTTCTCACCATCTATATTATTATTTATTTCAGAAAATGAAATAGTCGTTGCACCCAAACGATCCGATTTTATGTGCATCGTTACTCTTAATGGCAAATTAGGGAACACCGCATTGCCAATATCAAAAAACTCTCCAGTATCTCCATTTGGAATATATGTAGAATCTGTCCAACCTCTTCTATTATATTTAGCTGTCGTTGCCTGAGCGGCAGTCATCAAACCTTTTGCTGAGGCAGTGGCAGACTGAATAGAATCACCCGCAACATGATCGGAAGCGTGATTTCTATCCGTCAAAGTAGAATATTGCCTAACTTCTATATTATTAAGATTTGATGCTGTAAAGTTCAAATCTGAATATTTCACCTTTACTCCATTTGTTCCATCGTGACTTTGCGGCAGTACATCAGTCCCCTCGGCATTATCTCCAAGAATTAAATCTTTGTTGTATTTAGTATTATCAAACACGACATCATAATGACTTTTTTCAGTGGGATCGCCTACGCTTACAAGATTACTTGATGTAAAACTCATCTATAATCTCCTTTAAATTAGTTTTACGTTTATTAATATCGCTAATTAATTTTTGTTCTTCTAATAAAATCTGATTTGCAAAATCTTTTATATCTGCTTTTAATCCCTCTTCTGATAATATTTCTATGGGGCATTTCGCTATTATTGGTAATACTATTACATAATTATCATTCATTATAATAAATGTTTTATCTGCCATGCCCTCAACTTTATGAAAAAAAATTTTTTTAATTGAATCTCCTTTAATTTCAGAGATTTCCTCTAAATTTGTTTTTATTATATGAGATAATGTAAATTTAGAGTTAGTATTTTTTAAATTTATTGATTCTATTATTTTAGTATCTTTAACTCGTTTTTTTATTTTTTCAAATTCTTTATCAATTTTCTCTTCTTCTTTAATTCGATTTAATTCGTAAATTTCTTTTATAGTCATTCATTCTCCTTTCATTTTTACCACCATCGGCTTATACCATAACTATTAGGATCAGTAACATCCGCAAACCCATTTTGAGTCCAATACCCGGAGACACTGCGTTGCTCGTTAGTTGCATCTTTATATGCTGGCGTTCCAGTAGATACCCATATGCCAACATTAAATCCATAACCTCGCAAATCGGAACATTCAATTTCCACCATATTATTTTGGATGTCTCTGGATATCCCCGTTATTTCTGCTAACACGAGATTCATTCCCCCGTTTTCCGAATCAGGACTTTTTGTTTTTGTTACATAAATTTTATCTCCTATATTTTTTTGAACAGGCCTTAAATGCGTTTTAAATTTTATTTGCCTGCCCGGCTCGTTGATAATATATAATATCCGTTGAGCTACTGTTTGGGCTATGGTTTTGCTTACTATATAGGTATCAATTATTTGCGATGGACGTTCATCATATAAATATTCGCTTTTTGAATTGTTTTCAGAAACATAGGAATATTTATCAGTCTCATAATTTTTGTTATATCCAATACTGATAGTATTTCGTAAATCATCGCCCCACGATTTTACGTTGAAATCAAAATACTCATAATCTTCAAACTCATCGTATACGGTTATCCTCTGCGGGTTCCATGCTTTATAATTTATTTTGCCGTCAATACCTGTATAAAATAAATCAAACGCACTTGACGCAAGTATTCGTCCGATTATAATTATTGTCTGTTCCTGTTTGTTCTGATATATCTGTATCGGGATATCAGTATCAGTTTGAGACGTTGAGAACGATGTAAGATTCAAATCTGCGTCAACCAGCCCGGCTTCCGTCTGGCATAAATCTTTTATTATATCCGACATGTTTCCGTCAGTAAAAACAGATGGCGTAAATAAAGCTTTAACTTTTGTTGTTCCTTCTTGGAAACCAGATTGTGCTCCGTCAAGTGGAGTTGTAATTACAAAAGTATTACTTGATAATGCCGAAGCCGTTGCCGCTCTCCAACCTAAACCGTCTCCATAATCCACGTAAACGGTTGATAATGCTGAAGCCGGAACATAATACTGTTGTTGATTATATTTTAATAATGTAAATGATTCCCCTTCTGCCATTCCTGCAATTGTTTCTGTCGTTAACTCAGAAGAACTCCCTCGATGAGCCGTAACTTTATATAATGCACCGCCATAAGAGATGTAATACCCTTTATAATAATTTTCAATATTATAATTAGTAAATGTATTTGGAATTATTATTTTTGTTGTTGTAGTTCCTGCCTGTGCCGTTGTCGAAGCGGTTTCAGAAGAACCATATTTTGTATTTATACACCACAATAATGGAGCTTCTGCTAATGTGTCAAAAGGTATTCCCCAACTTTTTGGGATAGGCTGTCCTATTGCTCTTTGTTCAAGATTCGGATATGAAGTAACGTTAAAATAATCTGTTAGTATTACTTTTGACAGAGCTATCTTTTTTGAAAAATATTTTAAGACAAAATTATTCTCATCGCTATTTGTTTTATTTCTTATTTGTCCTGTAAACAATGTGAGAAAATCAGAATAATTCATTAAATCACTGCCTATCTTGATAATAATATTTTTATTTTCCCATATGAACTTTTCTGATAGGGTATCAAAAAAACCATCAGCATTATTAAGAGATATATCCCCGCCCTCAATTTCTGAAGTTCCCCAAAAAATAAACGGAATTTTATGAGATACGGGAGAAATATTATTCAATCTGCCTTCATAAAAAATATTATTAAATATTATATTTTCGCTGGCGAAATACATATTAAAATAAGCTGCTAAAGTTTTATCGGCCCCATTACTGCTATTAGAGAAATGAATATATATAGAAACTATTTCGCTTCCTATATTCTGATACCAACTACCCGGATTAGATTCGACATCGTCAACAGATGTTTGTTCTGTGAGAGATACTCCATTTTCTTTAACGTCAGAAACAGTTTTAAAAATATTATAGCTCCGTCCATCTCTTAGTGTTAAAGTTTCTTGATAATAGGTTTTATAATATACGTTACTCATAATTTTTTAATTTAATAAAATCCAATTTGTTGAATCGGTTGTGTCAAACCCGAAATATATTTTTTGCAAAGTTGTATCCCTAAAAAAATCTCCTATTTTTATTGGAGCAATTGTAGGGGCAACACTATCGTAATAAAATTTAGGATATAGATCATCGTGATTATGGCCCGTTGTGGAATATCCTGTTAAATCCACGGAAACGGTATTTCCTGTTTCTGATAACGGCAAACTCCAAATTAATATATTTTCTTTGTTATTTAACAACCCTTGTATTGTGTCCGAATCCCACGCCGAATCATAATAACTTTTACTGTCAGCATACGTCGTTCCCCAATAATTAGCGGAATCATATTTTTGTATATAAGTTGATGTCATCAATCCGTTAGTTGAATCCGTTACCAGAGATGTATCGGCTTTTGTGGCAATGGAATTATATATGTCTGTAAACGTGCTATATACATTTGTCGATGAGGCAAAATCGGCATACATGGTAGTTGATAAAACCCATGCGGAATCATAATTATTTTTACTAGCATTATATGTCGTTCCATAAATAAAACCCGTATCCCACTGTAAGAAATGCGTTGAATCAACTATACCATTAGCATTTGTTGTGGCGTAAGTGGTTGATAAAATTTGAGTTGAGTTCCATAACGAATAATAAGTTGAATTTAAAAGCCCGTTTGTGGAATCGTTAACATAGGCTGTTGTATATATTGTATCAAAATAACCTTTTAAAGAAACTTTTGCGCTAGACCAAATTAATCTTCTTGAGGTTCCGGCTGAAATATCAACTATGTATAAAAAATCTTCATCTGCCAGAGAATTTAAAACAGTTAGCGCCGATACTTTGGTATCAGCAGCATTTACTTGATTTGTTTTTAATATTATTATTATATTCAAATAAAATATCATTACCAGAAAAACTATACTTAAAAAAGTGTCTAAATATTTTTTCATTCTATCTCCTATTCTAAAGCTATTTTATTTCCGGATTCATCAAGAATATAACTTGCGCCATCTTCTATTAATAACGCGCCGCCATAATTTTCTAATCCCATTATTTCTTCCGCTATCATCATTTCAGCCAGTATAATTGTATGGCTATTAGGTTTGCTTAGATAAGACGCAAGCGTTTCGTATACTTTAACCCATATCCGTTTGAATAATGGGTCAGTCGATGTTCCAGTTAATGTGGGTTTAACTTCAAAAAACTTTTTGTTTTGAAACTCAGCGTTACCTGAAATATCTTCGCCGTTAGTAACTTCCGTATAACTCGTTACTTCCAATTCTGAAATTGTAGAACCTGCCCGCACGCCAACAGTTTTATCGTCGCCTGTTACTGTATCTATCTCACCCGTAGATTCGTAGGAATCCCAATAAAGAGAAACCAAATTCCAAAACTGTTTTAATCCACCTTTAATACTCATATAGATTCCTCAAAATTTATGTTTATCTGATAATAACTTCCAGAATTATGAATAACCTCCAATCCCCCTAACAATTTACCATAAAAAGTATGGCGTTGTAAATCACAATATCTGTTAGCTCCTAAATCTACCTGGTCAGGATTAATTGAAATAAAAATATCTTTATTTGTCCCAATATTATCAAACATATTTAGAAACGATTGATAATCATCTATTCCTGAAGGATCACTGATAACATCGGGGAATTGACACTGTATCTGCCATATTTTATTTTTCTGATTAACATATTTTGTGCCGTTCAGAGACATAGAAATTTCCGATAAATCTAATCTTTTCAAAGTATAATAAGCGTCTTTATCTTGTATCGGCTCAAAATATGAACCTAAAAAAATTCTGCCGAGTGAAATATATTCATCGGGATTGAAAGCGTCTTCTATTAATATTCTCCAATATCTTTTTGTCCCAAGTGTCCCCTGCCATGTAATTAAACCAGAATTATAAGTATTATATGATCCATACGGATTAAGTAAATTAATATTAACATCAGGCGTTCCCCAAGAATCCGATGTGTGTGCCTGTAATCTCAAATTTGTTACAGAACTTGATATATTATGCCCTGCGATAGCAACTGCGGTAATAGCCTGCGCTGAACCCAAATTAGCTACAACATTAGTTGATGAATCACTTATGCTCCGATATTTACATTCTAAACGAGGATCAACAGTATTTTTAACCGGCAATGTTGCAACTTCCGAGCTAGCGGTTAAATCCGCTGTGTCCCATAAATTGTTATATAAAAATCTTAAATTACCCATTATATATTCCGTTCTGATTAATAATTTTCATTCCATATTTAGAAACTTCTAACATAGCAGTTGCAATTTTTTTACTGTCAATAATTATATTTAAAGGAGCCGATATTATTTTATCCATATTAAATCCTTTGCCCGCGTTAAGATCATTTACTGTTTGAACACCTAATTGTTTTGTCGCCCGCCTATTAAGTACGGCTTCGCCTGTTTGCGCTATAATCGGTACTTCGTCTTGAGCTATCATTCCTGTATGGGCTTTCCGGATAACTCCACCAGCATGATATTTTTCAACTACGCCACCCTCATGAAACAAAGCTCCAAGCGGACCCGTTGCGGATATTTTAAAAATTTTAAGCAAAGCTAATTTTACCAGCATTTTCGCAACCATTTCGGTTAACATATCAAACAATAAATCAGTCATCCCTTTGAAAAACGTTTTAAAAGCATTCCCGCCTTTTCGCATTTCATCAAACATTCCTTTCGTTACTCCCACCATACCATTTGCAAAACTTGATCCTTGACTTCTCATTTGATCCGTCATTGTCCCCCAAGAATTTATTTGACTGGCTACACCCAAACTAAAACTGCCCGACATACTATCGCTCATCGCTTTATAATCCAAAAGCCATTGATCATATATAGCTCTATTTTCTTCATACTCTTTTTCTGTTATAGCCGACAAATTCATTTCCTTGCGTTTTTCCACAATTTCATCAAAAAAACCAAATTTCATTTCTTTCTGCAAACCCCAAATATTTTCTATTTCTTCCGCTTCAAATTTTTTTATACTTACGATATCATCGGATTCAATTTTTTTCTGCGCCACAATATCAGTGCCGGCGTCAATACTAAATTGTTTTGTTTCTCCTAATATGTTTTTAATTTCTTCCTGGCTCGCTTTAATATCTTTATTCTCAGCAAGTTTATCTTTTAGATTTTGGACATCCATAGCTGCTACTTCAAACGTGTCTTTAATAACATTTTTTGTATCTTCAAATTGTATCTTCGTTGTTGCCGCCATTTCGTCAAACGCCTCGCTTGCGGTTCTAGTGGACTGTTTCGCATAAACATCAAATTTAAGTTTTTCTTTAATGTCATCGGATAATAAAGGCATTTTATCTATCCATTTATTAATAGTAGATTTAACATCCTGCAAAATATTAAATATTCCTACTCCTATTTTTTCTCCGATGAAATCTATAAACCCTATTAACGGCGTTAATGCCGTTGATATAAATTTAGGAATTGCCAATATAACCCCGCCCAATATATCAACAACCATATTGCTAAACGCTATAAAAATTTCGGGATTAGTTAAAAATTCCCGTAATGTTAAATAAGCGAGATTCAAACTTTCGCTAAATATATCTGGTATTTTAGAAATTAAATCCATAAATTTAACAAACCCGGGAGCTAACCTGTCTCCCAAATTTATCATTATAGTATCTGTCCAGTTTTTAAATTTTATTTTTGCCGATTCGAAAGTTTCATTTTGTTTTTCGACACCCTCGTTAACTTTATCCGTGCCGTCCCGCATATCCGCGAGCGTTTTATTATATATTTCGTTTGTAGCTCCCGTCAAAGAAATTGCAGCAGTCAATGCTTGTACTCTCCCATAAACCTTACCTAAATTCATGCCGGTTTTGCCAGCCTCTTCTTTTATTTTAAAAAACGCTCCTACAAGGCCGCCGCTTGTTTCGATTAATTGTTTGCCGTCAACAACCCCTATGCGTTTAAAAAGTATGCTCATGTCTTCTGTCGGTTTTAACATTGACGCTATGGCTTGCCTTAAATTTTGTTGCGCTTCCGCTGTGGGCACGCCCGCTGTTGTCAATGCGGCTGTTGCCGCGGATAAATCATCAAGTTTAACTCCCATTTCAGAGGCAATCGGAGCTACACTACCGAACGCCTGGCTCAATTCTCCTACTGTGGTTTTCCCCGCTTTCACTGCTTTGAAAAATATATTTGATACTGCGTCAGCATCCGTAACTGATAAATGATACGCGTTAAGAGATGAAGTCATAATATTAACAGCTTCTTTTGTTGAACCCAAACCCGCAACTGCGAGTTTTGTCGACGAATGTAAAACTTTTAACGCGTTCGCTCCTGGGGATATACCGGCAGAAATAGTTTGATACAACGCTTTCCCCAAATCGTCAATAGGTTTTGGCAGGGTAGTTGCCATTTCAAGCAGTCTACTTTTCATATCGCCTAAAAGAGGCATGGTGGAACTATCCAACAGCGTAGACACATCTGACATATTCTGCTGGAAATCTCCAAAAACATTCATTGCTTTACGCAGCGCCAACCCCACACCCGCAATAGCCGCGGTGACCATTAACCAATTTAGTTTAAACCCCTTAGCTGTTTTACCGCTTTTGGTTTCCAGCCCCGTTAGGTCTTTTTTACTTACTGCCATTGCCGCGTCCCATCCGGATTTATCAATTTTTAGTTTCGCTACTAAATCTCCAATGTTCATTATTTTTTCCTTTTAATAACAGGGAACCCCGATTTTAAAATTTTATATTCCATTTCTTCTTCTGTAGGCAATCCCGTTTTACCAAATTTTATCTGTAAATCTTTAGCCGGAACTCCTGCCAATCCAGCCAATATATTTCTAATTTTTAAATTAATAAAACATATCGGCTGTAAATCCTGCCAGCATTTAATCAATTCATTTATCTGCCTATGACTCAATTCGTTTTCAATTCTATCAATCGTATATGCCGGATAAACCACCATAAACCGATGATATAATTCTATTTTGTTATAGTTTGCAACATCACTATTTCGACTACCTGTTTTATTTTTTTGAAAAAAAAATCAGCCACGCCGTCCATTTGAGATTGTTTTAATGAAGCTAAAAATATTTCTTTTATTATTCTAAAAGTAATATTTTCTTCAAACCATTCTTCATTAATGCTATTATCTCTCATAATTTCACAGGTTTGACACCTGCTCCAAGATTTATGTCCATTACAGCCCCCGCATTTCGCAGGCATACATATAAAATTAAACAATTTTACCAGTTCAGATTTTGGCAGTTTTTTATAAATTGAAACAAAATCCGTTAACATATTAATATCCTGTTCCCCGAATTTTGAGGTAACAGAATTAATAAGTTCCTGCAATTTTTCTATAAATAAATCCTGTCTCTTAATAGACATTTCAAACATATAGAAAATTTTATCGTCAATACAAACTTTGTTTTTTTCAGGGCTTAATACTTGCAGTAAAGTTAATTTTGTTTCCATTTTTCTCCTTTTATAATAAAATATATTCTATTAATTTATCAGCTATGTATTTTTCCGTCCAAATAGTTTCCATAAAATTCCTTGATTTTTTTCCATGATGTCCCCTTAATCCCGGTTTATCAAGTAAATTTTCAATGCTTTTCTGCAACCCGTTCTCATCATTAGCAATAATAAACGGCAACTGTTTTTCATCAATATTAAAAAACTCGTTTATATGTTTAACACAATTATCATCAGCTCCATTTATTACCGGAATACCCATAGACATAAACTCTAAACTGCTTAATCCATACCAACCTTGAAAATGGTCAAATCCCAAATACGCCAATCTTTTTAATCTCAAACATTCAAATTGAGAAATATTATATAATAAAAATTGTCTGGTATCTGGATATTTTTCTTTAACCTTATGACATACTGCCGCAAACAATTCCATATTTTTATTACAGGTAGGAGTCGGCGACTGGCATAAAAATCTAACGTTGCTTTCTCCGTTAATAGGATAATATCCATTTTTGCCATCCAGTCTCGGAATATAAGTAAAATCATTTACCGGGATACAATTAGGAATATATTTTGAATTTTTTATGTTAAGTAAATCGGGCGTTACCACAATTATTTTATTTGCTTTTAAAGATTTATATCTTTCAGACAATTCAAAAACGTTTTGTTTTGAATATGGTTCGCCGTGATGTTGAAATATAATTTGTTTCCCCTTAGTTATTTCATTGTAAGTTATTTTCCGTTTGAAAAATTTGTTTTCAAAATCAATAAAAAAATTATCCCATTCCAGTTCTTGCGGTTTATGAAATATGAGAGTATCTGAATTTTCTAAAAGCCATAAAACCTCATCTGGCGATTCGATTTTTAATCTGTCTTCCGTATAAATATCATCTTTAAAATTATATTGTTTCACTTTAGCAAACGATATAACCCTCGATTTATGTTCTGTGAATTTATTTACCGCGTTCGCCATATTATAAATAGCTCCCGCTGGATCTGTCGCAGTGATGTTTAAAATATTCATTTAACTCCTCTCACTTTGTAAACGGATTTTCCTTTTACTTCATTATAAGTTAAATTCTTCATGACAAAATCCATTATATATTTAGTCATAATTCTTTAATATCCCCTTTTCTAAATTCATTTATAATTCCGTTTGAACAATCTATTATTTCATAGTTCAGCGGTTCATTGCACTTTTTATCTATTATTTTTAAAGCAGCTAAAAAATTAAGATTCTGATTATACCCGATATGTTCTTCCCAGCATTTCACTCCGTTTTTTTCATATAAATATTTTGAATTTATTTTGTCAAGTGTTTGCTGTTCAGTTATGATAACAGGTTCCCATTTCCCAGATTCTTTGCTATATTGGGTCGCCCGATATTTCATGTTTGGAAAACCATAATCCACACCTACAAGATATATTTTTTTACAGCCCGTATACAAAGCTATTCTGACACAAGTATTTACCACGCAAGCTGAATTGGGCAAAGACGGAAACGAGCGATAAACCATAGGCAATATGGTTTCAAAAAATTCTATTTTAGGGTGCATAGTATTAAAAAAATATTTCCGCCCTTTCCACGCCTCTAATACATTAGGATGTATAGATGTATGAGTTATCATCTCCATTCCAACCGTATCAATATCGTCAAAACAATGGCTGATGAAATGATGAGCGTCAAAAGTAACAACATAATCCGGTTTAATATCATTAGCTACAAGATTTTTTAGGCAGGAATTGGAACAAAATATAATTGTTTTATCACGATCAATATTTTTTAATTTATTTATATTGTCATCTAAACTGGGACCTGCCCCTAAAACAATAGCATTTTTACCGTCATGTTTTTTTAATAAATGGTTTTGAATAGAATCGTTTAAATTAATATTGGAATAATTCGCGAAAGCATTAACTACCCATTTGTCAAACCAATAATTTAACGCCTCTTTGTTTCTGGTATTCACGTCAGGAATTTCAGAAGGGTTATATTTTACTATTGGCATACCGCTTTTTTTAATTATATTTTCTATATGCTGACCATTAAATGCCAATTTCATATAATCTCCTTTTTTTTGAAGGATCAGGGAAGGCGAGGGGAACCTTCCCTGATACTGTAATTATACAATTTACCCTTCTTAAGCCTCTAACGCCCAATAGCCTAATTGCTGTCCTTTTACTTTTGTTAGATCGTGTAGTATCTGGAATTTTAAAGTCACTTTTGAAAAATCATTTTCCATTAGAGAATAATCAAACCCGGAATCTCTAACCGCACGATGACATCGCAGCTGCCAAATTTTTCCATTATCAGTTAAACATTTCACAACAAGAACCGCCTCAAACAATTGTTCTTTGCCGCCAAAATTATATATCGCAGCAGCTGAATCAGTGAAATCATATGTTACATTAACATAATCACCCGAGACTATTCCCGCGCCTGATACCCTAGTAATTGTAGCTGTAGCAGATATAATTGAATAATCAGTAGTTACCTCATGCTGCGTTTCAAAATCCAAAGAAGAAACTATCACATTTGAAATGTTGGCTTCGCTTAATGTTTTTGCTGTTGTGCCAATCAGTTGAACTTCTTCGGATTTCCGTAAAACCGCTGATGTCGAAGCTGATTGCACAGCGGAACCCGAAGCTAAACTTGGAGCAACGCCAATAGCATATCGCCACTGCTCCATTTTGAAATCACCTATTGTACATTCCACCGTCAAATCATCACTGACAAGCCTGCCAATACTTTTTCCCGTGCTGTTACCTTCTTTCCGAAAAACAGTTTCTAGTGCGGGGGACATTTTGATCTCGTCCATTAACGATCCTAACCGAACATTGTTCCAATAAACTTCACCTAATCCTTTTATATGTCTTTTTTCTGTTGCCTGGCTCATATTATTTATCTCCTTTCTCAATTTTTAACATTTTAATTAATTCATTTTGAACATCTTCTATAATATATGCCGCATCCCGCATAAATATCATATCATATTTCCTTATAATTTTATTTTTCAACATGCTTGGCAATTCTTTAAAAACACCTTTACATTTAATCGTATTAATATTATCTACCCAACAAGGGAAATCGCCAATATCTTCAAAAACTAAATCGTCTCCTTTATGGATTAACCTTTTAATAGTAACTATGTTTTTAGTATCAATTAACCTTTCAAAAAAAGAAGCAATCCGCATATTATGATTTCCTGTTTTTTCGATATGTCTGAAAAATATATCTGCTGTCTTTTCTTAACACTCTTAAATTTTCGTCAAACATGTCCGCGCTAATCCAGTCTCTATGGCATTTTAATATCCTATCGTTAGTTAATCCTGTTAAAACCTGTCTGTCAAACAACTGAAATATTCTGTCTTGTATGGCATCACAATTATTGCCAAAAACAGAGAACTCAAATATTTCCTCCATTACTATATTATCAGAAGAGAATCTATTGTTTTGTGTCGCTATTCCGCTTTTAAAAACCATATACGAAGCTGTTGTTTCAGACAATGAAAACGATCCATATATTCCGTAAGGCGCAACCGCTGATTTACCTATAAGATTCCCAAGTTTTCCTGAAGCTGTTGTTTGCGCGTCTGCTATTAACACTGCATAGATTTTATTTCTTGATTCTTCCATTATCACACTTTTAATATTTGAGCGAAAATCTTTGTAACGTTATCTTTATTTTTTACTAATGCCGGCATCATAAATGGGTATGGACGTGTTTTTGAACTTCCTAGCTCCACTTTCGCGGCGTATTCAATCCGAGCTTCAACTGTGCTTTCCGCGCAGCCTCTGCCATAAATTACTTTCGTGGGATTTCCATCGGCGGGAACAATACTGTCAGACAATCCCTGAGTAACATTATGATATCTAGTTGTTCCGTCAGGATTAGTAATCGTTTCCGGCCATTGAGGATGATCCAGTTTCATATCATTAGCGATTAACAAAGTGGCCACCTCCAAAGCGGTTTTCAATTTGATTTGATTTCTCAAATCAATATTTTTTAGATTATCTGATATCTTTTTTGGTTTTATCATACTTTATTTCCAAACCTCATTCCAAAAACAGTTAAATGGTCTTCATGATCTTTAATATAATCAACTCTATAAAAATTTGAACCAACATATATTCTATCGTTAATTTTAACATTTAAATTATATTCGGTTTCAATTATATGCGTTGATTTTATATTTAATTTTTCCGCCTCAATTAAATAATTGCCCCTTATAGGCTGCACATCCACGGATGTAGACGTAACTACAATATTCCATATCTCTGTTTGTATGCCTCCGCTGCCATAAGTTATTGCGGGCCGTTTAATAGAAGCAATCTCCGCCCAATCGGATAAAATTTTGGTAGTATCAGATTGCATTCCGCTTAACATTGTCACGATGTAGGCTCTCCCAGTATCTCACTTTTATCCTCGCCAAACGAGCTCACATTTATTTCAACAGCGTCAATAGATTCATAAGGAATATTTTGTAAAAGTTTTTCATAATAATTTCTTGTTTCTCTAAGTTCCTTTAATACATTTCCTTTGTCGATTGACTTGTCGCCTATTTTGTAATTAACGTAAGCAGTAGGGTCGGAAATAATAGTATCTATAGCCGCGTCTATCGCTGTTAATTTAGTTTGTATTTGTGCCGCAGTCAAACTTGACATATGTCTCCATGGCTAAGGCCGTTTAATTATAAAATAATTTACTGACAAAGCCGTTGAATCAGAACATCCAGCTACAAAAGACGAATCAGTAATCGAATCCAGCCAGACAACTCTGCCGGTATCAACAAGCGGCTGCAAGAACACATAATCAGTTGAGTCTAATAGCTCACCAACTGTTACCGTAGTATATTCCGTAGCCGTATCACATGTAAAAGCAGAACACAAATTAGACGCGCTCCAATTTAAAACATTGCCAACCGTAAAATTAGTAATTGTTAATGTATCCAAATCGTTTGAAGCTCCGCTGACAAGCGTTTTACTCGCGGTAACCGTTCCCGCAGTTACTCCCGCATTGGTATTCAATTCGTCCGCAGTAGCGGAAACTGTTGTATCGCTTAACTGAAATTCCGTTACGCTTGCCGTAGAAAATACCCATTTTACAGTTACGGTTTCAGAGGCGTTAATATGAGCAATATTCGCGCCATCACTCAAATTTGTTGCCGCAATTGGAATATTGTTAATTTTGTAAACCTTACCAGAATCTAAATCAAAATCACCGCTTGACAACCACTTACCATCAGTCCCGTTTGTTAAAGTTTCACCGTTCGCTCCGGTTATTTCGGGCGATTCGCTAAATACCCATCGCCCAATATTAGAAGCCGCTCCAACAATAATAAACAAAGATACTCCGAGAGCAAATCCCAAACAGACATATGTATATTTTCTCATTTTTTTTTATTCTCCTTTTTTTTATAACCAGGGAATAGATATTAACCTATTCCCTGGCATATAAAATATTTACGCGGTGCATTTAATAAAATATCTAGTGTCTATCGCTACCGTTTGGTTAGCAAACCTTGTTTTAATAGTTTGCAAAATATCCGCGTGTTCGTTCCCTTTAATAGTCACAATCTGGAACGGGAATACAATTTTCTTTACAAATTGTTTTTTCGGAGAGCCAAAATACCAAGTTGTAGCGCTGTTATCATCTAATATTGGACTTGATAACAATGTGGTCTGGCGTTTAAGGGTTGATTGCATAGCTGGCCCCCACACATTAACACCTCTATTGGCGCTGGCGGCAAGATTCTGGCTAAACAAAATTTTAGCCGCGGTATCAACCAACGCGTCCGGACATAACAAAACGAAATTTGTCGGCATAAGTATATGCCTGGTATTCGCGTCATCCGATTTTAGCGCTGTTCTCAATTGCGTCCTGGCGGCTGTTATATCGGTTTCGTCTGCCAACGCATTAGACGCTTTTAAATTATTATTATCTGATGAATATAATGCCGTTGCTACTCCTGACGGATAATATGAGGTAGTACTCGCGTCAATAATAGCCTGTAACGTGAGATACTCATCATAATATTTTGCGCCTTCACCAACATCAGCCGCCGCTTTTAAAATTTGTCCCGTTTGATCAAACAAAACCGCCTCTTCGGTCAAATCAACCTCACGACCGTATTTGGCATATGTTGCCTGATACCACTTTTCTTCAAAACTTATTTTCTCATATTCCTGACCGGGCAATCTCTTAGTTGGATTTCCCGTGCCTTTGAATCCGGGAATTTTATCAACTTCGAGTTTTGAATTAAAGCTTGATACCATTTGATCCGCAATAGTATCGACAGTATTATAAGCATCAACCATTTTTTTGCTTATAAGCTGTCGAGTAATCGTTGGGAAAGCCGACGGTTCAATTGCTTCCGTAATTTGCGATGACATAAACCCCGATACCGGCTCAATAGGATACCCCTGTTCGTTGATCACAAAAGTATCCCATAATTCGCGGAGAGAAAACTCTTCCGGTTCAATCCTGCCGTCTTTGTCATCAGGTTTTCGACAAAAATTTTCTTCTAACATTTTTATTGTTTTATTTATTCCTAGCCTTCGGTCGCCTAATTCAACCGCATGGCGTTCGTTACTTTCCCGCAACATTGTTTTTAAATTTTTAGGTGTATAAATCATTTTATATTTTCTCCTTTCTTAAAGTTTATTTTAGCTTGCGTCACCAATTTCAGTTTCTGGTAGTTTCATCTTACAACGTATTGTTGTAGCGCCCGCCAACGTTTCCACCGCTACAAAGATAGCGTCTGTAGTTGTTTTTGTTAACTTAGTATAATCACCAGCAGCCATAGCAAGTTCGTCACCGATAACTACATCGGTAGAAGCGTCTAGGGTAAATTCAAATATCGTGTTTTCTCCCGGTCGATAATACGTTACCTCGTTAAAAACATCGCCACTTGGGTGTGCTCGATGAGCCACACCCCTAAAACTCAAATTATCTGTGCTTGAGGCCATAGGCAGAAGTTTACCGCTCGTGCTTTTCAATAAATCTCCTATAGCTATCACAGTTGTTGATGTTGCCACCTCTCCTTTTCCTAAAGAAAAATGACCTTCTCTGTATCTGTCTACGTTTGCCATTATTATAACTCCTTTCTATTTATGTTCTTTTATATTCTGATATAAAAGCGTTTGTTTCTTCTTTAATGTTTTCCATTTTATCTTTATGTTCGCCGAAATTTAATTTTTTTTCAGTATTGCCTTTTACTTTTGAAGTTATTTTTTCAAGGATATGTTTCCTATCAGCAATACGTTTTTTAACTTCTTCCTCAAATTTGTCTCTGCCCTCTATTAAAAACAAATCAGATTTAAAAACTTCTGTTATAAATTCAGATGATATTTTTGATTCGTCTATGAGTTTATCTATAATTTCTTTTTTCTTTGCAACCATTTCAGCGAGTTTTTTCTCTTCTTCTTCTTTCGCTAATTTTGCTTTTAAAATGCCATTCTCTTCCTTTAACTTTTTAACATCTTCCATGTGTACATCATCTCCTTCCTTTTCCGTCATAATCTGTTCAATTATATCCGGACAATTTTCTTTTATAAAATCTACAGTAATATCTTTTATTTCCACATTATCTCCTTTCGGTAAAGACTCAAAAAATCCTTGAGTCGTTGCAGGTTCCGTTACAAGTTCTATTCCAAACAAAGTATCGACAGATTCTACAATGTCATTTTCTCCGTGTCTGCCTTTGGTTAATTTTCCAGACACTCTAATTGAGTTGCCAACAGCTTCCGGCATTTGGCTGGCCAATCCAAAAATTAAAGGTTTGTACGGTTCGAGCACTTTCAAATCACCGTATATTTTTCCTTTTTCAATAATTATGTTTGAATATGTTCCAAACATGTCTTTTATTGACCGGACATTATTGCGTTCCTTAATATCAGCATTAGTCGGATGATCAAAATATGCTTTCATACCATCCGCAAAAAGAGCAATATTTTCTAACGCTTTTTCAGAATAAGTTCTTTTATTTTT
>Ga0214474_1000409_pt1 | contig 21528 bp, 18 predicted proteins | sample RVTome_2_FD_187335 | JGI IMG/M metagenome (GOLD analysis project Ga0214474, IMG submission 187335) | Soil microbial communities from uranium-contaminated site in the Upper Colorado River Basin, Wyoming, United States - RVT95D214 HiSeq ...
AACTGGTTCGATGAAAAACATGATCGCGCCGAACGAGAATTTAAATACCTTCCAAATGATGACGCCCAACTTGATAATCCACGTCGCAGCCTGGATGAACCCTGTAAGCAACCACGCGATCCCAGCCACGATCGAAGCGATCGTAGCGCCAATACCGGCCCCCGCCGTATTGAAAGAATCCGAGGGGGTCCCCGCAACGCCGAGCAAATCGATTCCCACGCTTGCCAACGCTTCCCCGAAACCACGGAACGCCTCGCCAAGCGCGCCGAATACGGGCTCGAACATCTCGAAGGTCTGCTTGAACCCCTGCATAACACCCGCGAAGAATCGTTTGACCCTGTAAAAAACCATAAAGAATCCAACCGCAAACTTCCTAACGCCGTTGTTTTCAGCCTTGCTCATCTCGAGGCTAACCGCCTCCGAGAAGCCGCCTTTGCTGATCAGATCGGTCAAACCTCTCCAAAAGAGTTTAATCTTCTCCACAGCCTTCCAAAACATGTCGCCCAGCCCACCGATATTGTTTCGGATCGCCCATACCGCTAAAGCGATCCCGGCGGCGAAGAGCGCGATAACACCCGTAACAAGTACTAAGCCAATCGCGAGCGCCTTGATCACGAGAATGAAAGTCGCAAGGAATGGAAGCAGCACCGTGATCAAACCTCCAACGAATAGCAAACCCCCAAGCGCTACGGCAAGAACGGCTGCCGCGACAATTGTGCCCATGATCGCGATGCGCGTGCTCTCCGGAAGCCCGAGGAAAAATTGCGTAACTGCTCCGAATGCCTTGTGCAGCGCGAGCACAAACGGCTCGAAAACTTTCGCCAATGGCTTTCCAAATACAAGCCTTGCTGTTTTGCCCGCTGCGGCGAGCATCGCAAGCTGCTCTTCAAATGTAGCCGCTTGCGCTTGTACGAATCGCTCGAGCGTTCCCGTCGCGGTCACCTGAGCGTTTCGCAGAAATTCAACCGCATCTGCGTTCTTAAGAATCTGCCCCGTGGAATCTTTTATCCCCTTCGTCAACTGTCCCGAGATCGCGGAGTATGCCGAGACGCCAAACCGCGTGAACAGTTCCGTAGCCTTCGCCGCGTTCTGTGCGGCGTTTGGGAACTTCTTGTCGAGCGCTACTTGCGTTTCAGCCACAACGTCGAGGAAGGGGCGAAATGCCCCAGTCAATGGATCCACAACGCTGACGCCAATTGCCGAGAACTTCTTCGCGTTTTTTGCCATGGCCAACAGTGACGACGATACCGAGCTCGCAGCCACAGACGCATCAAGGCCTGTGTTTGAAATGAGACCTATCGCGGGCAACATCTCGTCGATCGACTGCTTTGTGAGAATCGCGCCTCGACCAACATTACCAATTGCTAATCCGAGATCACTGGTTTTCAACGCGGTCGTGTTCGAGATCGCCATCAACTTGTCCGCGACATTACCCGCGTCCGCAGCCTCTAACGAGAAAACGCGCAAAGCCGATGCTGTAGTCGACGCCGCATCCGAAACCGATAGTTGTCCCCCAGCGGCCAGGTCTAAAGACGGTCTCAATGCCGAAATGGATTCGGACACGGAAAAGCCTAACGACGCGAGATCCTTAAGCCCTTCAATAGCCTCGGTCGGTTCAAACTTCGTAGCGAGACCCGCCTTGAGTGCGGCCTCCTCGAGTTGGGCCAACTCACCCGCAGTCGCCTGTGCAATTGAACCTGTAGCAGCCACGCTCTTCGCGAACACGCCTGCTTCTTTTGCCAGGTTAAACGAACCGCCAAGTATTGCCGCGCCACCTCCAAGAGTCAGCGCGCCAACCGCCATCGCGGTGAAACCCATTCCGAGGGTCTTAGACATCCGATCGCCTGATTTTTCCGTGAGCCCGAACTGGCGCCGGACCTTACCCATTACGCCGGACACCATGTCCTTACCTTCGAAAATGAAACCAAGGCCGAGGGAATTTAAAGCCACTATCCCATTGACTTTCTGTTCTAGCCGCTGTAATTTACGCTACTATGAATACTACAGAAATTTGGAAGCCAATTCCAGGCTACGAAGGCATCTATAGTATTTCTAATCGAGCCAATGTGCGATTAGAAATTAACCGTAGAAATAAAAAAGCTGGCAGTTTGCTGTCAAAAAGCAAGGATCAAGACGGCTACTATTTCACGCGTCTTAGCAGAGACGGGCGAACCGCGCGCACAGAACGTATTGCGCGTTTAGTTGCTGCGGGCTTCATCCATCCAATCCCGCCTAAAATGCAAGTGAATCATAAAAGCGGTGTGCGCACCGACGATCGGCCTGAAAACTTAGAGATCGTCACTTGCAAAGAAAACATTCGACATTCTATTGAAGTCCTTGGGCATACCCGTAACGGAGAAAACAACCCTGCGGCCAAACTTTCAGAAGCCGACGTTCTGAAAATTCGATTGAACCGTGCAAATGGTGAAAGTTTAACAGTACTTTCCAAGCGCTATAAAATGAGCGACGTCCAGATTCGAAATATAGTCGCCGGCAAAATATGGAAAGAAGTCGGCGGGCCATTAACCAAAAGCCGACAAATGATCAGGACGCCTCAAGAGGTCATCGCTCGCTGCGGGAACAAGGCTGCTAGCATTGCATACGAAAAGTTTAAAAACGGCGCAGGTCAAAGGGAGTTGTCGCTAAGCTTTGAGGTTTCTCGGACGACGATTCGCAACTGGATTAAACGGGAAAAACGCGCGCGACAATCGATCTAGAGTCTACCTGATTTTGTTAGCCCTTGCGAGCGCGGCGGATTCCCTCTTACGTTGTGCTCCTAAACGTTCTAGGTACCAGTCGATTTCTTGAATGTCTAAATTGGCAACGTCTTCCCTCGAGAAGCGCAGCCCAGAACCTCCATGCGTCGAGTAGGTCAGATCGAAATAGATCTCACGCTCTTGGTCTGCATCGATGTGGGGAAAAAACCCATAGAGACAACTGTCCGAACTCTCCCCGAGATCGAGGAGGTCGAGTTGGTCTATCGTCGTTTTGGTAAGAAGAACTCCCGATCGAAAGGGAGCTCCACCTCGAACTGTCTGTTGCAAGACGGGCATTCCACCTCAATGCTCGTCTCGACGCCTCCATCCACCTTGTCGAAGTCTGCAAGTATATCCCGCAGATCCGCCATTTCCATATCCTCCAGCCAAGCCTTCTTTTTGGAGGCGTCGATGCCTTCGACTTCTATGATTCGGAGGTTCAAGAGCGCTACAAGGTCCTGCTGGCCTACGCGAACCAATTGAGCGCTTTTCTTTTCATCCTTCCCAGTAGTAAGGCGGAATGAAATCTTATGCCCATTGTGCACGGTGTTGAAAACGCCACCGCTCTTAAAGACTTCGAGACTTTCTACAGGCAATGCTTTAACCGGTAAGTCCTCCAATTTGATCTGCCAACCGAAAGTGTCGGTGCACGACTGATTTTGACACGTGGTTTTAAATCCGTAGGGTTCATCGGGATACGTCGCCAGCCGTAACTGGATCAGCGTGAAGAACCTATCCGCGACAAGGACCGATGACCAGTCGACCTTAGAATCCTTAAACGCGTACGGCCCCGCATCCTCGGTTTCGAGCCAACAAGACCTCAAAAGGTTGTCGAAAAGCTCGCCGGATCTTGCGGCCTTCTTATCACCGAGCAAATTCATCTCGCGGCCCTTTAAACCGCGAACGCGTCCGGACAAGCCAGAAGGGCATACTATCGTTCGTTCAGGCATTCGTCTTCCCCGTTGTTATACGAAAGCGCTGCGCTTGTACGACTACTGAATCAAATCGAAAGAGTCGTACGTGAGCGAAACGGATTCGATGTTGTTTTCGTCGGTATCGTTATCCCAATCACCCGCGACGAACTTTGTCGGCCACGCGTTGTAAACGCGCCATCGGCGGATAGTAGAACCATCACGGTCCTGCTGCACGATGTCGAGATTGCGCTTATAGGAAGGATCGAGTAGCCCCGCATTCGAAGCGGCGTTACCAACCTCTTTCATCCAATCGAAGAAATCGCGATCGCGGGTAGCACCTCGCTCGAGTGTGATATCGGTGAACGACAGACGTCCCGGTGTTTTATCCGGGATGATCTTGCCGCCTTCCCAATGCTCGACTTTGGCCGCCTCGACGGAGAGCTCAGAACACGTTCTGAAACCCGCACTTTCGATGCCATCGATCTCAACGATGAACTTGAAACGCTTGTGAAATATTCTGGGAGTTCCGATTACGGTCATGATTCAATCCTCCGTCACGTATTACCCGCTAAGTGGTCCCCGCGGCAAGCTCTTGTTCCAAAGCCCGCGTATCCTGCGAGAAAGTCAGCACGATGAATTCGGCCGGCTTTTGCGTTGCCAAACCGATGCGAGCGTTAAGTTTCCCCGCGAAGACCTCGCTCGGAGGATTCAACGCCTCGGAAACATCGACGAAAAACGCAGTGCTTGGATCCTGCGTCCGAAACGCGCCAACCCTCATCTGGGTGAGCAGAAACGATTCGATCGTCCGCGCAACGGTCGCACGAAGGTTCTCGTCGTTGTTCTTGTTGCGCGCGAACTCGATACCGCCTTTTACCGACTGCTCGATGAAGATCACGCCGCGCCGCTCAGAAACGCTCGGGAAGTTTCCACCGCTTTTCAGCGTACGAGCGCCATCGATCGCAATTGGAAGCCCCTCGAGCTTCGTGATCGGGTTGATGCGCTTCGGGAAAATGATGTCTCGCCGAGCTTCTTCAATCACCTCGTCGGTTTCAAGTCCGATAACGCCGAGAGTCTTTCCTTTTTCGTTAGAAGGAGGATCGTAAACACCCCCAACCCTATAGGCGTCGGTTCGCGCGTAAACGCCCGCAACGTGCCCGGACGGAGGGACAACGATCGATGCCACATTCCCGAAGACCGTCCTATCGGGATTGAGCACCTTAACCTGCGGCCAATAGATTGCCGCGAACTCGGTCAAGTTCAAAAGCCCTGCGGTAGTGTCGACGTAGGTCACGATTCCCGTAGTGTCCAGACCCGCCGGAGGATCAAGAATCGCGAACATAGACATATCGCGAGTCACCTCGCAATACGTAACCATCGCGTTATGAACGGCAGAAGTCGGGCGATCCGGAATGAACAACAGCCTGAGCCCGAGCGTTGTGTCGAAGGCTCGAATGCCCGTTTTGCCCGCGGCATCCCCGATGAAATCGTTGTCGACAAGACCCGCAAGACCGTCATCGCCGCCGGTCAAAGGGCCAAACGGAACGGGAGTTGCACCAGGCGAGTTCGCCGGGCGCTCCGCAGTCGGATTCGATGGGTTCAAATCGAGGTCGGTAACGACCACGTAACGGCTCCCGTTATCCGCGTCGTTGACCACCGTCTCAATGTAGTTGTCGTCGGTATCGTCCATCGTGACGTTGGGGAACCGCTCGACGATAACGCCGTCCACGAGCACTACGAAGTTGAAGCGCGCAGCCTCACCTGAAGTCGCCGCGGTAATCAGAATCGTAATGTCGTCGGAGTACGAACCGTCGTAGGCGCCGGCAACGGTCAACGCCGGGGCTGCTGCACCCGAGCCTCCGGTATGCACCGCATTATCCACACCGATTACGGTGTCCAACGTCGATGCCGCTTGGACCTGTACCGAGCTCGTGACCCCGGGAGGATTTCCGTTAGCTGTGATTTGAACGGCACCACCGACATTCGTTACTAACGAATTGGCTACTGCCAATTCAACAACGGTTTTGACTTCCGCGACCGTTACGAGATCTATGTCCGCGACATTACCCGTACCGGAAACAAGCGACGTCGCAAACCCAAGAGCGGTATTTGCGGTTCCTCCCGTAACCTGAACGCCTGAATCAGTGCCCTGAAGGTCGCTGTTAATCCGCGGCGAGCCCGCGTTTAGATCTGCGTACCCGCCAGACAATTTGGCGTTAATAACAGCAATCACTTCCGCCGCGGTCGCATTTGCAATGTCGACAAATTCAGCAGTCAGGAAGGCGATTGTCTGTGTAACGCCCCCATCGATTTGAACCGTAAGCGTTTGGCCGGTGACCAACGCGTACGTAGGCGGATTACCCGCCGTAACCGAAGCGCGTGCCGCATTGAATGTTGCGGTCGCCGCGCCTCCTCCATCGATGGCAACGAGCAATGTCCCGCCAGGGACGAAATCAAACGGCCCGACAACCGTACCGAGCACGATACCGCGTGTCGCGGCCGCTACTGCCGTATTGAGATCCAAACTTCCCGCAACACTCGTCTTCGTCGCAGGCACCGCGATGTTGGTGTAATGCACGGTTCTCACGAAGTACAACACCTGGCCGCCGTTCTCAAAGAATCCTCGAACGGCTTGCGTGGCCATTCCTGCGGCAATATCGCCACCGAAGATTTTCCGCCACTCAGCAAATGAGGTGGTTAGCGTCGCGACACCGATAGGGCCCTTCTCGGTAATCCCAACGCAAGCCGCAACGGAGGTTGGAACCCCCAAAATCGTACGTATACGAGGCTCTTCTTCTTGGATAACAACTTTCGAGGCTAAAAGCTCGGCCGACATTATTCACCTCCCTTGGGTGTATTCGAATCTACGTCTAGCACCGTTTTACGCATGGCACGTCTTGATACCACAATGGGCCCGACCTTTTCGGTTTTAGCCCCGATGATCTCGAGAATTCCTCGCGCGGCAAGAGTCCTGATCTGCGTACACGCCACAAGCGTGTCGGGCATATCCTCCAACACACCGTTCGCGGGAATGGTAACTGAGCCCGTAATCGCCTGCCTCACGATACGTTGAGCCATCGTCCCATTTTTGTTGAGATCCATGACCGTCATCGGTTGAATCTTAAAGCCCCATTCTCGTGTTCGAAACGACGGGTGATCCAACACAATCGGAATCGAACGCGCGGTTTTATTACGAATCGTTACGCTCATTAAACGCCTCCGCTGCCTTTCGGGCTTGGGCCAACTTTATAAGACTGCCCTAACTGGTAAGTCGAAACTCTGGCTCCATCATCATCCGTAGACGCCGTTTTGTCTATTATTTGATCTCCGCTAAAGCCAGTCAAATCTTGCATGTCGAAACCACGAATAACAAACCTACCAGAAAACGCTCTGATATTCGATTCGCCACTCGTATTAATTGTTTTCAGATCTCCGTCCTCGGTGAAATCTATTTCATACTCTACACTACCGAGGCTAGGATCGGAAGGGTTGCGCAACAAGGCGATACTCTTATTCCGCTCGAAATAGCTGTTGACGACCGCCATCAGATTCGTGAGCTCAACCTTCAAATCCGACACACCGACAATTCCAAATGTCAGGTTAACCGTATAAGACGAACGTCGAAGAACGAATTCTCCGGGTGCGGTCGCCGACGTTATGGTTCTTTGGTTGCGCGTATATTCCCGATTTTCCTCAAGATCTGGGCCTATAAGAGCGATGCCCGGAAGCGATGCCAGACCCGTAATGTTTAAGAGATCCCCGGTTTCCGGGTCGAAATCGGTATGGGTTGAAACCGACACATTGGGAATAGTTTGCAACCTAAACTCCCTAAGTATCTGTCGGGTTATACGTGTTAAATCACTCTCAAGCGCCAACTGCGCACGAGAATACGTGATGCCATTTGTTAACGTCACGGTTTCGCCGGGGATTACCACACCCAAATCATCAACATTTCTGACCGTAAGTGCGACGACCCCCTCACCATAAGCGTTCGCCTTGATTGGTTCAATAGGCGACTTCGGTGCGTACACGAACATGCGCGTTGATGAAACTACCGCGACCCGTATGGACTTCACGGTTGCAAATAAAACCTCGACTGTCGGGGGAGCGGGTACCGATGGGAATGTAGGTGCGGGCAATACAGGGACGCGAAAGTTGGTCCCACGTATTTCCACCAGAGTGAGACCACCCGTTGGGATAGAAGCCGGAGTTATCGATACAATCGTCGGAACGCCCATGAAGTTTAACCTACCATCAAACCAAACCGAAATCCCCCTTAGACAGAAGGGACACCCTGCGTTTCATACGCTTTACGAGGGCCGATCGAGGCCGTGTCATTTTCGCGTAGACTGGCGCAAACACGGGTCTGGCCGGGATCTGAATGACGAGAATCCCTCGTTTGAAACCGCCTGAACTCTTACCGCCCTTCTTGAGAGCTTTCTTAGACAAGCCACCCCGTAACATCGCAAAGAAGTACTTCCGCATTTTTTCCGTTACGCGGATCACAACGGTTCTACCCTCCTCGTGCACACGCGCGATATTCACGAGCGACCGCCCATCCGAGGATTTTGCCGCACGCAGAACCCCGACGAAGACACCACTACCGCGATCAACGACGGTTATGTTTCTGCGAAACGTACCCGATCTAAGCAGAGCTTTTCGACCCTTAAAACCGGAGTGCTTGCGTTTAGCAAGCGTGAGAGGAGAAAGCTTTTTGAACTTTTTACCTCCAGGTGCTTGCGCGGTTACGCCCGTGACGAGTTCTTTTCTCCATGCATGCGCTTCCTGCAACAACGCGCGATGCCATATCGCGCGCATACGCGGCTGCTGCCTCAAGCTTAACAAGCGTTTGGCCTCTACCCAATCGCCGTAGCGGCTTACACCTATGCTCATGCGGTGCCCGCTGTCGAAAGTTCGCGCTCTTCAAAGGTAACCAGCAACAGATTCCGTTTAAGCGCTGTAAGGCCAAATGACCTCGATTGAACCTGGGTAGCAAAGAACCCCGGCGGATTTGGAATCTTTTCGATCAACGCGCCTGTTTTAAAATCTCGGATCGAATCGAGACGATCGTTGATGTGAATTTTAGGCCTTCCAGTAGCAGCCTCGATCAAACCCAAATCCTCGAGGTCCTTAAAGTGAAAGCACAGCGCAAGCGTAGAATTCGGTGACCTCCCAGTCGATAGCATCTGAAGATCCTCGAAAACCTGCGGTTCAATTTGGCATGGTAAAGTTATCGTCGTTTCCGCACGGCTCACAACTCCGCGTGAGGAACCGCTTACGGGCGCGACGATCTTAGGCTCCCTGAACTCGTCGTCGTAACCGCCGCCCACGATAGCTGCAGTTCCAACAGTATTCAAAGACGCAATGTCGGCAAGGTACCTGAATATGAGCCGTCCACGTGTCATTCCTAAGCCGATCGCAATCGCGGCGGCGCCGCGTACTGCATTAGAATCCTATCGATTTTAGTATCGCCCGTATAACAACCAACACCCACAACGCCCAAAGACCCGGGATTAGCATACGTAATCGCCTGATCACGCGTGCGCTGACTGATAACCCGCCAACTCTCGCTTTCACCGGAAGCGCTGTATTTTGGTGTAAGCTCGCGCAACACCATCCATTTTGCAGCTTCGGTAATCATCAAAGGCGTCACACCGGTGACCGATCCATCGTGGTCGGTATAACCAAAGACCCCGACGACTTCGATGTTTTGCTGACCCCTTGGGAAGATCCCCATTCCGAGTAAGAACTCCAACTCGCCTTCAAATGCTTTCCTTACCTCGATCTTAGGGTTTTCACGATCATCGGGACTGCGAAGATTCTGCGTGACGTGCCTATTATAAATAATCAAATCGTCGAGGGACATCTCCACGTCGTCTACCGAGACAGCGGTCACTTGAATTATCGGATGCTCGAGCATCAAGATCTCGGTCCCCAATCCATCCACGTTGAATGTCATATTGCGCGGTTCAAACCAGCGATTCGTATACTGGTCGATCATCTGCGAAACACGCCGAATCAAAATCTCAAGGCGCGCGTCGGTTACGGCATTTACCCCTGTCGATGGAACGCCCTCGTCGCGCATGTCCGCGACAGTACAGTACATCGCCTCGTAACCAGGGGACCCCGACGAATCGAGCAACACGCTGAAGTCTTCCGCGCCTGTTTGGTACGCGGAACCAGATTGGTACTTCCAACGCCAATTGATTCTGTAGGTTCCTACCGTAGCCGCGAGATCGGGCGTCCAACCGCGCGCACCCGTATTATCGTAAGCGTAATAGGATCCTGTGGCAAAGCGCCCTGGTGCGGCGGTGACATTCTCCCAACCCGCCAAAGGAAACACCTGTATGCCCGGAAGGCCCCCGCCGATGTAAAGGATTTGAAACTCCACAAGAAACATATCGGTTTTAACACCCCCAATAGAGGTAAACCAATTAATGTTATCTGTGGTATTCGCCTGGCCTCGAGGTAATTCTGGCATCGTATAACCTCAACTACGGCAGCACTCCATCTGGATCGAATGGGCTGCAGTCCACGGGAATTTCTCGATAAAAGAACTGCACGTTAAATCCTGTTTTAGGCGCAACGTTAAGCCGAACTTCATCGCCAGAAAGTTCGACCAAACCAAACTGTTCATCCTCTTGATTATAAATTAACCCATTAACTACAGCGCGAGGAGTCCCGCTAACGAATGGAGTGTGTGTGCGGAAGTCACGGTTAAAACCATCGATAGCGCCAATGGCTAGTGCTATGACTTCCGCATAATTCATGTGTTAACTGATTACGCAAAAGCGAGGATGTCGATTACATCCGCAGCTTGGTTATTCGGGCTTGCTCCTCCAGCCAAGGTCAAACTTACCGCGTTTCCGGTAATCGTATAGACCTCGTTTTGCGGTCTGGATCTGTTAACGACGATGGCCGATCGCGGGGTGAAATTGAAATACGACTGAATGTTACCCTTGGCGATCATCTCGGCGCTGAGCGTAATTGCAACCGCCGCAGTTTGCCTTGGCTGTTGCGCGATCCCGCTATAGGTATTTGCCGCATCCCACACGTCAGCGGCTGTTGCCAGCGTCTCCGCGCACGCGATGGGAGTAGCCGATGGTGCCGGCGTCCCTCCGATAGACACGGCCGATCGAACGAGGACATCTCCAGTTGTAATCCCAGCGGCGCCAATAACCAGTTCGGTATTGGTTCCGTCTCTCGTAATACGCGCGGCATCGACAACGCCGTTGATCGCGTCGATCAGATTCGTTCTGGATGCTGCTGAGTTTGCCCCGTTGTAAACCCAAATCCGTCCAGCAGTCCCACCAGCAGGTGGAGTACTCCCCCGAAACTCGTAAACATCCGCGCCGACCGTGACGGTGTTCCCCTCAACTGCCGCGCCTGGAGCACCTAGCAATCGCAAGCGATTCATCATTGGGATGCCGGGGCAAAGCGTATCCAAGTCGGCGTCATCCGCGACTGTAATATTCTTGTCCTGGAGCGTGAGCGCGCGGTTCTGCCCCGCCGTAATGCTCGACATGACGAAGTGCGCCTGCTTTGTTGGTCCGGCGGTGTCGTTCAAAACCGGGTCTGTAAGCGTTTTGTTCGTCAACGTTTGAGTATTCGTCGTTCCAACGTTAGCGCCCGTCGCGCCATGCGCCGCTGTTGATCCTGTATGCGCAGTGAGATCGGCGGCCGAGCCTTGGTCGAGCCACTCGGTTGTATCCTGGTCCCATATGTAAATGTGGTCAGCTAAGAAAGTTCTGGTACCACCACCGAGGGCGTCCGTGGTCTTGATCACTTGCCCCTCATAGGGAGTATAAGCAACCCATGCACCACTTTCGCCACGGTATAAGGTTTTCAAAACATACACCCCGCCCGCCGTCGAGCAGATGTACATCGCGCCGTTGACGACCGCTGGCGGGCTTCCGCCATTGATTTGCCCCGTCACAACACCATCTCGAACTTGTAACCAGCGCTTCGTAACCAAATCGTCATCGCCAACAGGCGACGCTCCTCGAATTACAGCAAAAGCAGAATCGCTTTTGTTTCGAGCTTCTATGCCACCCGTGTTGGCCTTAAGCATCGCGTTCCCCGCGCCAAATTGTGCTCTCATTCTCAAACGTTGTAGATGTGCCATGGATTGATCTCCTTGGGTTGTTGTAGTCGAACAAACACGGTACGTGTAATTACAACCGTGATTAGTGTAGGACTAAACAGAAACGTATCACGCTGCCTGATGCGTGTAAATGTAACGATAACCTACTGGGGGGGAACGGCCCGAAAAAATTAAACAACGCGCCCTTCGCCAAACCCCCGCGTTGCGCTAAAATTGCCCCGGGTGCTCGAATCTAAATCCTTGCCTTACACACACCTTCGTGCGATTAAACAAACAAAGGTTGGGCGAGTTCGCAGTCAGCGCAGAAGCGCAGCCGATCGAGGCCAAGATTATCTGGCTGAAGCCGACTTGATCTGCTTCTTAAGGGCTTCCTTCGACGTTCCAAATTTAACGCCAACGCCCAAATCAACTGCGAGATCCTTAAGCTCCTGCATGCTCATAGCTTCGATGTCCGTTTGTTTTAGGGGAGCCGCAGAGGGGGCAACCTCCGAAATTAGCTGTGCCGCGTGAGAGTGGTCGACATCTTCAACCTGCGCCGCAAGGCCATCGAATTCACTTTTTGAGGGACCAGTTCGATGTGTTTTCACGTGCGCATTTGTAATGCCCTCCGGGAGAGATAAACCCTGAAATCCCGCAGCAGCCATTGCGGCCCGCATATCCTTTTGGAAAACGGTTTTGTATTCTGTTTCCGTAAGAACATCGAAAAACGGAACGCCAGTGGCTTGCGCAAGTTCAGCGAGCTTGATAGCTGCGTCTTCCGCAACCCTATACCAATTGCCCGCCTCGAACATCTTACCGCCAACCGTTACACGGTTCGCGAGCGCCCCTTGGCGTAGGTTATACGGCTTAACGCGTACGTATCTAACGGTTTCTAAAATCATGACTCTATCCTTCCCCTAACACCCAACCGTCCCTTAATTAGGACGGTTAGGTATTATGATTGAGGTTTCCCTATTCGCACCACACCGAGATTTCGGCTGCCGCGATAAGGTGCTGATCTGACCCGTTTGCGGCTTCAGCGCCGGGCGCGCCGTTGGCAGAAGCCGCATAAACATGCAACGTCCCGTCTACTGTGACCCTGAGGAACTTCAGCGCGCCATCATCAAACGCGACGACCTGCGAAAACTTCACCGTTCCGCCACCCAACGCGCTCACGACCGAATACCCCACGGGATTCGGATATGCCGCATCGAGCGTCACGTTGAGCTTGACCCAATAACCGGGAGCCTTGGTCTGCCGGTGACTGACCGAAGAACTGTTAATCGTAATTGCCATGGAATTTTCTCCTGAAGTAAAACTTTTTTAATTGACCTTAGTTGTCCAAGCCTCGTTAAACTTAGACGGCCTTGATAGCAGTCGCTTTCACGACGGCAGGTTCGTGCGCGAACTTGAAATCCACGCGCGCGCTCATGACAATGATGTACACGCCGGCAGAAATGTCCTTGTCGGTTTCGATCCGAATCTGCCGATGAATACCGAAAAGCATGTTCGCAGGGTCGGTTAGCAGTAGGCTCGTCTCGTCGGTTGTGCCTCCCAGATTAACCGGGAATACGGGCACGCCGAGCAACGGAATACCGCCGTATCCGCGCGTTTCGCCGGAAAGGATGTGTTCGTCCCCAAGCGTAGTCTCTCGCAGCGCGAGATCGTCGTGATAGTCGATCACGGCTTCATCGGCTGTGAGATTTCGCAGCGCTCGTCGATCCATTCGGAAGGCACTGGGCATGGTCTTAAGGACATCCTTAAGAACCGTGGTGCTCAGAGTCGCACTTCCGCACGGAACGATGTTCGTAGTCGCCTGCTTGAGAAAGCCATCCAAGGTCATAAGCAGCGTATCCAACGAAGTGGTGTCTCCGTTGAATGCAAGGTTCTCGAGGTCCAGCGAAATACGATCCGCAAGAATCTCCTGAACGGTTTGCTCGAATCGGTTCTGTTCGATGTTGTCTTCCATCGATTCGAAGGAGAGCCGACACTCCGCTTTCACGAGCTGCGCGTCCAGTTCGACTTTCGAGGTATCCGGACGGCTGCGATCAGCAAGCGGAAGCGCTACGGCTTCAGTCCCCTTACGCAGTACGGACGAACCAAACTGTACTTTCTCCTTGAGCACCTTTGCGGATGTCATGCTGACTTCCGTCATCAGCGGCATCACGACGGCTTTGTCGATCAACAGGCGAACGAACTGTCTTGCCTGTTCGGGTAGTAGCAGACCTCCGGGCGCGAGCTGTGCCAGGAGAAAATCTGCTTTTTGGATAATGCTTCTGTTTTCTTGCATCGTAGTTTCTCCCAATTCTGGTTTCTATCACCGAACGCTAGTTAAACGATCCAAGACCGCTTGGTCGTCGGTTGCGAGGTCGGTGATTTATGCCCCGCGCCCGTAGAAACTCCTTCCCGCCTGGACGCCGGAGGTACCGGCTGTTCCAAGAGTTTGTTCACTTTATTTGCCAGCGCGTCGTACTCTGCCTTCGTCACCATCTCGGGCTGCGCCACGGGAGGGACGGCCGGCGGTTGAACGACTGCAACTGGATTCGCCGCCGGAGGCAGAACAGCAGACGGCGTAATTGCCTGTGGAGTTGTGGCGGGTACCGCGGGCTGACCACCCGCACTCTTCTCGGACGACGTACGCCCGAGCTCGTCGATCAACTCGACCAACGTCTGCGCCGCCATGCGTAGACGTTGCAAACGCGCGCCGCTCATCTTCGCGCCAACTTTCGCGACCTCTGTCAACGATAACGCGATCGCTTCCGCGGCTTTCGCAACGGTCGTGTCGCATTCAATGTTCTCGTCCTCTTTGGGGGGCTCCGCGAGTGGTTGCTCAACCAAAGGATCCACAACGGTAGTAGCGGGAGGCTGTGATTCCGTAGTTTGCGCGGGCGCAGTATTCGCCTGCGCGCCTGTTTTTTGTACCGCGGGCACCGGGACCGTTCCGCCAACTGCGCTCGCGGAGGGATCCGGTGGAGGAACTACTGGAGTTGTTGCCGGCGCGCCAGCTTCAGGCGCGAGCCCTATGAGGGCGTTAGCAAACTCCTGCATCTTCGCCACAACACCCGCGCTCTTCGCGGTGTCGACCATTCGTTGGGCAATAAGCGCCAAAGCTTCTGGGCTTTCCGCCTCTGCGATCTGTGCGATGGCTGCCGCCAAAACTTTCAGTTTGTCCGCGGCCTCCGTGCCTAGCTGTGACAACTGCGCGGGACCCGCCTCAGTTGAAGTGCCGAGTTCATCCTTCGCGGTCGGGGACGGATACGCCTCAACCAACCCGGTTAGAATCTGCGCGATCGCTGAAACCTCGTTACTTAATTCTGCGGGAATCGGCGGGTCCATCTGCTCGTCCGTAAGGTCGGCACCTTTCACGCCGTTAACAACGGACACAAGCCGCTCAAGAGATTCTGTTAGCGCCCGCATCATCGCTGCGTGTACGGGCTTCGGAATGCTTGCTTTTTTTACGGTTGTTTTCATAGGTTGGGCTCCCTCTAACTTCTTTACGACGAGGAACCGGCGCTTATTAGCTGCCCGGTTCACGATCGAAATCTCTTCTGGAATTATATCGGTTAGTCTGAATCGTGCACTAGGATCAATACCGAGCGCAATAAGCGCCGACGCAATTGAGCTATTAGATTTCCAAAAATCCGTCACGGTTCGAAACCTCTACATAGAGTAATCCACGAACTATTACTACTGCAACCTCTCTTTTATAGCAGTGCCCCCAATAGAAAATCCAGTGAAGGTACCAGCCTTAATCGCTTCCCATAGTTCATTGGCCTGCACACGCACCGCCATTAGCCACGTGCCAATTGGCAACTCTTCGCCGCCATGAGTCTCCGGAACCTTAGTAAGATAACTCTCTAGAATCCTTACACCTTCTATAGGTTGCCCCTTATGCATCAACTTAAAAGTGTTGCCGTAAAACTCCATGAAAGCGTACGCGGCTTTCTCTACCTCGAGCGCGGTGTAAACCTCGCCTTGACTATCAGTATCGTCAGGAACGAGAACGACTCCAAAGACGAAGCGCTCATCTTTTAAACCACCCGTATCGGCCGAAGTATCTGCCTTAAGAATACGAATAGAATGCCCTGCCTTAGAAAGACGCGCAGCTAGATTATCGTTTGAATTCAACGACTTAGTTTCGCCAGATCTAAGAAGCGCTTTGATTTCTTCGAGCGTATTTGCGGGGCCATCTACCACCTCAAGCGCTTGTGCAGGTCCAAACCAACTAATTTTTTCCGGGGGTCCTTTTTCTAACAACAGTTCGAAAGTCTGAACGAGCAGCACGTCGCCCAACTTGGCGGGAAGCTTCCGATTCCCTGTCGTACCAATAACTACAAATGGTTGGTCACCAACCAAAACGACTTCGTCCCACAATTCAACGTCTGCTTTGGAAATCGGACCGACTGCACACGTGAAATTAAACATGCCCAGGGAGTCCTTAACATCGTGAATCTCAACGACAACCGCGCGCACTTCGCGAACTGTTTTGACTTTACCAAACAGATCGTTTTCCCCACCAAGCGAGTAGGTAGCTTGTACCTGCTTAAGCATCGCGCCTTCGCTACCCTTCTGTTCGGACGCCCAATCGATCGCTGCGCGAAGCTGCTCTCGGCTACGAACAATTTTCTTCGGAGAGAGAATAAACCGTTGTGATTTGATGTGCTCTCTAAAAAACCGTTCGAGCGCACGCCGCCGCTCCGCAGTAGTCGCTTGCGTCAGGTTGCCATCGCGCGGAAGGTAAACAGCATCGTAAACGAGATAACGTAACGATGAATCATCAACCAGGCCATCACCCCGAAACGCCGCCAAATCGCGACGAGGAATGAACTCTTCGGATTCGTCAACGCCCATGATCTCGCCATCGAGAATGAAGTTACCCTCTATACTCTCGATGTCTTTTACGAACCCTTGTAACGTCGGCGCACGATCCTGCTTGGTATCTTCCGCAAAAATAAGGACGCCTCCGTCCGGAACATCATCGGCAACTTTGGCATCCCAACGTTCGACGATCGCATTGAACCCGTTGTACTTCGGCTCTACCTGCACACCAGCCTCAATAAGCTCATCCTGACCATCGAGGAATTTATCCGCCGCCAGATCTGGATCGGTAAACACGTTCATCTTCCGATTTGCGGGTTTCATGTGCGAGAAGATTGCCGGGGGCCGCAGTCGCGCGCGATCGTTTCCATTATCGTCGCCAGACTCCACTTCATTAGGATCCCAGATTTGAGTACCGTCCTCTCGAGTACGCTCTTGCTTTAGGACCTCCAACTCGCCAAGTTCTTGATGCGCACGTGCGCGGGCTTCCTCCTCCGTAAACTGGTGGTCGACGGAAGTTACCTTCTTTTCCGGAATAGAGCGTGCGGGATCGGAACCGGGGATTAACTGCCAAATCGCGGAATCGGATTCCTCTTGAACCAGCGTAAAGATGCCTTTCAACTTTCCGCCCACAAACCGAATCTTTTTAAACGTTTGCTGATCGTCGAGCAGTTCCGCATGCCCTTTATCCTGAATCCGCATTTCGGACGGGGTCGCCTTCGTAGCGTTCAAAACCCGACCTCCGATAGATTTACCCGGAGGGACATCACCCTCGAATGCAAGGAGCTCTTTATCGCCACGCTGTGCAACAGCCATGATCGCTTCTTCACCCGATAAAGGATCGCGTTGCAGTTCATAATCCGTAACGCCCACATCGTCAGTATCGGCAATTATCAAGTGCCATACCTGCCTTGACGGAACCGAACGGATTACGGTCTGTCCCTTAAAAGATTGCCAGGTGAGTGTGAACGCAACCTTCGTCGCTTGCTTCTCGAGGACTGAATCGTCATCAGATGGGTCGAACGGGAGAAACATTCGTTTGGTCGTAGCCAACCTGAATTCCGCATCCGTTAGAATGATGTTCGAATCCCGAAACACTTTTGCGCGCACAAGCGCATCGCGCGTCTCAAGCGCATCCTTCTCCGTATCCGCCTCCCAGAACCTGAATTCCTTCGGTGTGACCTCCGCAAGAGTCTCCGGCATTCCTGTCTGACCAATAGGCGGCATCGATTTCGTTTCGACCGCGCGCGCGTTCAACACCCCGGGCAGTAACAATTTTGTAAACCCGCACGTCCAAAACACCTCGCCCTCTGGGGTCAAATTCTCGAGGCCCTCCGGCTTCCCACGTTCGCCAACCAACGCGCGGAAGAAAAGGATCCCCGCAAACCGATCATCGCCCGTAAAGAAGTATTCGTGACTTTGAGGTTTCTGCAGCCCCCATTCCGCGCCTGTTTCGCGCAAAACCGCCACGATAACGCCATCCTCTTCGGAAGTCGCGCCAACCTTGCCAGGAGGAAATACGCGGCCGTCAATGGCTAACCACTCGACCGGTTGCCGTGCTTTGGGCACCGCGAAGATTCGATCGGGAAGAATGAAAGGCTTTGTAAACTCAGATCCCTCGACGTCAAACAGTCGTGCAATCTTTCGCCCGGCCTCAACAGTATTTACGTCGGGAACCGTCCCAGCACGTTGCAGTGCAAGGGTCCATCCTATCAAGTAATCCTTAACTTGAATTCTCAAGTCGCAGTGCAGAGAAGCCCCTCTAAAATGAAATTGTACAACGAATGGGCGTCTACCCGGCTTTTCTGGCCAATCCAACAATGGATCGTCTTGCGAAATCACGGGTTCTGCTGACATCGCAATCAGATCGCGCTTCTCGTGCGGCACGAGAACCAAATCGTAAAGAGGCACGTGACTTGTAAACGGCCCGGTCTCGCCATTCAAAAACGATACGCGCTTGGATATTCGAGGTGGTAACGCGCGCCCGAGACGAAACTTGATCGTGTGGAGTGTATCGTCATCGATAGGCCCGCGAATCAGGACGTCGATATCGTTATCCGACACCCCGTTATTGCAAACACCCCCAACCAAAAACACCGCGGGCATTCTCAGAGCCATGGGTTTCTCAAAATGCTGGAGAACCTCATCCAGACGAATAGGATCGTCGGCATGGCGTCGTTCACCACTCGGATTAATTTTAGCAAAGCAGTCGGCGTCCGCTTTCGTGAGATCGAGCACTTTGAAATCCGGCGGAAGCTTGTCACGGCTTCTTAATTCCTCGCCAACGAACATGTACGCGTTGACGAGATCCTCCCGCGTAAAACCTCGCGCGCGCGTTGCCCCAGTGTTCGCAAATTCCTTCTCGTAGATACCAAGCAATTCTTTAAGCAACCCAAGCAATTCGTCGTCGGCTAAATCACGAATCTCCTCAGGATCCGGACTGGCGATGAACGCGAGCGCGTCCAGCTTAGCCTTCGCGACATCCGTCTCGAAATTAACCTCGCTTCCGAAACGTCGGCCGGCGGGAGGCTTCTTGAGCTCAATGGGTGGATCGAATAAGACGAGCAACGCCAACGGCAGATAAAAGAAATTCTTCTCGGCGGCAAACTCTTTCTTGGTGAACGCATCGATACCATCCAATAAAGAGGGATCGACGTCTGCTATATCCCCAGACGCGATCGGACCTCCCTGCGATACAACCGCCCAAGCGAACGGCAACTCATTACCCTCAACAACGCCGATCTCGTTAACAAGCACTTGAGGTTCGCCAAGCCGTGCGATCCTACGTTTACGGGAAAGCAACCCGGCGGACTTACCGTCCTTTAAACGTTGAACTATAAAGTCTGGATCCGGAACCTTAAGCGCGGGCAACTTGCCCTTTGGCTGTTCGAATTTAACGACATCGGGTTCGGGCTCTTCACAAGACGAGACGGAACGAAGCGTCTCCCCCGCGAGCTCCAGCGCCTTCGCGAGACGAGTTTCTAGGTCACTCATCCACGAGCTCCTTTAGATGGAGCCCACACCATTTGATTAGGATTGGGTTCCCAACGAACGCCATCAAGCTCAGAGCGCAACGCCGTGGACAACACATCCAATGCATGATCCAACGAGTAATGCGCTTCACAACGCATAGTCATAAACAGCGTATAGCACATATTCGTGCGCCTTTTTATCTCATCGCGCGTAGCGTTCATCTGGACAAAGACGGCTCTACGCCGCGTCTCCTCTTGAAACGACGCCTGCACGACCTTGATAAACGAAGAAAGCACACGCCTATATTGCGTGTCATCGAGAACTTGCCGGAGAACTTCTTCCTTAGCTTTGTACACCATAATGATATTTTTACCCCCTGGCGATTAAAATGTCGAGTATGCCTAGAAAACCGGATTGGTTACACACCGGCACAAACCATGAGCCGGTGGCGTCTGCGTCGCGTTGGTATCCGTAAGCGAAGTCACGGTGTTATACGTTCCTCGAGTATCTTCCTTTCCTCGAGCGCTCTCCACAATATTAGCGACTATAGGTCCTAACGGACCTCCCCTTGTTTCGGGGGCGACATGTATGTTCCCACCCACCTCGCGGAGCCATGACTGCATTCCCATCAAGCCCGCCTCGGGATCGGGGTCTGATTGCGCAGCCTCAAATTGAGTCAGTGCGCCAGCCACTTCAAACTGCTGCCCATCCAAATATTTACAGATATCGCATGTGGCACCATCACCAATAGCGCTCCATTCGTATGCACGAATGCCCGCATCCCGATACCCTGTCATCTGCCCGTAACTACTCGATCGAACCAGCGAGGCATTCGCGAGAATCCTGAAATAGTGTTCAGACCTTCCAGTAACGCGCAACGATAGCGCCGCATGGAGATCCTTACCGATCGCGATATCATCGAGCCCTCGACGAAGGCCGTGTGTGATGATCGCCCGCGCGTCTCGATCAGACCATGATTGCACCCTTCGCCCGTAATCAGCGCTCACGAAAAACGGCATATCGGTGGCTAACCGAACGATCGCCTTTCGATCTGGAAGGGCCAACGATTCCGTAATTCCAAAAAGCGTGGATCTACGCGATGCTTCCGCAGTCGATAACAACGTCGTACCCGCGGATGTGGTTGCCTTGACCATCGACGCTCCCGTGCCGATCGTAGCGGCTGCCGCACGCGTCTCGGCGACAACAGCATTCGCCTGAGCCTCGGTTAACGTGCCCCACTCAACATCGAGCGAATCGAGGGCTTTGTTGAGGTACTTAGCCTCTTCTCCGCGCCCGGCGCGAAGTAAAGAAGCATGCAGCCTAGCCGAGATGAGCGCGCGATCGCGCGCGTTTAGAGGGTCTAGTGCCTTCGCGACGAGCACCTTTTTAGTCACGATCGGCCAATACCACAACCCCGAGCGCAACTGCATAGCGCCCTTCAACACGAGCGCAGTACCCCCATGAGCTTTCATAACCGCGAAAGCGCGCGCTTCCGCATTTTGCCCGCACGAGCACCTGACTAATCTCGCAAACCTGTCGTGAAACACAGCGACCGCGCTGCAGTCGTGAAGCACGGGTGGATCCAACGAAAGCGCCGCGATCGGAAGTTTGGGGATTATCCTCCACGGCGGGCCTAAAACACCCTCTGGATAATCAACCCTTGGGAGACCAACTTGAAACACAATTTACCGAGAAATCTTGGCGCCGCCAGTTACGTGCAACGAAACGGAGGTCGTACTGTTGAGAACCGGTATCGTAATTCTGAACGCTACAAAGTGGCCATTGGTCACGACATCCTGATACTTACCCGCGTTCATCGCCACTGCAGACATAGCGGACCATATGAGCCCAGAAGCGGAACCCAACGCAATAAGAGGTTCAACGGTAACCGAGGGTGTCCCGACAGGTGTGCCAATGAATTCCGGGTACAACCTCACCGAGGACCACTCGCGCGCGTCGAGACACACATCGTACGCGACTACGCCCG
>Ga0214474_1000410_pt1 | contig 21522 bp, 19 predicted proteins | sample RVTome_2_FD_187335 | JGI IMG/M metagenome (GOLD analysis project Ga0214474, IMG submission 187335) | Soil microbial communities from uranium-contaminated site in the Upper Colorado River Basin, Wyoming, United States - RVT95D214 HiSeq ...
TCTGCGTTAAGGCAATGTTTCGTTTTTCAGGCACTAATGAAATAGACATAACTCTCCCATCAGAAATTAAGACACATATCTCAAAAGCGGTACGTTAACCAAGAGTCAAATTGTAATTAGGTATTGCACTGGGGGGAAAAATTAATAAGAAACCAACAAGGCATTTCAATGCAGTAAACGAGAAGTATAACACTAAATTTGTCCATTGTCAAGAGCCCGCTTAATTCTCCGTAAATATCCGACAGTCTACCTCCTTTAAGCCGGTTAATGGTGGTCTCATCCCCAAGCTCATATGTGGTCGGTGATAGTGATATCTATCCAGGAAAGATTCTACCATAGTTGTACATTCTTTTAGGTCACATATTCGGTATTTCTGCCAGCCCAAGCATTCCTTTCTCACTGTCCGGTTAAAGCTTTCAATGTATGATTGCTCGTTCTTACGATATGGTCTGGCAATCCTGTGGCGATCGCAGAACAGCTGCACATTTAATAGAAAGTCTGCTTTAAATTCTGGTCCACCATCAGTTTGGATCAGATGTACATGTCCTCCAAACCTTCTCCTCATACTCTGGAAGAGAAACCTGGTACCATACTTCGCTGTCAGCTTAGGAGCCAACAAGATATCAGCTTCCTTGGTGAAGATATCGATAGCTGTGAAGACGTAGATATCACCTAGATCCATGGAATCCATCTGTACAACCTCTCGTGGCATTGATGCTTGTGGTATCGGGCCTCTCTCCTTATTTTTCTTCCACTTAGAGCGGATAACATATTTCTCCCGAAGGATTTCATATATCTTGGGAACCGATAGGTGGATACCATGTTCACCTTTTAGGAAATACTGGATTTTCTGGCCACAACAATGAAATTCACGCTCCCTGATCTTCCATACTAACCTCTTCACTATCGGATCGACCTGCCTTCTTTTCCTCTCACCCTTCTTGGCTCGTTCATGCCTGTCCAGGAAAGCTAAAAGCCCATATTTCTCAATGTTCTTTATCCAGATGTGGATTGTTTCCCGGTGCTTACCTAGTCTCGCTGCTATATGTGACTTCGGCATTCCCTGCTCATAAAGCTCCCAACACAGAGTTATTAAAGTACAGTTTTGCATGTCCATGATTGTACATGGACTGTCGGATTTCTACGGAAACATTGCGGAGCCCTGAAGCCCTTTTCTCACAATTTTCCAATTTTTGTGCGAGGGCCCAACAGACTAAAGAAAAAAGTTCCCTTCGTATGTTACTAATACGAAAAAGACTACACTTCAGAATAGCTTTAACTGGACAAATTGCCTTGAGTGCAAATATCGACTACAATTAGCGCTGGTGTGCCAAAAAGATCAGCAGCAATGGAGGCAAATTTGAACAATGGTTAATGATAGTTTTGATAAATTCAAAGGCTCACACGACTATGTTACCTCTGAAGCCCTTAGAAATGCGGTTAATGTAGCCATAGCCTTAAAGAGGCCTTTGTTGGTTAGAGGCGAACCTGGAACAGGAAAAACGCTCCTGGCCCACAGCATTGCCAGAGGTCTAGACAAGAAGCTGATCATCTGGAACGTAAAATCAACCACCAAAGCCCAAGAAGGCCTTTATGTTTATGATACTGTCCAAAGACTGAATGACAGCCGCTTCGGAGATAAAGATATCTCAGATATTAGACAATACATAAAACTGGGTAAATTGGGAGAGGCCTTTGCCTCCGAAGAGGAGCTCGTACTCCTCATTGACGAGATAGATAAAGCCGATCTCGAGTTTCCTAACGACTTGCTAAATGAGCTGGATGAGATGAGCTTTTATATCCCAGAGACAGGGGAGACAATTGTAGCCACCCATCGACCCATAGTAGCAATAACCAGCAATGCTGAAAAGGAACTTCCTGACGCCTTTCTACGACGCTGCATATTCCACTACATTGAATTCCCTGACCCTGCGCTCATGGAGGAAATAGTAAAGGTGCACTTCCCTGACATCAGAGGTAATCTCCTTAGCCAAGCTCTGGCAACATTCTACTCACTACGGAAGATTGACGACTTCCGCAAAAAACCATCAACAAGCGAACTGATAGACTGGATTCGTGTCCTTATCGCCAGCAGCACACCTGACGAAGCAATAACCGCTGATATTCCCTTCGCCGGCACTTTGCTGAAGAAAGAAACAGATTATGCTTATTTCATAAATACCTTTATGAAGAAAAAACAAACCACAAGGACCTCAGACAGCTAAGAGAGTTACGTTAATAAATAACAGATAGGCACTCGTATGTTTACCAACTTTTTCTACACCTTAAGAGAAAGAAAGGTGCCCGTTTCAATTACAGAATGGATGACCCTCATGGAAGCTCTATCCAAAGGTTTCATCTCCAATCTGAACGATTTCTATTATCTCGCCCGAGCCATACTGGTAAAAAGCGAGTCCTATTTCGACCACTATGATGTCGCCTTTCAGGAATACTTCAAAGGCATAAAAGCCCCACCAGAAATTTCGGAGCAAATCCTCAACTGGCTAAAAGACCCCTTCAACAGGATGCTCCTTACTGAAGAAGAACGGGCACTGCTGGACATTATGGATTTGGATGAACTGCTCGAGGAGCTTGAAAAAAGACTCAGGGAGCAAACAGAGCAACATGACCGGGGGGGTTACTGGATAGGCAGAGGAGGTACCTCACCTTTCGGACATTCTGGACAGCACCCGGCTGGCTTCAGGATTGGTGGCAGAGGAGGCGGCAGAAGCGCCATCCAGATTGCCGAACAAAGGCAATTCCGCAACTACCGTCAAGACCTAACACTTGATATCCGCCAAATTGAAGTCGCCTTAAAAGGGCTACGACAATTGAATCGCACCGGGCCAGAGGACGAACTGGACTTGGAGAAAACTATCGATGCTACCGCCAAAAATGCTGGCGATATAGATTTAATCTGGCGACGAAGCCGAAAGAATAAGGTGAAGCTACTTCTACTCATGGATGTAGGAGGCTCTATGAACCCATTTGCCCACCTCTGCAGCCTGCTCTTCTCAGCCTCCCACCACAGCACGCATTTCAAAGATTTTCAATACTATTATTTCCATAACTGCATCTACGACTACGTCTATAAAGACATTGAGCGCCGGGACGCAATAAGCACTGATTATCTGCTGCACACCACGGAGCAAGATTATAAGGTAATACTGGTAGGAGATGCCTGGATGGCACCATCGGAGCTAACCAGTGTTTACGGTGCCATTTACTACTATGAAAGAAACTACAAGGCGGGAATAATTCGCCTTAAGCAATTCGCTGACCATTTCAACCACTGCGTCTGGCTAAACCCCGAAGCGCCGCACTACTGGAACGAACCTACAATCACGATGATTAGAAAAATCTTCCCCATGTTTGAGCTCACCATCGAAGGCCTACAACAAGCCGTTAAAAAACTAATCGTCAAGCGCTGACAGCCTTAAAATGAGACTACAGATCCACTGTACTGTATAGACAAGGGGAATGGGCTAAGGGTATAATCTCTCCCGTGTCTCGGCAGCCTAAAGTTCTAATTACTCACGACGAAATCAGGCAGGCTATAACCAAGTTGGCAGCTGAAATCAGGCGGGATTATCAGGGAAAACAGCCACTGCTAATCGGCATCCTTAAAGGTTCCTTCGTCTTTATGGCCGACCTGGTTCGTGAACTTGGCTTACCTGTAGAGGTGGACTTCGTCAAGGTTTCGAGCTATGGTACGAGCATGGAAACCTCGGGTAAGATTAGGATGATGCATGGTCTGAAGACGAAAATAAAAGGCAGAGATGTTTTAATAGTCGAGGACATAGTTGATACTGGGCTGACCATTTCCTTCCTGATAAATTATCTGCAAAAGAAAGGGCCAGCATCCCTAAGAGTGTGTGCCTTGACAGATAAGCCCTCACGCCATGAGATCCCGGTTACCATTGATTACCTGGGATTCACTGTGCCCAATAAGTTTATAGTCGGCTACGGTATCGATTGGAATGAGAAGTTTCGGTACCTGCCAGATATATGTTTCATAGATTAATCTCAAGGGAAGAAGATATGAGTTTGGCCAAATTGATTTCAGTTGCCCGTGGAGACGCTCCAGCAGACTTACTGCTTAAGAACGCTAAGATAATAAACACCTTTGTAGGCATCATAGAAGAAGGCAATGTAGCCATCTATGGTGACAGGATTGCCGGCATCGGTAATTACGTCAAGGCTAAAGAGGTGATCGACCTAAAGGGCATCTATCTGGCTCCGGGACTGATCAACGGTCACACCCACATAGAAAGCTCCATGCTACACCCAGCGCAATATGCTCAAGCTGTAGTCCCTAGGGGCACTTCAACAGTGATTACTGACCTGCACGAAATAACTAATGTGGCTGGTTTTGATGGCATAAAGTTCGTCATGAACTGGGTACAGAAGCTACCTCTTGACATGTTCTTCGTGGCTCCATCATGTGTGCCTGCTACCCATATGGAAACCAGCGGAGCAGAGATCAATGCCCAAGATATTAAGAAGATACTCGGCATGAAAAACTTTATAGGGCTCGGCGAGATGATGAACTTCCCCGGTGTTATCAGCGGAGACAGAGAGGTTCTAAAAAAGATAGCCGTTTCCCAAGGCAAAGTTATTGATGGACATGCCCCAGGTGTTACCAATAAGCGACTGAACGCTTACTTAGCTGCCGGCATTGGCTCAGACCATGAGTCAACTACATTAGAAGAGGGTAGAGAAAAACTGAGGCGGGGAATGCATTTGATGATAAGAGAGGGCTCCTCGGAGAAAAACCTGGATGCTCTCTTACCCCTTGTCAACGATAGGACATATAACAGGTGCCTCTTTGTCGTCGATGACCGTAGTTGCTCCGACTTGCTCCACGAAGGTGACATTGATGCTGTAGTCAGGAAGGCAATACAAAACGGGCTTGAACCGGTGCGGGCAATACAACTGGCAACTATGAATACTGCTGAATATTTCAGACTGTACGACCGGGGCGGCATTGCCCCCGGCTATATCGCAAATCTCATTACCATCACCGACCTTCCAAATCTCGAAATACACATGGTCTTTTACAAAGGTCACTTGGTAGCCAGGAATGGTAAATACCTTGAGGCACCACTAAAAGCTTCGAATAACGAGCTAACCGATACTGTTCGTATCAAGCCTTTCGGCATAGAAGCACTAAAGTTAACCACAAGTGGGAAAAGTTTTCCAGTTATCGAGATTATCCCTGGTCAGATAATCACCAAAAAAAGAATCGAGATGGTGAAAGCCAAAGATGGTGTCATCATGCCCGACCTAGAAGAAGACATATTAAAGTTGGTGGTTGTGGAAAGGCACAAGTCGAGTGGCAACATTGGCCTGGGGCTGATCAAAGGCTTTGGCCTGAAGCGAGGTGCACTAGCCTCATCCATAGCCCATGACTCTCACAACATAGTGGCAGTCGGAACTAATGACCATGATATCTTCACAGTAATCAAAGAGATTGAGAAATTGCAAGGTGGGTTAGCAGTATGCGTAGACGGGAAAATCCTGGCAGCTTTACCCCTACCTGTTGCCGGATTGCTTTCAACCGAGCCTCTGGAGACAGTCATAAAAAAATTTGAGAAGCTAGAAAAAACCGCATCTGGATTAGGGCATGTTCCACCAGCTCCCTTTGCGCTCCTTTCCTTCATCGCTTTACCGGTAATACCCGAACTTAGGTTGACTGATATGGGACTTGTAGACGTGCTAGAATTCAAATTAATCAACACTCCATGAAATTCGCTTCGCTCTCTTCATGGGGGCCACAAATTGCATCATGGAACTTAGGGTTAATATATAAATAACGGAGGTCTAAGCAATGAAAAGAACCAGACTTTGTGACCTGCTGGGCATAGAATACCCCATAATTCAAGGGGGAATGGTATGGATTGCAAATGCTGAGTTAGCTGCTGCAGTTTCCAATGCCGGAGGTTTAGGCCTAATAAGTCCAACTGCAGGAATGAGTCGCAATGGTGACCAGATGGAAAATCTGAAAAAACAAATAAAAATAGCCAAAAGCTTAACCTCCAAACCTTTCGGAGTTAATTTACCTATATTGAACAATCCACAAATCGAGGAGCTTGTCGCCACGGTCATTGATGCTAAGGTAAATGTAGCGGTAACGGCTGCTGGTAACCCAGCTCTATACACAAGCCGGTTCAAAGAAGCCGGGATAAAAGTCCTCCATGTGGTTGCAGCAGTGCGACACGCACAAAGCGCCGAGAGGCGAGGCGTGGATGCAGTCATTGCCGAGGGCTATGAAGCAGGTGGCCACAACGGCCTAGACGAACTAACCACTTTCACCTTGATACCTCAGGTGGTAGATGCAGTGACAATTCCAGTGGTGGCTGCCGGTGGCATTGCTGATGCCAGAGGTGTAGTAGCCGCTCTGGCACTGGGTGCCGATGGCGTCCAGATGGGCACACTTTTCATAGCTACTAACGAGTGTGTCGCTCACCCAAATTTCAAAGAAGCAATACTAAAAGCTAGCGACATCGACACCGCTATTACAGGCAGGAAACTTGGACCAACCAGAGTATTAAAGAACGAAGTAGCCACTAAAATACTGGAAATGGAAGCGGCTGGGGCTTCAGTTGAAGAGCTCCTAGCCTTCATTGGCAGCAGCCGGTCCCGAACCGGACAGTTCGAAGGCGACATGGTCAACGGTGAGGCTTACTGCGGCTCCATAGCCGGTATGATAAAGGAAGTAAAGAGCGTCGGCGATGTCATCCGCAGCATCATTGGCAACTACGAGACAGTTTTAGACAGCTTAAAATAGCCGGAATATCAGTAATTTCGAGGACAGAGAACGAAGAGACTTTTAGATTATGCTTAGGGCCGCTGTCTGATTTCTCTCAATCGGCCTTCTCTGCTTTGACTCGGGAGCTTCGCGCTAAAACCCTGATGGCTTCCATCAAGTCCTGGCGCCTGCAATCTTTAGTCAGATACCAACTAGCACCAGCATCGAGCGCTGAGCCCACATAATCGCCATAGACCGTTAGAAACAAGATTTTGACATCAGGCAAACTTCTCTTTATACGGCGGGTTGCCTCTGTGCCATCTATACCGGGCATGTGGGCATCCATCAAAATGACATCAGGTTTCAATTTTTCCGCTTGTACCACTCCGTCCAGACCATCCAGAGCCTCTCCAACCACATCTATATCAGCTTGAGGCTCGAGAATGCTTTTGAGCCCCTCCCTTACTACTTCATTATCATCTACTATGAGCAACTTTATTTTTCCCATTACATCTCTCCTAATATCAAGGCCTAGCTTTCTCTGGCACAGTCTGTATCTTAGCCAGTAACCTTAGTTTTAAGTTTACCGTCTCAGATCGGTTACACCATCAGGAGAGTGGTTGGTTTCACATACAGAAAAAGGTTGACTTCAAAGTCAACCTTTTTTCCTATACCGAGTAGTACTTTAGTATGACTAAAGACGAATAATACCTTTCTTAATGGCTCGAGTCACAGCTTCGGTACGGTCACTCACTCCCAGCTTTTGAAAAATATTAGCAATATGCGTCTTCACCGTACTTTGGGCAATGTTAAGTTGAGCACTAATCTCTTTATTAGCCGAGCCTTTAGCCATAAGGCACAATATTTCAAGCTCTCGGCCGGAAAGATCCTCACCAGATGGTGTCCGTCTAGATAGTTCGGAGAAACGATCAAGCAATTTCGATGCCACCACTGGCTGAATAAGCGACTCGCCCCGATAAACAGTCCTTATTGCCTTGAACAGATCATCTCTCGGAGCATCCTTAAGCAGATATGCCCGAGCACCAGCCTCTATACCACTAAATATATATTCGTCATCACTGTAGGTTGTAAGGATTATGAATTTAACATCAGGCATAACTGACTTTATCTGGCGCATAGCTTCGACGCCGTCCATCTCCGGCATCCGAAGGTCCATAAGCACTACATCTGGTTTCAACTCTTTGGTTTTATTCAATGCTTCCACTCCGTCTTTAGCCTCTCCAACCACCTCAAAGTCAACCTCCCTGCTCAACATGGCAAACAGCCCCTCTCTCACAACTGGATGGTCATCAGCAATCAAAATTTTTATAGAGTCCACTACGAAACCTCCTTGCTGGTAGGAATAACCACTCTCACCAGCGTTCCTTTACCTCTCCTGCTCTGCACTTCAAGCATACCTCCTAAACCTCGAGCCCGTTCTCGCATACTTATCAATCCGAAGGCACCCCGTTTCTTCTCATCACCGCTTGCCGCTACCGATTTGAAACCAACGCCATTATCTCGAATGCTCATTTCCACTGCTGCCTCATCAAACGTCAGATTTATCTCCACTTCAGTAGCCTTGGCATGTTTCCTCACATTGGTCAGAGACTCCTGGCCAATACGAAGAAGAACTGTTTCCAGATCAGGTTGTAAGTCTCGCCTTACACCAAAAACATTGAACTTCGCACTCACCCCAACACTCTGGCTGAATTTATCTGCTTCCTGCTTAAGCGCCTCAACTAAAGACACCTGTTCCAAAGCCTGAGGCCGGAGATTCCATACCGACCGCCTCGCTTCAGCCAGGCTCTTTCGAGCCAGGCTTCGGGCTTGGTTTAAATGGCGCTCCGCAGCTGAGGCTTCACCACCCAAGGTCTGTTCGGCTGCTTCCAGTTGCAGGATAATGCCACTGAATCCTTGAGCCAGCGTGTCATGAATTTCTCTTGCCATGCGGTTACGTTCTTCCATAACTGCTATTTGTCGTGTCTCCTCATAAAGACGAGCGTTCTCAATAGCCACAGCTAATTGGTCAGCCAGTGTCTGGGCAGTGAATAGGTCTGCCTCGCCAAAAGCATCAACCTCGATGCTCTCAATATCTAAAACTCCAATAACCTTGCCTCCAATCCTCACAGGAACAGCAAGCTCAGACTTGGTTTCTCTTAACGCCTCTACAGCACGGTATCTGGGATTCTCGCTTACATCATTTGCCAGGATCGGTTCACCTGTCTGTGCTACCCAACCCACTATACTCTCCTGGTCTACTTCCAGCGGTACACCTACTGGTATAACACTCTTCTGGCCACTGAGACACAACGCTTTGAGTGCAAGCTTGCCAGAGCTCGGTTCCAAGAGAAAGATGTTGACATTATAATAGTGAAAAGTTTCGCGGAGCAGGTTGCCTACATAGGGCAATAGTTCATCAAGCTTGACGATAGAGCTAATCTTGCGACCTACCTCATTTATGGTACGCAACTGCTCCGCTCTCTGCCGCTCTCGCCTGGTGCGATCTTCAACCTTTCGTTCCAGATCAGTATATGACTCCTTCAAAGCCTTGGCCATATCATTGAACTGCTCAGCCAACAGCTGGATTTCATCACCGGTGTCAGCCTCAATATTATAGTCAAGTTCACCTTTCGCTATGACTTCAGCGCCCTTGGTCAGCGCCAATATTGGTCGGGTTATTGCCCTTGATAGTAAAAATATCACTCCAGTAGCAATAAGAATCATACCACCGAAAACAATAATGAGCATCAACTGCGCTTTCCTCACTTCCTCATCTATATATTGGTTTGTAGCCAAAACTACGGCAGTTATCTGGTCTAACAAGTCTTCGACAGGCGCTGAGTATTCGTCAATATAGGTACTTGCTGCCACAACAAGGTCTGTCCCTTCTACGGGTATGCAATGCATGTATTTCGCCCTGACCTCGCCCTTATCATCTTCCCAATCATAATAGCCTGAGGCCTCTCCCTCAAAACTCCTCTCTAAAATAGACGAAAAATAGACAGGCTCACCACCCACCTTAAGCAAATTCACACCAACCAGCTTGGGGTCATTATGGAAATAGACAGTGCCTGTTTTATCATAAACCATAGTATATCCGGTTAGCCCAACACGTTGCACCGCTATATCGGCCAGTTCCCCGCTATCTTTAAGTTCAGAAATAGTTGCATTCGGATGGTATCGCATAAATAGCCTTATCTCGTTGGAAACGTTCAATGCCCGCCGCTGTATCAATCTCCTGCCTAGATCCTCCAACGCTGCTATGCTCTGACGTTCAACTTCTTCTCCCATGGTAACACTATTCTCTCTAACAACATAGCTGATCTGATATATGCTGCGAAGCGAAAGCGAACTGATAACACCCAGCGAGATAAATGATAACGCCAAAAAGGGGATAAGTATTTTAGCCCTTAAGCCAAACCCTATTTTCATCCTAACCTCCAACCTCCATACTTTCTTCTACTTCTTGCTCTGCTTCCCACATCAGACTCCCTCCATATTCGAGTAAAACCTTTTTTCGTTCATCAGGTACTTCCTTAGTCTCTAAATATTTCTTTAGTGCTTCAACCGGGGTCAACTCATGGCTTGTCCACTCACCCAACCTGAGACGCGCCTCCTGCCTGACTTCTTTGGCGATGGTAACATAATGAGCCGCTCTGAGAACTTCACTTATTTTTGCGTCGCGAAGCGAAGCTTCCACAGCACCCGGCAGGGAAAGCTGGACCCTCACTATAGCATTTTTAATTTCCGCCTCATGCTGAGCAATAGCCTTCAAAACAGTAGTATTAGGCTCCACATCTCCAATATCAATGTAAATTTCGAGCGTCACAAAGCGCCGGGCATTAACTTTATGGAATTCGTAGGTTACGCGCCTTTCCTTGCCCCTCAATTCAATATCAACCACAAAGAAGCCTTTGTCTTCGCCTTCGTCGCCGAAGTCAAAACGCTCCAGGCTACCAGCATAGACCACAGGTGGATTTTGTATTAAAACTTGCTGCCTATGAACATGCCCCAAAGCTACATAGTCAAAAACAGGCTGAGCAACATTCCCCAACAGCAAGACAGGGTCCCTGCCGACTATCATGCTTCTCTCCGACCCCGGTTTAGCTGTAGCTACTGAGACATGAGCAGCCAGCAATGTGGGCAAGCTTGGATCGAGATCAGAAATAACGTCCAACAGTCTGCGGGTCATCATTTCCTGAAGCTGATCATTCGCCTGGTATATGCTAAGGTTCTTCGTTCTTTCTTTGCTCAGCAAAGCACTTCGCCTCAGCCACGGCAAAGCCACTACTTGAATGTTACCTCGCTTGGTTTGGATACGGTAGACATCCGGCCGGTTGCCAACATAAACATGATTAACAGCCAAAGTGTCAAAAATCTCCACAGCAGTAGCTCGGCCAACTGCGTTGGGCAGATCATGATTACCTACCAATAGGAAAACCGGGATGCCGTTCTCGGATAGCCGCCTGAGCCGTTTGGCAAATTCTCGCTGCTGGGTCTGGGAAGGGTCACGGTTTTTATAGGCATCACCGCAGAAGAGAACAAGGTCTACACCATTGGCTACTGCATACTCAACTATCTCGTCCAGAGCCCTGAGAACATCGAGCAGCCTGGTCGATAACCCCGTAGCCGGGTCAACACTGCCATAAGTCTCCATACCCAGATGGAGATCAGCAAAATGAAGAATCTTCATTGCTCCAAAGCGTCAGGTGTTCTAGTTGCCCACAAAGGCTGTGCATCAAAAGGCTCACCGCTTAGCTTAGCCTGTAATGTCTTAACCAGTTCACTTATCGGCAGTCTAATCTGCGCCATGCTATCGCGTTCTCGAATAGTAACCTGTTTGTCCTCCAGCGACTGAAAATCAATGGTCACGCAGAAAGGAGTGCCTATTTCGTCCTGGCGGCGATAGCGCCGACCTATACTCTGGGCATCATCATACTGCGTCATAAAATGGCGCCGAATCTCCGTATATACCTCTCTCGATAGCGGCACCAGCTTTTCATTTCTGCTCAAAGGCAGAATAGCGACTTTGATTGGAGCTAATGTTGAATGAAAATGCAAAACCACCCTGGTTTCGCCCTCAGCCAACTCCTCATCATAAGCGTCTATAATGAAAGCCAGCGTCGAGCGGTCAACACCCGCCGAGGGCTCAATAACATAGGGCGTATAATGCTCCCCAGCCTCCTCATCAAAGTAGCTCAAGGTTTTTCCGCTATACTTGGCATGTTGCACAAGGTCGAAATCGCCCCGGTTGGCAATACCCTCTAGCTCCGCCCAACCCATAGGAAAAAGATAATCAATATCGTAGCAGTCCTTAGCATAATGAGCCAGTTCCTTCTTCCCATGCTTACGAAGATGCAGGTTTTCCTCGTTGATTCCAAGCTTTAAGTACCAATCGAAGCGCTCCTTCACCCAGTAATCGAACCACTTCTCATCTGTGCCAGGCTTTACGAAGTACTCAACCTCCATCTGCTCAAACTCTCTGGTTCTGAAGATGAAGTTACCAGTCGTGATTTCGTTGCGAAAGGACTTGCCCATTTGTGCAATACCAAAAGGTAGCTTCCTTCTCGAGGTAGTCAGTACATTATCGAAGTTAACAAAAATACCCTGAGCTGTCTCCGGTCGCAGATAAACAACGCTGGCATCATCCTCCACTGGCCCCATAAAAGTCTTGAACATCAGGTTGAACTGCTTTGGCTCCGTTAGCTCACCACTACAATCGGGGCAGCTTGTGCCGTTCAAATCAGTAGCTCGCCATCTGAAGTGACAAGCCTTGCATTCTACCAGGGGGTCAGAAAAACCCTCAACGTGACCACTAGCTACCCATGTCTGGGGATGCATCATTATGCTGGCATCTATACCAACCATGTCATCCCGCTCTTGAACCACTGCGCGCCACCAGGCGTCTTTTACATTCCGCTTCAACTCCACCCCCAGCGGCCCGTAGTCCCAGCAGCTCCCTAATCCACCGTATATCTCGCTGCTTGGGAAAATAAAGCCCCGCCGCTTGCACAGCGAGACGATTTTTTCCATTTCTACTTTACTCTTTTTCTCAGGCAAGTTAACCTCCTCAGAAGCTTATCAAAGCTTATCAACTTTATGTCCGAGTGTCAAAGACCTCGAATGTGATGTTTCTACGCAATTATGTTAGAATCGAAGCATAGTAAGACTATGGAAGTCGCCTGATGAAAACAATCAGTAAGCCCGGAATTCTATTTAGCCTGTGTCTGGTTTTGCTGATTCTAGTAACTGTCGCTTGCAGTCCTCAGCCCATAACACCTCCGGTGTCACCTACAACACCACCATCAGAAGTACCACCCCCGGATACCACACAACCTGAAACAGTAATCACCAGCGCCCCGAACGAAACCATCAGCTATAACAAAGTAACCTTCGAATGGACCGGCAGCGATGATAAAACCCTAACCACTAACCTGACCTATTCATATTATTTGGAAGGCTATGATACCGACTATTCTCCATTCAACGCTGATACTACCAAGACCTACACCGATTTACCTGATGGCACTTATACATTTTATGTCAAATCGAGAGATGAAGCCGGCAATATCGACGCCATTCCAGCAACTGTCAAATTCACCATAGCTACGCCACCACCGGAAGAAGAGCCTCCTGTTGCAACCCCTGTCGTCAGCACCTTGCTCATTATGCCAAACAGCGATGTTAGTCACATAGCCGTAGCCTACAATAATACTATCTACGCAATCGATTCCCCACACGCTAAGCTTTACAAATCAGACCACGGTGGCATCGGCTGGATCGATATATCAAAAGGTCTTGGCGGAACAGCACCCTGGACCGAACTGGCTATAGCCCCCGATGACCCCAGAATAGTAGCCGTAGTCACCAATGGCGGGGCTGAGGTCTATCTATCAACCGATGGAGGCGCTAACTTCGCCGCCACTGGACTGTCTGGCAAGCTGGGTGGTGGCGAGAGAGTCAAATGCCTCGCTGTCTCACCAGGCTACGGTCGCCGAGAAATAGCCGTTGGCACCTCCACAAGCAACGGTAACGGCAGGGTGTGGGTGAACATAATGAACGGATTTCCCGGCGGCTGGAAAGACATGAGCACCGGTGCTACAGGATGGTCAAATGCCGACGTCTTCGCCATTGAATATTCACCGGGGTTCGCTTCTGACGGCACTCTTCTAGCCATCGCTGCCACCGGGCCCCCACCAGGTACCGATGACACGTATCTCTACATGGGACTCAGAGACCTTGGTGGAAATACCGCAACCTGGAATAGCTCCGCAGGCTACCCTGTGGAAATTTCCCAATCGGGCCAGGATACACCGGGGACTCCACTTACCTATGCCGATATAGCTTTACCGGCAGATTATATAGGAACAATGCCCGCAAAACAGCATGTCTATGCCTGCTGGAGCGACAACCCACCGGGAGTAGCTACTGCTGGCGATCCTAACGATGATGTCTACCGCCTGGATAACGCCGTCTGCTACCGACTTCTGGTTCGCACTGACGTTATCTGCAGCCTGGCACATTATGGCATGTTTAGCCGGGGCAAGCTGCTGGCTGGGGCTACAATAGCATCCACAACCGGTCTCTTCCGAGGCCCCCAGGTATACTGCACCTTTAATCCGCAATCTACATGCCCCACCTGGCAAAGTAGTCAGAAACCACCCACCGGTCCGGGTCAGGCACGAGTAGCCTGGTCTGCTGACGGCAGAGCGGCTTACTGCGGAACCAGCTCCGCCGCTGGCGGCAGCGGTGACCAGAGCGCCTTCTCCGTAAGCACCAACGACGGCTTCACCTGGAACCAAATCGGTTTGATAGACCTTTAGTTTGACACTTCAGGTCGCTTTCTCCTACAATTTCAACCAGGCATGATTAAAGCTGTATTCTTCGACTTCTACAACACTCTGGCCACTCATCATCCACCTCGTGAAGAGTTCTATGTTAACATCTGCCGCGAGCTTGGCATCACGGTAGAAGCCAGGGCGCTCTTCACTTCTTTAGCTGCTGCAGATATTTTCTACCGCAATGAAAATTCCCGCTCACCCGTAGACAAGAAAACTCCTGATGAGAAAATCAGTTTCTATATCGAATACGCAACCATGATACTCAAAGGAGCCGGTGTGGAAATTAGCCGCGACACGGCACTTCAAATACTGGCAAAACTCCGGGAGCAAAAATGGGAATTCAGAGTTCACGATGATACCTTACCCACCCTGGAAGTACTTAAAAACCGCGGCTTAATCATGGGGCTGATTTCCAATGTCGTGGAGGACATGGAGTCCACATATACAGAGCTAGGGCTGCAACCGTATTTAAATTTCAAGGTAACTTCCGCCGAAGTCGGTTGTGATAAACCAAATCCAGAGATATTTCAGGCAGCACTTCAGAAAGCTCAGGTCAAGCCTGAGGAAGTCATATATACCGGCGACCAGTACGACATCGATATTGTCGGCGCCCGAGGTGTCGGCATGAAAGCCTTACTCATCGACCGCAACGACTACTTCCCGGATATAACCGACTGCCCCCGAATCCGCAGCCTCGCCGAAGTCACAAAACACATCTAGCTTGATAGTTGGCCTCTTTTTGGCTTAACATTGCTAACAGGTTACCGATGCATCGCTTGACTCAGGACATTTTTAATTCAGGTGGAGACAGTTGACCGAGCATACTCATCATGCCCAGTCCATAGGTAATAAACTGAAATTTGGCATCATTCTAACTGGCTTCGTTCTGGTAGCAGAAGTGGCTGGTGGGCTCCTATCTAATAGTCTGGCTTTGCTCAGCGATGCCGGCCATGTATTCGCTGATATCGTAGCGCTCTCCCTCAGCTGGTATGGGGTGAGGCAAGCCGAGCGTCCTCCCAGCACCCACATGACATTTGGTTACCACAGGGTGGGAGTGATAGTAGCTATCGTTAACGCCGTCAGCATTTTCGCTATTGCAGCAATTATCTTTTATGAGGCCTACCACCGCTTTCAACAACCACCAGAGGTTAACAGCCTGCTGATGCTACCTGTAGCTATCGTGGGGCTTGCGGTTAATGTCTTTGTTGCTTTCTGGTTACGCCAGGAACAGCAAAACAATCTCAATGTGCGTAGTGCCTTCTGGCATGCACTCGGCGATGCCTTAGCATCAATCGGGATAATCATTGGAGGAGCCATCATGCTACTCACAGGATGGTTCTTGGTGGACCCAATTATTAGCGTACTTATTAGCATTGTCATTATTCTGGCCGCCTGGCGCATATTGAGAGAAGGTTTGAGAGTCCTTTTAGAGGCTACGCCCGTGCATGTGGATATCACCGAGATGGTAAACGCCTTGAACCGGTTGACTGAAGTAAAAGATGTCCATGATGTTCATGTATGGAGCATCTCGCCGGAACTGCATGCCATGAGCTGTCACGTGCTTATCGATGACCTATCCACCACTCAAGGAGCCAGTATCCGTCAGAAAATCGAGGACTTGCTACGAGAGCAATTCAAGATAAGGCACACCACGCTCCAGATGGAATGTCAGCAATGCGATTCCAACGATATTCTCTGCACTCTAACTTACGGGCAAAGCCACAAAGCGGGCAAAGGCCGCACACAGAACAGATAATTTCGGGGTGCTCAAACCACGTAACAGGAGATGTCTCATCATACTGACCTACCGAAGCATGGCCACATAGCTGTTTATCGGCACTCCAAGAGAATCAGCCACCGGCTGACATTTCGCCCTGAGACAGTGGAAAACCCTGCCTTCCGCCGGCAACTCGGATAGAGATTCATAGTAGCCCATGCCTTTGGCAAATATGAGGTCTGCGGAATTGAACTCTCGCTTGAACTCAGCTGACGCCAGGGAGAAATCTATGCCCGGAGTAGCCGTACCGGTATTCATTATCTCGCCAAGTTCAGCCTCGAGTCCGACCCGTCTGATATCTTCCAGTGTAACGTCATCCTGGACCGGCGCAGCCTTAACCACGTAGGCAACCGAAGCCCACCGCCTCATCCACGTGAGAAGCGGCAAATCAAAAAACACCTCGCCGGCATTATCTGCCAGATACAGGACTCTTCGGGCATGCTTGAGCCTAGCTTCAAAGCGCTCCGAATCATCGATGGCAAAATTCACCTGCCCTTTCATGTCCTGTCTTATAACATCAAGAGGCCTGAAGAAATCTATGGTATTCCCCAGGGCAGCAAACTTGAGACAACTTCTAAAGCTATCATGTTCAACTTTTATCTGTTTCGAAAGCTCTCTGGCAACTGCAATATCCTTGTCCTTCATCTGTCGATAAGGGTCAGTGTTTCCCGTTATGCTCTTTACCGCATCATGGATTTTGGTGGCAACAACAATTGATACGCTATCCAGGGAAAAATTGTCACCAAGTATCTTCAAGCCCCCGTCTGTTGCCCTGATTTTAGACTGTTCATCATTCGTTGCCAGCTCGGCAGCCTGGCAAGCCAGCCTTTGCAGGCACTCGTAGCAATACTTCGAAGCTTTCATCTCAAAAATTATGCGCAGCAGGACAGGTTATACGGATAACTTGCCTTCAGCTACACCTGTGGTCTACCGATTCAATAACCATATCGATTCATTGAGAACCGCCGCAAAAGTTACCCAGAGCAGATAAGGCAACATAAGGACACCGGCAGCCAGAGATATCCTGTAGAACTGCAAGGTGGTGAACAGTATCGCCACCCACAGAACTGAGATTACAATCAGTCCGTACAGAGGCGACTGGAGACCGAAGAAAACCACCGACCATAAGGCGTTCAGAACCAGCTGTACCAGGAAGGCGATTAGCGCTATCCTGACCTGTCGATTCTCAAATCCCTCGCGCCACACCATAAATGCCGCTACGCCCATCAGTATGTACAGAAGCGTCCACACCGGGGCAAACAGCCAGTTAGGTGGGTTGAAAGCCGGCTTTTCCAGCGTGGCATACCAGGTCGGAATCGCCTGCCGCGTAAATATGGAACCGATGGCGCCGGCAGCCAGACAGGCGATAATGCTCACCACCAGCTTCCAAATATCCCCAGTCTTCATAGCACGTATTCCTACACACCTCCAGAGCTATTCAACAGTTAAGAGCCCCAAATAGAACTTGCAAGTTTATATCTAAGCAAAAGGGCAATTTGAGGCACAACATTTACCCCACCAAGTGTTTCCTGAACCAATCAAGTGAATAGGGAAGCACTTCATCAAAGTAGTTGGCACAGCAGTGTTCACCATCAGGATACCACTTTAACTCCTTCTCCCCAATTGCCCAATCCATGATGTAATCTACCTGTTCTCTAGGATTAGGAACCACTATATCCTTTCCACCGTGAATGATAAGAAGCGGGCGGTCCAATCGCGGTGCCGTCTTAATATCGATTTCACTCCACGCAGCCTTAGCTTCCGCAATACTCTTAAAACCTGTTACGTGCAATAAATCCCTGGCCCAGATGGGGTTTACTCTTTTAGCCATCTCCGGTGTCACATAACCGAGCCCGCCATTTCCAATGGCACAAGAAATCCTCTTATCAAAAGCAGCGGCACGAGGTGCCAGATAACCACCGAAACTAAAGCCGGATGTTCCTATCCTTTTAAGATTAATACTATATTTATTGTTCTGTTCAAACCAGTCGATAATAGCACTGATCGCCTTTTCATAATCAGGAATCATCTTCATATTCTTCCACATCTCACCCTGCCCGGGCCCATCGAAGCTGAAGGAGTTAAAACCAGCCTCCACCAGCAAGCTCCCCATATGGTTATTTTCAACCTCCTTTATATTGTCCAACCCGTTGATATAAATTATCAGCGGTCTGTTCGGCTGTCCTGCAAGCCTGAGGTAACCGGGAATTACAGTTCCCCGAAAAGGTATCTCTAACCTTATCGGTCTTTTCTCTTCATCATATAACTCGATGGCTCTTCTATAGCTCTGCCTGGCCTTTTCCTGAGCCTCTTCCTTCTGCTCAAGGTCTATAAAATAGATATGCTGGCCGATATGAAAACAGCCGGCTGCCTCATGGAATAGACAACGAGCAGTATAAGTATTTCCATTGGACAGGGCACCTTCGGCCAGCTTCAGAAGCATTTCCCCCTCCTTCGCCCATTCACTACACCACATATAGAAATTTTTTATCCGTGATACTACCCTCCGAATCCGGGCTAAATCAACGCCACAAACCAAAAACCTGGTATACCAATGTCTGTAAACCCTCTTCTCGTTAAGGATAAAACGATAGATTACCCTTTCTTTAATAGACAGCTTTTCCATCCCCGTCACCTCCTGTCTTCACAATAGGCGTCTAGTTGCTGAGGAATCAAGAGAGAGGCATTTCACCCTTGTGTCCCCCTCGTAGCGAAGTAGAAACAGAACGTAGTGCCAGATGCATCACATTGTAGCAGAAGAAGCAATTCTTTTACTAACCATCGGGGATGTCATTCTGAGGCACGAAGTGCCGAAGAATCTGGGGGCAAAAAACAAGTAGACCTCAAAAAGAGGAGCATCGGCAAGCAGCGCTTCGTGAAAAGCAAGTAACCTTAGGTGGTTGAACAATATCTCTGTTCGCCGTATTCACAAAGTAACTGTTCATTGTTTTATCTCGCTTATTGTTGTGCAAGCACAGGCACTGAGCTGCGCTATGGGTAACCAAGCATCTTCTATTAGACAATGCGTTTTTTCTTCTGTGTAGTTGTCATTTTGATTGTTCCAGATTAGAATATAACTTATGCATCCGCTCGATGGCGCACGTCTCAAGGTCAATAGAGCAAAAACTGAAATCGACCGACTCGGTTTGATGCAGGATGCCTTCTTCAAAAATACTCATTATAGTGTCGTCAGTGCAGAGCAGAATCTTGAGTCTGGCAAGAATGTCTATCGAATCAAAATAGACGGATCCCCACCGCCTCTTGATTGGGGTATTTATATTGGAGAAATTGCTCACAACCTTCGTTCTGCCCTTAATTATCTCGTCTATCAACTTGCCCTCTTGAACAGTTTGAATGAACCTAAAACAGTTGCACAGGACACAAGGCTCCAATTTCCGATTTTTGTGGACAAAGGGAAATTCGCAACTAACGGGAAGAAAATGATTAAGTTGCTCAAATCTGAACATAAGGCAAGTATCGAGGGGTTGCAACCATACAATAGCAGTAGTAGCCCGCATCTCAAAACCATAGATTTGGCCAAATGGAGTGGATGCGATAGCCCCCTCTTTTGGTTGGAAGAGATTAACAATGCTGACAAGCATCGGATTATCCAAGTTGCAGGAGTCAAAGCTGGTGGGTTTGGAACCACTTGGTGGGGAGAGCGAGACAATGCCTTCATTGGGGGTACCTTCGGTATATTGGAAGATGGCGCAAAATTCGGAGAGGCCACACCTGATGTGCCCATGGATGTGCAAATCCGCCCTCTTATAGCGTTCGCCAATGGTTGTGACGTAATACTTAGTAAACCAGTCTGCCTTTTGTTGAATATGGTTGCAACTACAGTTTCTGAAATTGTCGAAAGCTTCGCTTCTGAGTTCTGACATCATTTAATTCACCTTATATCGAAATGGAATAGTTGCCAATAGAATACTTATGCACTTTCAGCCTGGAGTTTCGCAACTAGCTCAACCTTAATCTCCACAGGGCGATTATGCTAGAATTAGGAAACAGGTTGAGAAGCTATGCCGGCAAACTTACCACCACAGTACTTTGACGCTGAAAAGCGCCTCAGGCAGGCAAAGACTCCGGAGGAGAAAATCGAAGCTCTGGAAGCCATGATTGCCATCATGCCCAAGCACAAGGGCACCGACCACCTGTATGGCGACCTGAGACGAAGAATAGCCAAGCTCACCGAAGAGGCGGAGAGAAGATCTGCCACCAGCAGAGCCAGCTTCTACATAAGGAAAGAAGGCGCCGGACAGGTAGCCCTGGTCGGGCTGCCTAACGTGGGCAAATCACAACTGCTGGCTGCCGTCACCGATGCCATGCCCGAAATAGCGGAATACCCTTTCACCACCAAGTCTCCCAATATAGGCATGATGAAATTCGAAAATATTCAAATCCAACTGGTTGACACACCGACGGTGACGGGCAAGGATTCCCGCGTCTGGCTGAATAACATCGCCAGGAATGCCGACCTGGTAGCCATCATCGTGGATTTGAGCAACAATCCCATAAAACAAGTAGAGACGACTCTCCAGGAGCTGGAAAACATAGGCATAGTGCCCGTATCCACTAAGATTACAGAGGCAACCATCGGTAAACGTCAAAGGAAAATGCTAATCATATCCAACAAGAGCGACCTGGAAAATTCAGGTGCCGGCGCCAAGAAACTGGATTCTCAGTACAGCGCACACTTCCCGGTTATTTCCATCTCCGCCTCGGAAGGCAACAACATAGAAGTGTTCAAGAGCGTGATTTTTAAAGCCCTGGATATTATACGCGTCCACACCAAAAGTCCGGGAGCAAAAGTTGACCTGACCGACCCGGTAATTTTGAAAAGAGGCAGCACGGTAAAAGAGGCCGCCGAAGAAATTCACAAAGACTTTAAGAGCAAAATGAAATACGCTCTGGTCTGGGGCTCAGGAAAATTCGATGGACAGAGAGTCAGTCAAGACCATGTCCTACAAGATAATGACATAATCGAGCTGCATATCTAGAGCTATTTGACGCGCTTCTTTTGAGTCCAGACGTCGTACAGCACTGCCGCCAACTCTTCTATATATGCCCTATTCTCAAGCTTCGACCGCCATTTATCCGGAATAGAGTCTAAGCCCAAATAAGCACCGGCTATAGCCCCGGTCATCGCC
>Ga0214474_1000412_pt1 | contig 21487 bp, 21 predicted proteins | sample RVTome_2_FD_187335 | JGI IMG/M metagenome (GOLD analysis project Ga0214474, IMG submission 187335) | Soil microbial communities from uranium-contaminated site in the Upper Colorado River Basin, Wyoming, United States - RVT95D214 HiSeq ...
AGGACTCGCAATGACACGGCTAACGATCTCCTTTAAGCCAGTTGGTTATTTCTCTGAGAACTTGTTCGTGATTGCTACGCGTAAGCTCCATCACTTTTACATCGGGACGGCGTTTTATGTCGTCGGCCAAGGGATGCGGGTTAAGCATGATGGTGCCCAGGACTCTCTTGCCGCTGTCTATTGCCTTTAGCGCTGCTTCCCTGAAGCGGGGCGAAAAAAGCTCCATCTTGCCGATTTCATCGATAACTATTAAGTCGCTTTCCGCGATTGCCCGCTCAATTGCGGCAACACCGATGCTGTCCAGATTCTGGATGTCCACGCCGTACTTGCTTACACGGTAGCGGCTGGGGTTATCGACATGAGACAGAATAGCGTCATGCCCGTCAAGTGTGACAATACGGAAGCCCTGTCGAATGCCTCCGCTTCTTATCTCTTCGGTGTAAAAGCCGCCCGCCTTGATCTCCGAACCGGCTATAGCCTGCCTGATAACGGTAGTTTTACCTGTACCCGGGCTGCCGGTTAAGAGATAGACGCTGGACATTAAGTCTACGTGGTTTCGGCCTTCTTCTTTCGGGCGGGCTTTTTCGGCTCTGCTGCCGGTTCCGCTGTATCGGCTTTGGCCGCCTTTGCTGTAGGCTTTTCTACCTTCGCCTTGGCTGCTTTGGCTTTCGGTGCTTCTGCCTTAGCTTTCGCTACCTTCGCCTTGGGTTTGGCAGCGACAGCTTCAGCGGGCGCTTCAGCCTTCTTCCTGGCCGCCGGTTTCTTGGGCGCTTCCTCTGCCGCTTTTGGTTTAGCGGCTTTGGCCTTTAGCTTGGGAGCTACCGCTTCCGCCTTCTTCTTAGCCGGTTTCTTCGGTGCCGGCGCCTCAGCTACTGCTACTGCCGGTTTAGGCGCGCCAGGGACCACACCGGCCAGCGCCATCATCTTTCTTCTCTCTTCCAGCTTCTTGCGCCGTTTGCGATGCTTCAGCAGGGCCATTCTTTTACGTTTGTTCATAATTTTTCACCTGATACTTCGAATTTTGCAAATTTAGCTCGTATTATCTCTTAATTAGCTTGAGATTTCAAATTACGCTATCGTTGTCATTGCAGGAGCCTTTCTGCTGAAGGGCGACGTGGCAATCTCCGTATCTCACAAACTTGTTGACAACATGGGAATTATGTGACAAAATGGCACGATGTTGCCGTTGGGTGGGCAATCGATTTCGCCCTTGATATTAATGTCGCTTAACGAGGTGTAACTGTGACTAAATACAGAGCCTGGAGATGCTTTTCGGTAATCGTAACCCTTTCCTTAATTCTGGGGGTCGCTGCTGTGGTGTCGCCGGCACAGCCCGCCAGTGCACAGGATGGTAACTGGGCAATTGAGACAGTGGATGACATCGAAGTCATCTCCACCTCGCTGGCGTTAGACAGCCAGGATTACCCGCATATAAGCTATTCCAGCGGCGACTTCACCTCACTTCACTACGCACGGTGGGCAGGCACAGCCTGGGCCAAGCAGACCGTGGACCCCATTCCGGTCTGGACCAGCTCGCTGGCGCTGGATAGCAACGACAATCCGCATATCGGCTACTCCGGCCTCATAGATCTTAAGTACGCGTACTCCGCAGGCGGGGCCTGGACAACGGAGTCCTTGTTCCCCGGACCACCTGGACCAATAATTGTATGGGACTGCTCTCTGGCGCTGGATAGCGGCAACCAGCCGCATATGAGCTATAGTCTTATCGTTCCTGGGGGTCCTTTCTTCGCGCTCTTTTATACGTATCATACAGATACGGGATGGCAATGGACGCCGCCGGTAGATGATACCTTTGCCTTCTCCAGTTCGCTTGCTCTTGACCGGAATGACAGTCCCCGTATCAGCTATACTGACATTTTCGACTATTCTTTAATGTATGCGGAGTGGACGGGTACAGACTGGGAATTGCAATCGGTTGATCCGGATAATCCAGGCGCTGTTATTTCCACCTCGCTGGCGCTGGACAGCAACGACCGCCCCAACATAGCCTATGCCGACCTCGATGTCGATGGTTCACTGCGTTACGCCCGGTGGACGGGCACAGCCTGGGTAAGAGAGACCGTGGACCCTTCTGCCTACGCCGTGGACTGCTCGCTGGCACTGGACAGCCTTAACCATCCCCACATATGCTACTTAGTTTTGTCCGAAAACTTCTTTTCAGATGGCGATGGCGATGATGTTGTGGTGGGTACGCTTAAATATGCTCATTGGACGGGCTCGTCCTGGGACATACAGACAGTGGACCAGGAGGCGGCCGTGATGGACAGCCTGGACATGAAAACGTTAGACCAGAAAGCAGATATCCTGAAAGAAAAAGTTGCTGCTCCCGACATCGTACTTTTCTTCGGCGGCAAATTTAGTTCGATAGCAGTGGATAGTAGCGACCATCCACACATCAGCTACGGCAGCATTCTTCCTGGGTCTATAGCTTCACTGCACTACGCCCATATTGTTACGCCCGTCGTGCACATACCAACAACTGCGCACCCACCGGTATCACCGCCGCTTACTCGTTTCTTCAACCCGCCTCAAATGTCGGTGCAATTTCTGAACGTGAACCCGCTGCAAGCATCCGCCAACCAGCCGGTGACTGTCGCCACTAACGTGGTTAATACCGGTGACGAGGCTGGAAATTATAACGTCGACCTTAAGATAAACGGGCAGGTGGAGCAAAGCCGCATGGTAAGCGTTGGTCCGCACGCCAGCCAACAGGTTAAGTTCACGGTAACCAAAGACCAGCCCGGTACCTACAATGTTGATATTGTTAACCAGAAGGGCAGCTTTACTATACTCGGTGATAGCGAGTCTAACGGCGCCACCAGCCCGAAAACCGGCGCCTTGGTGGCCATGGCGCTCATAGGTATTCTAATTATAGCGGCTCTGGTAGTATTGCTACTTCGCCGCGCTTAATCGGCACGCTTACGGCTGGTAATAAACTACGAGAGTATGAATGAGGAGGGCAGTCACACAGGCTGCCTACTTGCCAAAAACGGCTTCCCATATAGGCACCTTTTCTGTTGTCACGACCGTTCTCTGTTTCTCCACCTGTACCGGGATCTGGCGTTCTTTGGTGACTGTCCTGGGCTCGATAGTATCGTCAGACCAAATTAGTTTAATGCTTTTTACCGCATATTGATTCCAGGTATTGGCGAATATAGCGAAATCTGTTACCCCTGCCGCATCGAATGTGATCTGGTTATTAGTTTCAGCTCCGGTTTGTATGTCACCCAAAATATGGTCGGGATTCGTGACCACTACATTGAGGTCGTCAAGCCATTTCTTGCCCCATGTTTCGGTAATGAATTTTGCCATGGGAGGTTCCGGCTTATGCGGTATCTGGCCTACACTCGTAAGGTCTACCACCCTTATCTCTCCCTCTTGCTTGAGCGCGGTTGAGTAGAAATTGATTTCCACCCGACTTCTAGAATGTTCGGCTGTAGTGATTGCGTACCCATAGTAATAAGTCAATTCATATACAGAGGGAAAGGCGAGTTTACCTGGAGAGGCGCCTCCCGGAAGGAAATACAGGTTGGTCTGCCATTTGTCAACAGTGTTGAGATACTCTTCGCCTTCATCGGTTTTTACCACCACATTCTCGGTCTCTGTATAAGTCTCCGTTTTATACTCGGTCTCATAGTAGGTCTCCGTCACCGGTACTTCCCTGGTGACACAGGAGGATGAGATAGCCAGCGAGATTATAAGTATTCCAAGGAATAGACTCAGCCTTTTCATTTACCGCCCTCCCTCAAAAGTCTCTTCGCATCAGAATAAATCCTGTGAGGGGAATTGTCAATACCCCGGTGAATGACGCAGGCGAGAGGCTCGGACCCTTCGACAAGCTCAGGGCGAGCGGTTTTTTCTTCCGTGTCATTGCGAGTCCTTCCGCAGAAGGACGTGGCAATCTATTCAATATAACTAAAGTTTAATTATTTTGAGATCGTCACGGGGCTGCGCCCCTCGCGATGACAGAATAATGTAGGGGCGGACTTTCAAGTCCGCCCGCTATAAACCTTTGAAAACCTGTCCTTACGTGCTGATTTACAGCCCGTATTTGCCCCTTAGCTTGGCCGAAAGCTCGGCGAGCAGCTCCAGGGCGCGTACCGAGGCTTCAGCGGACAAAGACGCCAGCGTGCAGGACGGAGTCAGCAGGCTCTGAGCCGCGAGCTGCTTAAAGGGCAGGCCGTCCCGGGTAAACGGCGCCATAGCCTCACCGAGCCGGTCAATAAGGCTGCTCAGAGATTCTCGAGCTACAGCCTCCTCTTCGTTGGGTATGATGCCCCAGGCGATGCTGCCGCCCCGCTCCAGAAAAGCTTTCACCTCAGCCGGATAGCAGCCCAGCGAGTCGGCGTAACTATAAGCGTCGAAGCTCAGTATGTCGGTGGAGCTTTTCAAAAGTAGCGACCAATCGGTGCTGCCGCAGCAGTGCACTCCCTTAAGCCCTGTAAGGCCGCTCAGGACTACTTCGAGCAAAGATGTAACCTGTTCCGCGGAAATAGCGACGAAGGCCGTGCCCAGCGAGGTCAGATAAGGCTCGTCGACAAAGACAACGGTCTCAGCGGCAATTTGCCTTAAGAACCTCTCCTGCCACATAGCTTTAAGCCGCAGAAACTTGGCCAGGGCCTCAGCCAGCAGGTCGTCGTAAAGTATGCCCCGCTGTTCCCTGTCGGTAACCATCAGCCCCCAGGTGATGGGGCCGGTTATCTGCCCCTTGACCATCCGGGGATGCTGCTCTTTCAGTGCCATGAAGGCATGCAGCCCGGCGGCGTATTCGGCGCTGATGCCGTAGTTGTCCGGGTTGTTCTCCGCATCCGCGTTATAAAGCTCCTCCAGCCGGCTGTCGAAATCCGTCGAACGTTCCACGTAGGCTTTAGCTCCTTCGAGCACGATGCCGGGGAAGCCCTCGCTGAACTGGACATACATATTCTCCAGATGGCGCTTCGGCAGCTGCGGCCAGGCGGGCAGGTCGGGCAGATATTTAGCCACCAGTGAGCACGCCTCTTTGGCGTCGGTCTGAGGCATGCTGCCTATAATCGTGGGCAGACAGTTGAACTCAATTTTGGGTGCCATGTATTACATCAATCTCCGCTTTCAGCCTGGTCACATAGTAGCATGACTGCCACGGGTGCGGTCAACATGGTTATTATGTTATCAATGTAGGGACAGGTCTTTAGACCTGTCCGCAATGGACAGAGATTGATTGAGACCGGGTGCCGCGGAGCATCTGCTCCGCGCGGACAGACCCTTCGGCTGGCTCAGGGCAGGCTCTGAAGGTCTATCCCTACTTTATGTACTTACCCAGTATGGGCGCCAGGTCCTTCTTGACCTGCTCCGGTATAAGCTCCCGTGAAGTGATTATGGCATTTTGAAGTGAGCAGGAGCAAATACAATTCCGTTTTTGAGGTAAGCAGGTTATAGCATGCCTCAACAGCCTCTTAACATTCTCGATACCCCGCCTCAGATTATCGATAACCATGTCCACCGACACCACCTCGTAGGTCTCTTTCCAGCAGTCGTAGTCGGTGACCACCGCCATGGTGGAATAGCATATCTCCGCCTCTCGTGCCAGCTTAGCCTCAGGCAGACCGGTCATGTAGATGACATCGGCTCCCCAGGAGCGGTAAAGCTCGGATTCAGCCCTGGTGGAGAACTGGGGCCCTTCCATGACGACGCAGGTACCGCCGTCATGCGCCCTTATTGCCAGCTTGCGCGCCGAGTCGTAGAGTATATCGCCCAGAACGGGGCAGAAGGGGTCGGCAAAGGCGACATGCCCGACTATGCCGTTGCCGAAGAAGGTATCCTGCCGGAGAAAGGTGCGGTCGATTATCTGGTCGGGTATAACTATATCCAGCGGTCTGATTTTCTCCTGGAGGCTGCCCACGGTGGCTACGGAGAATATCCATTCCACGCCGAGAGTCTTCATAGCGTAGATGTTGGCTTTCGACGGCAGTTCAGTGGGGCTGATGCGGTGTCCTTTGCCGTGACGTGGCAAAAAGGCGACCTTCACGCCTTCCAGCTTGCCCAGCGTAATGGCGTCGCTCGGGTCGCCGAAGGGCGTTTTCACTTTTATTTCTTTTGTTTCCGTCAAGCCTTCTATCTGGTACAGCCCGCTGCCGCCGATAATTCCCACTTTCGCTTCAGCCATATTCAAGCTCCTTATTAAAAGTATTTACCTGTCATTGCGAGTCCTTCCGCAGAAGGACGTGGCAATCTCATCAATTTTAAACCACATAGTTTTGGTCTTTGGTTATTAACTTATTTCCCCCGCTCATCCTGAGCCTGTCGAAGAATCAAACCTCTCCCTTTCGTAAAGGGAGACTGAGAGGGATTTCCCCCGTGTCATTCTGAACCCTTCGTCTTGTGTCATTCTGAGTGAAGCGAAGAATCTACCTCGGCTCAGGGTAAACTCCGTGAAGAATCTCGTCCCACCACCGAGATTCTTCGGTCGTCCTTCCCATTCGGGAAGTTCTCCCTCAAGAATGACACTTAAATGGCGCCCTATTTTGGCTTTTGGTCTTTGACTTATTCCCCCCGCTCATCCTGAGCCTGTCGAAGGATAAAACCTCTCCCTTTCGTAAAGGGAGACTGAGAGGGATTTCCCCCGTGTCATTCTGAACGCAGTGAAGAATCTCGTCCCACCACCGAGATTCTTCGGTCGTCCTTCCCATTCGGGAAGTTCTCCCTCAAGAATGACACTTAAATGGCGCCCTATTTTGGCTTTTGGTCTTTGGTTTAACCTTCCTCCGTTGCCTTGTTTATTTCCTCCGTCCGCCCGTAATAAATCAGGTGGTCTCCAGCCTGCACCACCTCCTTAGCTTCCGGATAAAACATTACCTTATCGCCTCTTTCCATAACTATGACCTTGATATTGCCCTTTGCCAGGATGGTATCGCTGATTTTAGAGCCGACCTCCGGTCCTGCCTTGCCCACGGTCAGGCGTGCCAGGCTATATTCGCCCGCGTGATAAATTATCTCCGTGTTCGATAGCTCGGGCTTGAAATATGCCGTGCGTTTCAACCAGTTGACTATAACAGTCGCCAGCTTATCCAGGACGCCTATCCAGTAAAGCACCATTAAGGCGATTGCCGGCAGCGCCGAAAGGACGAGGATAATAGGTGATGACGGCTTGGCTGGTTTGGCTCCGATTACTATTAATACCAGCAGGATAAGTAAGAACAGGATAATGCCCACGCTGCCCAGAAACATCATCCAGCTGACTATCAGTCGGCGTCTTGGGTGGCCGACGATGTTCTCCGCTTCCCGCGTGGTGAAGCCGGTGCCGGTAAGCGCCGAAATCGCCTGAAAGCGGGCTCTCGTCCGCTCCATACCGGTGGCTTCCAGTGCAATCGAGCCGAACCACAAGATAAACAGCCATATTGTTATGACCAGTAGCATCAATTCAGGTTGCATGTTGACCCTCCGTATTTAGACTTACGCAGCCCACGAGACCACGATGGAAATGCCAAGATTATACTTGGAAATCAGGGTGGTGACAATCAGAGGCTTTCGAGATAGTATTATTAACAATCGTAGTGACCAAATAATTCATAGTCATACGATCAATATTTATACGGCATCTAGAGATTGTTAGTATAATAATTGGGGTTTAGGTAGAATGGGAGCAAAATCAATTGAGTGACTACGACTATCCCAATTTTGACTCTAATTACTTGTGTCCTCACTGTGGTGGACTTATATATCTCGATACTGCTAACCCACCAAACAATGTATGCATTAACTCCAAATGTCCACTCTGGCCGCAGGATTTCGATTCAATAATAGATGCTACTGAGGAACAAGAGCCGCAGATTTATAGGGAAATTAATGAAAAAAAGGACCTGTTAATAGGCAAAATTCACAGTTGGAAACCGAGAAAATTGGCTCGCTATGCGTATAAGGCTAGAAGAGAATTGATTACTCCTTTGTTTACGACAGGAATACTGCCCTCCATTCAACATTTTATTGCCGCTGGCGAATTACTGTTATTGATTAATAAGTATTCATCAGCAGGCAAGGTTGATAATATAGATGAATTTAGACAATTGCTCGAAGATGTACGAAAGTGGAGCCAGGATCAACGACACCTTGAGGACATTCGAAATAGGAGAATTGTTTTTGGCAGGACTAAACTGGGCTTGAAACCGTTGTCAATCAAATACTCTAGAGTCATTGCGGAGTTACAGCAAGGACATGGTGTTATGAATAGTACAAAACTTCCCCCCAAAGAATCGTTATTCCCATATGAACATCTTGAAGCATCTGTTACACCAAAACCAGTGGACTTTTCTGCAATGACTGACTTTACGCAAATATTAGACTCATTTTGGGTATTAAGCTTGAGCATGCGATATTGGTTACAAGAGCATCATAGAACGAAGATACAATATAACTACACACCAGATCTATTGGATTTCACTGTCTTTTGCGGGTGGCTTTACAAAACGTGGGGAAGGGCTGAATTGCATATTATTCCTACTGAAAAACTGGAAAAGGAAACAAGAGAAGTACAGAGTCATTTTGATTCTCAATCTGATAAAGGATATTCAGCACAGAATTTCTTTAATACATATGTAGATAGCACAAAGCTAGTACCCATAGTCGCAAGAACAAGTGAAGGTATTATAGTCGACTATCATACATTGTTGTTCTTCCTTATATATCTCTATGGTTGCCCAGACCCTGAAGAACCTGCACTCAAGAAACGAGGTGAAATTATCCAAAATATGAAAGGGCGAGTTAGCAAGAAATTTGAGAATTGGCTAAGAGAAGAGATTCGCAACAAAGGATATGAAGGTCCAGATCGTCCCATAAAAGTCCCACTGAAAGGCTACGAATACGATATCATAGCTATTTCCGAAAGAAGAAAAACTATTGTCGTAGCGGATGCGAAATACAGAGATATGTCGCCCTCCTCTTTTACAGGATATAACCTAATTAGCCAGGAATTACTAGGGGACCATGCTCTACGCTACGAGGCAGACCTACAACAGAAAAGAACAGTCTATTTCAGAAATAATCTGGAGAAGTTTAGAGAGTATTTGAATCCGAAACTACCTTGGGGAGAGTACAGTGTGGAAAGCTTTGTAGTAACCAAACAAACTCCTCTGGCTCATCGATATAAAGATGTGAAGATCCTTCGTGCAACCGACTTCCTTTACACAGTGACTTAGTACAAATTTAAGAAGAAACTTTACGTAGTACGAAAGGCACACAATTGTAGGAAATGGACGAATTTAAAAGAACCGGGATCGAGTCTGCATTACAAGCTGCAATGGGCGACGTTATGGCAATATTTGGAATTGGCATGTTTATAATGGCCTTTTTCCCCTGGAATATAGGATTACTTCTAAGGGGCATAGTATTCTTTGCATTAGCCCTAGGATACCGATATTTAGCAATAGAAAGAATTATTAATCTTAAACTAAATATAATCCATAATAGTTTGGCAGCTGAAAAAGGGAATAAGTTAAATAGATTTGATGTCATTAGCATTATTTTTAAACTGATGGGCAATATATTATTCTATGTGGGAGTAATACTTTTAGGATTAGCGGCATTCAAGTATCTAGCATTCAGGAATCTACCCCTTGAATATCTAGACATTAGTCTAGCATTGGAAGCTGCAGGTTTAACGTCGATTAGCGTAGGTGTTCTGTATAAAATAAATAATAAATTCGATAATATATATGAAGGAATTTGTGAAATGAGCAAGGATCTCAAAGAGATTGAAAAAAGAGGACAAATAATAGATAGGAGACTAAATCGAACTACCCGAAGGATTAAAAAACAGAAATATTAAAGATAAATTTTTGCGTGTATGGTTTTCTGATGATGCCCTTCTCAGTAATAATCGCGGTGATGTATTTATGTGGCGTGACGTCGAAGGCGGGGTTGGCGGCGGTGACGCCTTTGGGCGCCAGGCGTATTCCCTTGATGCTGGTTACCTCTTCGGGGTCGCGTTCCTCTATGGGGATTTCGTCGCCGGACTTCAAAGAAAGGTCGATGGTGCTGGTGGGCGCCGCCACATAGAACGGGATGCCGTTTTCTTTAGCCAGCACGGCTAAGGTGTAGGTGCCGATTTTATTGGCGGTGTCGCCGTTGGCGGCAATCCTATCAGCGCCGACGATGACGCAGGATATCTTGCCGCAGCTCAGGAAATAGCCGGCCATGGAATCGGTAATCAGGGTTACCGGTATTTTCTCCTGCATCAACTCCCAGGCGGTGAGACAGGCGCCCTGGAGCAGCGGGCGGGTCTCGGTGGCGATGACCTTGATTTTCTTGCCCTGCTCCCTGGCGGCCTTGATGACACCAAGAGCCGTACCGTAGCCGGCGGTGGCTAAAGCGCCGGCGTTGCAGTGTGTCAAGACCGTGAAGCCGTCCTTAATGAGCTCAGCGCCAAGCCGGCTGAGCCGCCGGGTAGCAGCCTCCTCTTCAGCGTGAATTTTCTTAGCCTCGTCGATGAGCGCCTGCTTTATTGCCGGCACATCGCCGGCGATGTCCGCTGCCTTTTTCATGCGGTCGATGGCTCGGAATAAATTGACCGCCGTAGGTCGGGCGGCGGCGAAGGCTTTCGGGATTTTATCGAGCTGGCTGAGGTATTTTGCCTTAGTATCGTCTTTTATATTATGTGCGCCGAGGGCGATGCCGTAGGCGGTGGCCACGCCGATGGCCGGCGCACCGCGCACCTTCATTTGCTTGATGGCGGCCACGACGTCGGTATAGTCGCGCAGCTCAAGGTAGGCCAGCTTGGCAGGCAGCTGTGTCTGGTCGATGATTACTAATTTGTTATCTCTAAATTCAACCGGCGTAATCATTTTTTCTTATGTGTAGGGACAGACCTTCAGGTCTGTCCGCTGTGGACAGGTCTAAAGACCTGTCCCTACATTCTAACACCTCCCCGCCGAGATTCTTCGCTGCGCTCAGAATGACACGAGGAAAATCCCTCTAAATCTCCCTTTTCCTAAGGGAGAAGCTGTGTTAATACATGTGAAAAGCTAATTTCCCCCTCACTCTGACTCTCTCCCTCCAGGGGAGAGAGAATTTCAACCTTTTCCCCGCCCACCCCGCCGAGATTGCCACGTCCTTCCACGGAGCGGAAGGACTCGCAATGACAACTCTCCAGCATACCCCCTCCGAGATTGCCACGTCCTTCCACGGAGGGGAAGGACTCGCAATGACAACTCTCCCGCCTACCCCCTTTGCATACCTTTAATACTGTTTCGCTTCCAGTCATAAACGGCTTTGTTGAGGTTCTCCAGGAACAGGTCGCGGTTGCTCGGGGTTATATTTACAGTCATGCCCCTTTTTCTTTTTATCTCCACGATGTGCTCGGTAATAAAGGTGGTGGCGAAGTTGAGGCCGAAGTTTACTCCCTCGGGCTTTCCGGCGGTTTCCAAAGTGTCGAATGGAACGTTGAAAGAGAACGGCCCGCCGAGCACAATTCTGAGCTTGCTATCGAGTATCTGGTACTTCCTGGGAAGTACGGCCCAGTAGACGGCGCCCATGAGCAGGGCGGTGGCAAACAGTCCGATAGCCGACTCTACCTGGGCGATGAATAGATAATACAGGCCGATAAGGATGAAAAACACGGGCAGCACCATTATGCCTTTCAGCCAGACATCATAGTGCGGGCTGTCTTCGTAAATTACAGAGTCCATTCAGCACATTCTCCATAGTTTCTTTGCCATACATATTAACCGAAAATGAACTGCAATGCCAGATACCCAGTTGTCCTCCCTGTCATTGCGAGTCCTTCCGCAGAAGGACGTGGCAATCTCTACGCAAGTTAGAAATCAAAAATAAAATATCGAAATGACATATTAAAATGTAAAAGTTCACCCTCACCCTGACCCTCTCCCGTCGAGGGAGAGGGAATGTGAGTTCATCCGTTCTGTAAAATTCCGGAAGAGGATACTATGATTCACATAGATTGCAGCGATTATCTCCGTAATCTATTAAAATCTATGTAATCCCTATCCATTGATTACCTGGATAATGTAAAATGGTCAAAGCAATATCTAAAAACAAGGAAGCTGTGACATGCCTACCGTAAAGGTTGGCGATATTAATATCTACTACGAGAGCCACGGTGATGGCGAACCGCTGCTCATGATACAGGGCTACGGCCAGTACTCGGGGCATTGGGCGGCACTGATTTCTCCGTTTTTAAAAAAGTACCGCGTGATTATCTTCGACAACCGCGGTACCGGTCGCAGCGACAAACCGGAAATGCCCTACACCATGAAAGTGCTGGCTGCCGATGCCAGGGGACTGCTCGACGCCACAGGCATCGTCAGGGCGCATGTTTTAAGTGTTTCCATGGGCGGTATGATTGCTCAGGAATTCGCACTAAACTACCCGGAGAAGGTCATCAGCCTGGTACTGGGCTGCACCCAGTGTGGTGGAAAACAAACGGTACTGCCCGACCATGAGGCACTGGCGCTCCTTTTCAGCCCCGAGATAGCGAAGCTGCCGGTAGAGGAGCGGGCCAGGAAAACAGTACCCTTTCTGTGGAATAAAGAATTTATCGATAAACACCCTGAGGCTGTCGAATGGTATGTGGAAACTACTTTGAAATATCCTACGCCGCCCCACGGCTTTGCCTGCCAGGCACAGGCAATCTGGGGCCATGACACCTATGAGAGGCTGCCTCAAATCAAGGCGCCGACCCTGGTCATAACCGGCGATGTTGACAGGATTATTCCAGCCGGGAACTCGAAGATTTTGGCCTCACGGATACCGGGTGCCGAGCTGGTCATCATACCGAATGCCGGCCACGGCTTTACTGAATCCCCGGAGGCTAGTAGGGCAATACTCGATTTTCTAAGGCGGCACCCCCAAGGCAATGGATAAGCCCTAAATTCTAAATCCTAAACAAATTCAAATATCCAAATCTCAAATGCGCGTATATTTCACTCAGCTATAATATTAGAAATATATGAAACGCCGGCAATAGCCTGTGTTATCCTGGTGGTATCCAGAAGATGACGCATATCCACAAACTCGCCCTGGCGCACAATTCTCCTTATTTCACTGTCCAGATCTAAGACATGATGCCACTTCAGAGATTCAAAAACCACGCCGTGGTTATGCAGCAGCATTTTCTTGTTGCCTACATTGGCCGGATGCAGGTAAAACACGTTATCCAGAGCCGGTTTAGACAGGCCGGACAGGTCGGCGGTCAGGTCCAGGCCCAGACCAAAGCTTACCATGGTCCGGCCCGGAAACTTTGGTTCTGTATTGATGTCCATCCATTGAGCGATGTTTTCCGGGTCTGTAATCAGGCCATTATTAACCGGGGCAAATTTTTTAATCGGGGAAATCTTGACTCCGGAGCTGAAAAGCGCATCCAGGTCAGCTACCATGGCCACGCTTACCAGACTGCGGTGCGGCGTCTGTCGCTCCCGGGCAATATCGAAAAGAGCTTCATACAGGTCGCCGATGGTGATTGGTAGGCTCCCTTCGGCGTTACCCACCAGCATGATGTCGTTAAATTCGCCATCTAAAGCTAAGTTAAGACCGGTATGAATGACAACCTCGCCTGTATCTTTTTGAGGGATGAGAAAATCAGGTGTGTCATTACCATCGGTGGGCAACCAGACCATAGTGCCGCCTGTGGTTATCATTTCACCAAGCAGGGGCAGACAGTCTTCCAGGCTGCCCAGAGCACCCAGGCCGATGGAATACTCGGCTTCGGAAAAATGCCGCTTCCGGATATCGTCCGGTTCCAGGGTAGCATGCATAACTTTCATCAGATTGCCCACGATTCTCAGCGCGGCGGCGCGGTCGGTAGCATGGAAGATGTGAAAGCTGGTATGGCTTCTGAGGTAACAGGGAAGATGTCGCCAATCTTTTCCGGAGCGTTTCATATTCTCCAGAATCGAAATGTGATTGACGGCTTCATCTACCATATTATAGGTGGTGAACACGCTGTCCATGCCGGCCATTTTTAATACCTGAGCCGGGTACTCCGTAAGACCACAGAGGCAGACCTGGCCATTTTTCTTGGCCAATTTTTTCTGTGTGGCCAAAAGGACTCTAATGCCGCCGCTGCTTAAATATGGTACCTTGATCATGTCCAGGACCAGATAAGAATCATCTTCCTTCAAGAGAGTCTCAAGCTCTTTACCCAGATTGGCAGCTTCAAAGGCGTCCAGTCTGCCTTCTGGAGCCACCACCAGAATGCCGTTTTTGCGTTCTGTTTTTATGTTCATAAGATACGCTCCATTTAGCGGTTGCAGCGTGCGTTAATGTTTTTCTTAAACCGGGGAATAAACATGGGCACCCTTTTCTTGTACTCCAGGTATTCCCGGCCGAACTTCTTCTCCATTTCCTTCTCTTCAATAGCTTTTAAATAAAGAACATTAAGCACAATGAACAGCGGCGTGAAGATGAAAATGAAGGACAGCGAGCCGAACAGGACTCCCAGCCCGAGCATAAAGATAAACATGCCCAGCAGCATGGGGTTCCTGATATAGGCGTACAGGCCGTTGGTGATGAGCTTGGGAGGCGGGTCGAAGGGTACCGGCGTGCCCCGGGTGCTGAAGAAGGCTATAACCGGCCAGAACATGATGAGGAAGCCGGGAACGATAAGCAGCCAGGATAGCACCAGACTCCACAAAGTCGGGCTGAAATGGAGACAGGGAAGCCACTTATCCAGCCAGAAGGAGGCGAAGGCAAAGAGCGTGATGATGCCGAAGAAGATTATGGCACCTATGGGCGTCATGATGGCTCGACGCTTTTTGCCTCCGGTGGCTACCTTATAGACATAGCCGGCATACCTGTCCCAGATGCTCATTTTTGCCTCCTTAATTTGGGAATAAACATGGGTATATTTTTCTTGTATTCCAGGTATTCCTGGCCGAATCTAAGCGCCAACTCCGGTTCTTCAACGGCTATGATATACAATACATAGAGCACGACGGGTAGTGGAGCAAAGAAAAAGATAAGAGACAGCGACCCGAAGTATAATCCCAGCCCTTCCAGTATAAGTAGATCGCCGACAGCCATCGGGTTCCTGATGTAAGCAAACAGTCCCGTAGTGATGAGCTTCGGCGGTGGACTGACGGTCATCGGCGTGCCTCTGGCGCGGTAGAAGGCTATTACCGTGGACAGGACCAGGAAAAGACCGGCGATGAAAACCACGGCAGCGATTGTGTATCTCCACCAGGCATCTGGTAAGTGCGGTAAGTTGAGCCACCTGTCTACCCAGAAGGAGCAGAACACAAACAGTGTGAGGATGCCGAATAAAAATATGACGGCTATGGGTGTCAGTATGGCTCGACGCTTTTTATCGCCGGTGGCAACTTTGTTTATACCTCGAGCCCATCTATACCATATAGTCATTTTTACGGCCCTTTCAATATTTTATCGTTCCTTGTGCAGTATAGATTTGTTTAACAACTGTGTCCAGTCCCTAGGAGCGTGAGAATAAGGTGGGTAGCGTGGAGCATCTGCTCCACGCACGGTTAAGAACGCTGGCAGCGGGCGGACCTAAAGGTTCGCCCCTACATTTTCCGGGTGGTTTGACAGCCGTATAACCGGGGCGTATTATCGGGAGGCTTGCGTAAAACTTCCCGGGCAGACCTGAAGGTCCGCCCCTACATTTTTAAAAAGAACTTAGGAGGTAATATGGCACGCGTTAAATTGGTTGAGAAAGAACAAGCCGACGCCATAATTAAAGAGATGTTTCAGACATTGGAAGACCGTAAAGTTCCGGTACTCAATGTATTCAAAGCCGTATGTAATTGCCCCAAAATAGGCCGCAATTTTGTCAGATTGGGCAATTCGATACTGAGTCCGGAGTTGCTTGACCCGAAGCTAAGAGAACTGGCCATACTGCGGGTCGGCAATCTGCTGCGGTCGGAATACGAGTTCACCAAACACGTACCCATAGGCCTGGAAGCCAGCCTCGCTATGGACCAGATTGATGAGCTTTCCAACTGGGCGTCATCCAAGAAATTCACCGACATAGAACGCGCCGTGCTGCAGTACACCGACGAGGTCACGCTCAACGTTAAGGTCAGCGACAGTACATTCGCCAATTTAAAGAAATTTTTCGATGACCAGGCAATCGTTAAACTTACGGTGACAATCGGCTATTACGGAATGGTATCCAGGGTACTGGTGGCTCTGCAGATAGAGCTGGAGCCCGGCGAAAAGGCTTTTATACCGAAGTACTAAGGCTATCGCAGGGTAAATAGCCTTTAGAGAGGTCGATTTATGTTGAGATTAAAGGACAAGGTGGCAATTGTATCGGGCGCAGGCGGACTTTCTGTAATGTAACGCGGAAAAATGTCATTGCGAGGAGCCCTTCGCCCGAAGGGCGACGAAGCAATCTCAGCACAAGGCCAACGTCGGTGTCAGGAATAGATTGCCACGCCCTCGCTCCGCTCAGGCTCGCAATGACAGGAAAAACTCAACTTGGGCTATTTCTTTTTCCTGATTTTTTCCAGTGATGCCTTGGCGTGCGGTGCCATGGCAAAGAACCTGGTCAGCTTTTCGCAGCCGTATTCGTCGCAGTAGGCGCAGTTTTCAACACGCTTTTCCCGGCCGCATTTTCTTATTTCGCAGATATTGCAATAACCAATTAGCCTTTTTCCCTGAGTCTTGCAGCCGTCGCAGTTGATATCCTCCGGTTTAACGGACATCTTGTACTGCTTGGCCCACATCTCAGCCACCTTCTTCCTTTTGGCATTATCGTTTTGCTGGGTGGCTATGAATGCCGGGCATTCGGTGCAGACTAAACCGCAGTAGGCAATCATTTTGTCCATGTTTCCTCCTCCTTGCAGCAGTAACGAAATGTAGGGACGGACCTTCAGAGCCTGCCCTGAGCCAGCCGAAGGGTCTGTCCGCGCGGAGCAGATGCTCCGCGGTACCCAGGTCCGCCCCTACACTGTGGCTTGCGTAATTTTATTTTCTGGTAGTTTTGGCCTTCTTGCGCCATCGCGTGAAATAGAGTACCACAACCAGTATGATAATCCAAACGGGGCTGAATATTGCCACCCAGATAAGCACATCGGCCAACGCTTTGCCGAAGGAAACCAGACCGCGGGCAGCCGACTTCAATGTCTCCAGTGCACTCCAGGCAGTCCCGCCGATAGGTTTTACTTTGTGAAGGTTCACTTCGATGAGTGCCATATCCGAGGTTCGCTCAATATACTGGATTCGCCCCTTAACCTGCTCGATTTGGCCGCGGACATTAGACAGCTCCCGCTGCACAGCCAGTATATCTTCTACCTTCTCCGCCTTTTTAAGCAGTTCCAGGTACTGGGCTTCGGTCGCCTCATAGTTGCGGAGCTGAGCCTGCAAATCGGTGTATTGCTCCGTTACGTCCTGACTGGTGGTGCTCTCATTAGGGACGTTGACCGCCAGCTGGCGGAGTTTATCGAAGGCTTCATCGAAGCGGTCGGACGGCACTCTAATGGAAATTTGGCCGTAAGTTATGTCTTTATCTCCCGACTTATTCGAGGAGACTACGTAGCCGTTCAAATCTAGGGCAATTGCAGCCACGCCGGTCATTGCCTCGGTTATGTCATTCACCTCCAGATTTATATAGCCGTTCTTAACGATTTTGCGGTCTATATCCGGTGTGCCGGATTCATCCGCAATGGAATGGGATGCAGCCTCGTAAGTGTTGCCCCTGTCAAATAATCCCAGTACGGAAGACGCTGTCTCTGGCACTGCCGGCGCCGGTATTGCTCCTCCTGCATACGGCGGCGCTGTTACTGACGTTTGTTTACTTGCGCAACCTGCCGCCAGTATCAGCCCCAGGATTACCAGCACTGGTATAAGGATTTTAACTAACCTATTCACTTATTAACCTCCTTTTATTCCTTTCTCTATGTAATATACGGATAACCCTGGAAAGTATTACATGATGGGCATGTCCCAGAGACGAATCTGATATAATATTTGAATGTTGAGCGAGCTTGGCAGTTATCATTCTCTTTTTATTAAGACTAGTATATCAGATAGGGGGCATCGATGGTTCAGTCTATAGTTGAAGAACTGGAGCCGTTATTTAATCCAAAGTCGGTTGCCGTAGTGGGAGCCACGACTAACTGGAACAAGTGGGGATACTCGACATTCACCAGCGCACTCAACGGATTCCGGGGGCCGGTGTACCCTATCAACAATAAAGAAAGTGAAATCCTGGGCCATAAAGCCTTTGCCCGCGTAACTGACATACCGGACGCGGTTGACCTGGCTATTATTGTCATCCCCTCCACAGGTGTGGCTGCAGTCATGGAGGACTGTGTGGCCAAAGGTGTGAAAGCGGCCGTAATTATTTCAGCTGGCTTTGCCGAGATTGGGAAAGAAGGCAAAAGGCTGCAGGACGAGGTCTTGAGTATCGCCAGGAAAGGCAATATTCGTTTTATCGGCCCCAACTGTATGGGGTTCTGGAGCGCCTCGTCCGACTTGAGGGGATTTATGTTTCCCTTGCCGGTTAAGGATGGGCCGCTGGCTTTCGTGTCGCAGGGCGGAAACGTCGGCGGTGCCGTAGTAACTTCCGGTTTCATGCGCGGAGTCGGTTTCCATCGCTACGTAAGCTGTGGCTGTGCCGCGGATATACAGATTGAGGACTACATCGAGTATTTCGGTGAAGACCCGGAGGTGAAGGTCATCCTGGCATACATCGAGGGCCTGGTCGACGGCCGGCGGTTTTTGGATAAGGTGAAAAAGGTAACGCCGACAAAGCCGGTGATTGTGCTGAAGCCGGGTAAAACGGATGCCGCTGCCAAAGCCATAACGTCTCACTCCGGGGCGCTGGCAGGTTCTGACGAGGCCTATGAAGCCGCGTTCAAGAGTATCGGTGTAACCAGGGTGGAAAGCCCCGAGGAGCTGCTGGATGTAGCCATCGGATTTCTAACCCAACCGCTGCCCGAGGGCAGAAACGTGGCTATACTGACCCCTGGCGGCAGCTACGGCATTCTGTGCGCCGAGGCCTGTGCCACTGAGGGGCTTGAGGTAGTCAAGTTACCTGACAGGGTTATTGCGGCGCTGGACAAGGTTTTCCCGCCGCGGTGGAGTCACGGCAACCCCGTTGACCCGGCCGGGGACAGAAACTTACTTACCTATCTGACGGCTCCGGGCAAGCTGTTAAAGGTGGACGAGATCGACTCGCTGATTTTTATGGGGTTCAGCGGTTTCTCAATTTATACCTCACTGTTCGTCTCCAGAGAATCCGGTGAGGGTGCTCCCTGGATTTCCTCACGCGAAGCATTTCGTGAGGTAGCAAAAGAATTTACCAGAGCCGTCAGTTTGAAAGATACGGTTAAAATCGGCCAGACTATATTACCTATCGTTTCCGGTATGGCGTCGAGGATGGGTATTTACCACGAGGAAGACGTCTCTGAACTGACCGAAATAATAGCCGCCGCCATCGTCTCCGGCCGCCTCAGAGTTCCATTTCTGGTTAGCGCCTTCCTACCGCCCGGTTCTGAGGCACTGGCCGAGATGGGAGTTAAAACCCCGCCCACGGCTAATGAAGCCTCTGCTCATTTTCTGGTGGCGATGGCCGAGCAGTGGGTGGCAAGCTATAAGAAGCCGGTGCTCACCACCACCTTCTTTACTGTAGACCAGCCCCGCCTCGAGGGCACTCATTACGCGTACCCTTCCGGCAGGCATGCCGCCAGGGTGCTTATTAAGATGGTGGAATACAAAGAGTACCTTGACGTGAGTCAAAAATAAAGAATAGAAAACCAAAATTACAGATAAAAATTAAGGGCGACCTTTTTGGGGTCGCCCTGTTTTTTAGCCTTAGGCTCGGAAGCCCGCCGCAACCAATGCTACAAAGTTCGTTATGCCGGGCGGCGGCTAAGTAGTAATACCATCACGGAAGCCAAAACCAGCATGCCTATAACTAAAATGGCAATCAGGCCGCCGTTCACAGGTGCCCTGGCAGTGCCTGCGTCGCCAACTATGGTGAAGCTGCTGCTCTGGTCAAGTATAGCCACGTTGTAAGTGCCGGGCTGAGCCTTAGTTATCGTGAATTTAATAGGTTGGGTAGCCTTAGGTCCAACGCTGACCATCCTGGTCTGTTCCACCTGGCCGTCTATTTTGAGGGTGACGTAGAGATTACCGCCTTCGTCACCGGTATTGACCACATTGGTTGAGATGGTTACCGGCTGATTGGCATATGTCTGTTGCGGGTTGATGCTCATAAACTGCACCGACATGATAGGCGGGTTTAGGTTGCGTGTCCAGTTAGTAGTAGATGGCGATACGCTTGGGTGTGTTGAGGTTGTGGCTGGTGCGGCGGATGGTACCAGCTCGTAGGCGCCGATATCAACGGCTGACCCTTGAGGCCGGGTTATGCCGCGCTGGTCGGTAGCCGGCGCGCCGGAATTGTCGCCGGCATCTATGGCCGGGCTGCCATCGAGTAAGGCATGGGTGAAGGTTGGGCCGCCGTTATCCTGAAGCGGGCCCAGTAACGGGTCGGTGTTTATAAGGTCGCCAGTCCCGTTGAACTGGCAGGTATTTTCGCTGTCCAGGTTGTGACCTAATGAGGTGATTACAGCCTCCTCGCCATTGAAGCAATTATTAGTTCCGGGTTCACCGGCAGTGTTATTGGCCACTATTGTGTTCTTGAATATGGCTGTTACCGGTGACACATTGCTGAATCCACCGCCGTATCCTTCAGCGGAGTTGTTGGCGATAGTGCAATTGAGCAGCTCCATGGTGCCGGAATTGTAAATACCGCCACCGTTGCCATCTATCTCACTAGCGTTGACGATGGCAGCCCCAAAAATGGGAGCCTGTTGACCAGGGCCAGCTAGCCCTTCTATGGCACTGTTGCCGCTGATGGTGCAGTTGGTCAGCCACATACTGCTGCTATGATTGTTATATATACCGCCACCCCTATACGCAGCGATGTTGCCGCTCACAGTGCACCGGTTCATATATAGCTGGCCATAATTGCAGATGCCGCCGCCAGCCTCGGCATTGTTGTCTTTGATAACGCAGTCGTTGAGGGTGACGATGTGTGTCTCGCCGATGTAAACGCCACCGCCGCAGCTAAGGCCGAAATGGAATGGTGATGTTTTAAAGGAGGGCAATTTAATGCCGGCATAAAGTACCTGCTCCTTGGCCGGGTCCCAGTTGCTTGATAGAAGGCTACCGTTCTGGATGGTGAAGCCGGATATCGTGTTTGATACGGGCTCGCTATTGACGAACACGGCCGGGCCGCAGTCGCTGCCATCTATGAAGGTGGTCGGGGCGCCGGCGCCCGCCAGATTCTGTCCGGAGTTAATAACCAGGTTCTGATGATAGGTGCCGGCAGCAACGTGGACGGTGCTACCGTTGCACGTAACATTTATTCCATGTTGGATAGTGGCGAAAGGCGCAGCCTGCGTGCCGGGATTGGCATCGTTGCCCAAAGGTGGCGGCGCCACCCAGACCTCGGAGTAGCAGGTAGCTCTGGCTACATTTGTCAGCGGAAACGGGACTGCCAGCACCGCCAGTAAAA
>Ga0214474_1000413_pt1 | contig 21447 bp, 23 predicted proteins | sample RVTome_2_FD_187335 | JGI IMG/M metagenome (GOLD analysis project Ga0214474, IMG submission 187335) | Soil microbial communities from uranium-contaminated site in the Upper Colorado River Basin, Wyoming, United States - RVT95D214 HiSeq ...
TCCAGGATTCCTATCCTGGCAAGACCGTCCCGTTCTATGATCTCAAATCGCACGCGCTGGGATTGGCTCACCAGCTATAAAAGGAATTGATGCGGAGGGTCTCCCCTCCAAAGGATTTCAGAATGTCGTCGTGAGGTCGTGCTCGGCCACCATCTCCTTCGCTTTCGCGGAGGAAATGACCTTCAGCCCTTCGAATAGGTTCGACTCCGGGATGCCCCTGGCGTCGAGGTCCTCCTTGACCACGTAGACTGGCACTTCGAAGTCGTAGAGCTCCTTCGTGGCCTCTATGTTCGAGGGCATCTTGACGATGTCAGGCTTCTGAGACCCCAGAGCGTTGAACACGCCGTCCTCTAGCATCAGCACAGAGGTCTTCATCCCGTTGACGCCCATCGCGAGCGCCAGCCGCAGCCCGGCGAAAGCTTCCTCGAGGCCGTACGGCGGCTTGGTTATCAGGACCATTATGGAGTTAGCCATTCATCATCACCTCGCAATCGTCACGAGCCGATCGGATTCGGACACGAACCTGAACAGGTCGTTTGTGAGGCTCCCGACCTTCGTGCTCGGGATCTCCTCGCCCCTCTCGAAGCCCCTGGCGGCGAAGCACGTTTCGCACACCGCCTGGGTCACGCCTTCCTTCCCAGCCTGTTCGAGCTCCTCGCCCACATTGGGGAACCTCTTCGGCCTCTGTCCTTTCTTGACCGCGGTCACTCCCTCGCCGTAGCCGAACATGTGGACGTTGTAGCCCTTCTTCTTGGCGGCCATGGCGATTTTGACGGCCACATTCGCGTCCATGGCCATCATCGAACCGGTCCTCCAGATTATCGTGAGTGTCTTCGCCATCGATTCACCTCAGACGGTTACCGTGCGCTCGGTCCGCTCCATGATGCAGTCGACTATGTCATCGTACCCAGCGGCCTTTCCCACCTTCAGGTCGGACTGGCTGTATCCACGCGCTTCGAGGTCCTCCTTGGACACTATGACCTCTGCCGCCGCCTTGGAGAGTCGCTCTGCAGAAGTTGCGACGGTCGCCTGGTAGACGCCGTCCTCGACTAGGATTGCGCTGGATTCCGCACGCTCCCCGAGCCTCTTCATCAGGTGGGTCGGGTCCTGCTCAGTGGGGGATTTCAGCACTATGAACGCGGTCTTCATTCTATCAGCTCAACCGATGAACAGGGTGGTCTTCGACTCGGATGCGAGCTTCAGGAACGAGGCGGCGCCCAGCACCTTGACGCCCGGCAGCAGGTCGCTCTCCTTTACCCCCATCAGGTTCATCGTTGTGCTGCATGCGTAGAAGTTGACCCCAAGGTCAACCGCCTGCTGCATGAACTCTTTGTAGTTGCCTATGCCGACTCCCTTCATCTTCTTGACGAACATGCCGGTGAACAGCCGCATAATCCCTGGCAGCTTAGGGTTCGCCTTCTTCGTCACGAGCTTCGTGCCGAAGAACGTGTAGAACACGTGCACCTCAGTCCCAGTCGCAGCAGCCGTCGTCCCCATGATCAACGGCATCATCGCCTTGTCGAACGTTCCTTCGCTAACAACCATGCACATCTTCTCTGTCATGTGTACCAGATCTCCTGATATTCCGTCTCACTTTATCCTGATGTAGAACTTGAAGAGCTTCCCGTCCTCTTCCGTCCCGACGAGCTGGTTCCCGGTCCTCGAGCACCACGCAGGGACGTCCTCTTTCGCTCCGACGTCGTCGGCCAAGAGCTCAAGGATCTGGCCGGACTTCAACTCCTTAATCTTCTTAGCGAGATGCACTATCGGCATGGGGCACATGAGCCCCTTCGCGTCTAGCGTTGCGTCCTTCTCCAAGAGAATCTCTCCCACGGTTATGGCATAACCGCGCATATGCGTATCCCTACTGTGTAGATAAAGATTCTCACGTTCAAAAGGTCCAGGGCCGCTGGAATGGTGTTCGTCATAACGGTTAAGTATAAAAATGGCAATACCGCGCAATATGGTCGAGCCCCAGAAGATTCTGAGCGGAGAGGCCTCCTGCAGAGACATAGTGAAATGCATCTACGGGCTCTCCGACTTCGAACTAGCAGTATACAGGAAGCTCATCAAGCAGGGCCCGCTAAAGGCTGACGACCTCGCCCCTGTATTCAAGAAGGACAGGAGCACCGTATACCGGGCGCTGCAGAAGTTGGTGGCCTCCGGGCTCGCGTTCAGGGACACGAAATCGATTGACCGCGGAGGGTATTTCCACATTTACTCGGCTGTATCTCCCGAGCAACTCAAGCAGAGGCTGCACAAGTGCGCGGACGATTGGTTCGAGAACATGAACGTGGCCATAGATGACTTCGACCTGGCCTGAGCCATTCACCTGGTTTGCTGGCCGCGACATTCGTGAAAGACTTATATCCTGACAGAAGATTAGGTGCCTGATGTCAGCAGGCTTCAAGGGGATGGATGTAGTTTCCATCCGTGATTTTTCAAGGGAGCAGATCGAGCATGTCTTGAAGATCGCCGACAAGATGGTGCCGATCGCCAAGGGGGAGGAACGGAGCGTACTCCTTGAGGGGTTCGTTCTGGGGTCGCTGTTCTATGAGCCGTCGACCAGGACCCGACTGTCATTCGACTGCGCCATGACAAGGCTCGGGGGGCGCACGCTGGGCTTCGACGAGCCCAAGGGCTCGTCGGTGGCCAAGGGCGAGACGCTAGCGGACACAATCAGGATGGTGGATGCGTACTGCGACGTCATCGTGCTGAGGCATCCGCAGGAAGGGGCCGCCCGGCTGGCGGCGCACTTCGCCGGCAAGCCTGTCATCAACGCGGGAGACGGCGCGGGCCAGCACCCGACCCAGACGATGCTCGACCTGTTCACCATCAGGAAGGAGAAGAAGAGCATCGAGGGGATGAACGTCGTGCTCGTGGGCGACCTCAAGTACGGCCGCACTGTGCACTCGCTCGCGGAGGCGCTCGCCATGTTCGGCGCGCAGCTCACATTCGTCGCACCGCCCTCGCTGCAGATACCCAAGGAGCATCTGAAGCAGGTGGAGGCCATGGGTGAGAAGCCGAAGATCAGCTCGTCCTTGCAGGACGTGATCGGGGACGCGGACGTGCTGTATGTTACCCGCATCCAGAAGGAGAGGTTCCCGGACCCCGCCGAGTATCAGAAGGTCGCGGGCACATACAGGATAGACCTCGAGATGCTCAAGGATGTCAAGAAAGACATGATGATCATGCACCCGCTCCCGAGAGTCGGGGAGATAGCGCCCGAGGTGGACCTCACACCGCACGCTAAGTACTTCGACCAAGCCTTCAACGGTGTGCCCGTCAGGATGGCACTGCTGGGTCTCGTCCTGGGGGGATTGAAGTGAAGGAGTTCAAGGTCACTCCGATAAGGAACGGGACCGTCATCGACCACATCGCCGTCGGCATGGCGCTCAAGGTCCTGAAGATCATAGGCGTCAAGGACGACGTCAACTCGACCGTCAGCGTGCTCATCCATGTCCCGAGCAAGAAGGCCGGCTGGAAGGACATCGTCAAGATCGAGGACCGGGAGCTCGACCCGAAAGAGCTCGACAAGATCGCGCTGATATCTCCGAACGCCACGATTAACATCATCAGAGACTACAACGTGGCGGAGAAGTTCGTCGTCGAGGTGCCGAATGTCATCAAGGGCATCATGAAGTGCCCGAACCCGGGATGCATCACGAATAAAGACGAGCCTGTCGAGGCGGAGTTCGTGGTCGAGTCGAAGAAGCCCATCACTCTCAGGTGCATCTACTGCGACAGGATCGCAACAGACATCGCGGAGGGTCTCCGCTAGGACCTGCCGAGGGTGGTGTTCTGCGGCTCAAAGTCGAACCTCTGAAGTGCATATGCTGCGGGCTCTGCGAGTTCGCCTGCAGCCTCAACAGAGACTCCGTTCTCACACCGATGAGCTCGAGCATAATCCTCCACGTCGAGGACAAGGCGAACTACTTCGGGCTCGTGCTGAAGACCAAGTCTGAGGGTTTGGTCATGGCCAGGCCAGAGGGCGTTTCATCAGGCCAGCAGTCCTCAGGCTCCGGCGGTCCGGGCGCGAAACCGATCCTTCTGAGGGAGCCGTGCGACTTCTGTGGGGGCGACCCCAGGTGCGTCAAGGTGTGCCCCACCAAGTGTATAACTTCGGAGGCCTGACATGTATTTGAGAAACGGAAGGATCGGGATCTTCGATCTGTCCAACAAGGAGTCCTCCGAGGAAGTGCTCGATGAGGCGAACAGCTGGGAAGGCATCTCCGCAGTGAGGATCTCTCAGGCCCTGCTCGATAGACACGGCCCAGAGAGCCTGATCTTCGCGACTGGCGCGTTGACCGCGAGCTTCGTCCCCGCATCATGCTGCGGATTCATCAGGACCGGCGGCGCGTCACCGAGGATTTCGCCCCTCCTCGGCTTCGCAGGGGTCGAGCTCAAGCTGTCCGGTTTTGATTTCGTCGTCCTCAAGGGGAGAGCCGAGAAGCCGGGATACCTCTGGGTCAGGGACGGCATCATCGAGTTCTCCGAATCCGATGAGATGCGTTCAATGAACGCGTGGGCGCGCACGGATAGGGTCAGGACGGATCAGGGAGACTCCAAGATACAGGTCGTCACCGTTGGTCCCTGGGGTGATGCGATGAGTCCGGCTTCACAAATTGTGATCGACTACTGGGGCGGCGAGGACAAGGTCGGCATGGCTGCGGAATTCGGTCGGAGGGGCCTGCTCGCGGTGGCTTTCAGGGGGATGGGCGAGCTCGAGATCGCGGAGCCGGAAGGACATTTCGAGGAGGCCTTGCTGCTGATGCGGGAACAGATTGCGAGGCTCGGGGACAACAAGGGACTCGCGTCGTATTTCGATGGCGCAGCTAGGGAGGATTTCGGCCAGCTTGTGCACAGACACGTAGGATGCTACGGCTGCCCGTTCCCATGTCGCACATACGTCAAGGTGGACGAAGACCCGCGTGAGCTGAGGCTGGAATCGAGGGAGCCGGGTTATCTTCACTACGACATCCCCGCTCTTGAGGCGGCATTCGGCCTTGGCCTGGATGCCAGGAGCGCAACGCTTCTGCTCAGGGACTGCGCCAAGGCAGGCGTGGAGCCAGTTGCAGCCGCGAAGAGACTCGCTGTGGAAGAGAAGCTGTCCGGCGGATATGATCTCTCCATGTCGGGCATGCATGCTGCGAATCTCCTCAACGCGGGCGCGAAGAACTTCGAACGGGCGTTCGTCAAAGAGGAGGAATATCTCGCTGCTCTCGGGCTGGGCCTGTGCCCGAGGTACTGGTCCAAGGCCGGCTGGGATTTGATGAGCATCGCGCCATTTGCGGAGTCCGCCTTCGGATGGCAGGACGAGTGAGCCTGGCCGCAAAGCTTTTTGTAACCGCTCGGTGGTAGTGAATCGGATACGATGAAGATACTCGTGACCACGGGGATGCCGGGCTCGGGCAAGGAAGAGTTCCTGAAATGCTGCCAGGCCAGAGGGGCCAAGATCGTCCGCATGGGCGATATCGTCCGCGACAAGGCCAAGGAGTTCGGGCTCGACCCGTCGGACTCCAGCGTGGGCACACTCGCGAACGAGGAGAGGAAGCGCTACGGCATGGACATCTGGGCGAAGAGGACGATCCCGTATGTCGGCGGCGATTTCGTGGCCATCGATGGGACCCGCGGCCTTGACGAGATCAAGGCCTTCAAGCATGCCTTCGGCGAAAGTCTGGTAACGGTCGCAATCCACTCATCGGCCAAAACGCGCTTTGAGAGGCTGAAGTCGCGCTCAAGACAGGATTCGCCCACCACACGGGCCGAGTTCGACCAGAGGGACAGGAGGGAACTCGAATGGGGCCTTGGAGAGGCGATAGCCCTGGCGGACCACATGATCGTCAACGAGTCGACGCTCGGGGACCTCAAGCGGGAAGTGGACAAGCTGCTTGATGCCGTCCTCAAGAGCAAGTGAGCACGATGGAGTTCCTCGCGGTCAAGCCCTGCAGGTACGACGCCTTCGAGGCGGTGCCCAAGGGCAGGGTGTCTCTGGACTTGGACGAGTGCGAGTCGAAGCTCGCGAAGAACGGGTACGAGGTGCTAGCCAACCCGGGGGTCATGCTCGTCGTCCGAAAAGGGGTCGAGATAACCGTGTACCCTCACGGCAGGCTGCTCATCCATCCCGTGAAGGACAGGAACGATGCGGTGATGCTAGCTCAGGAGCTTTATAAGGCCCTCGGGAAGTAGGTCGAGCATCTTCATAGGTGTTCCTCAGTTCTGTATATATACAATTCAGGGAATCGCCGCAGTCGCCGGGAGAGCTTCTACAGGGAGGTGGCACCTTTGATCGAGATTCAGAATCTAACTAAGAGCTTCGGATCGATAAAGGCAGTCGACGACCTGACGCTCAATGTCCCCGAAGGGGTCACCGTAGGGTTCCTGGGGCCAAACGGCGCGGGCAAGACAACGACCATCAAGATACTCACTCACCTGATATCGGCCACGAGCGGCAAGGCGTATCTCCATGGGGTAGACGTCCTGCGCTCCCCGAAGGAGGCGATGGGCCATGTCGGTGCGGTCGTCGAGACCCCCGAGTTCTATCCGTACTTGACGCCTACCGAGACTCTCGCATATCTCGGAAGGGTCAGGGGCATGCGGTCGTCCGAGATCAAGCAGAGGTCGAACGAGCTCCTCCAGATGGTCAAGCTGGAGCAGTGGCGGTCGACCAGGATAGGCAAGTTCTCCAAGGGCATGAAGCAGCGGCTGGCCATCGCTCAGGCGCTCATCCACGCGCCGGATATCCTCATACTCGACGAGCCCACGAGCGGCCTGGACCCGAGGGGCATGGTCGAGGTCAGGGAACTCATAAGGAGCCTGAAGAAGCAGCACTACACGATCTTCATGAGCTCGCACCTGTTGCTCGAGGTCCAGGAGGTCTGCGACAGCGCGGCGCTCATAGACAAGGGAAAGCTCCTCGTCTACGACTCGATGGACAACCTCAAGAAGCTTACCAAGTTCGCCAAGATCGAGGTGACGGTCGTCGGTCAAGCGGACGACACCATCCTGACCAAGGTCCGGGGGATGAGGAATGTGCGGTCGGTCGACCGCGCAAACGGCAGCGTGTTCGTGATCACATTCGAGGGACTGGCGGACGAGAAGGCCGACCTTCTTGGCGCGATCCAAGGACTGGGTGCCAAGGTCTCCAGCTTCAGCCCGGTCGGGCTCCCGCTGGAGATGATGTACATGGACCTGGTCAAGGAGTCGAGGTGACCTTCACATGTCGGAATCCCCACCACCGCACCGGAAGCTACCGAGCGACATCACTCAGATCCCCATAGTCTGGAGCTACGAGCTCCTCAAGTACTTCAGGTCCTGGAGGCTCGTCGCGTCAGTCATCATAGTTGTGGCGATGCTGGCGCTACTGTACGTGTTGCCTCCCGCTCTTGGCAGACCCTACAGCGGCACTGACTCCCAGGTGACGGTCTGGGTTCAGGACCTCGACTCGCTGAATATGACATTCCCAGGCATGCCCACGCCTTACGGTATCGGGATTCTGAACAAGAGCGTCATCGCCGCGGACTCGTTAGTGGTCTACCGCGACGGGACTCTGTACTCCTCGGCCAACGGCACGAACTGGATATTCACGGCGCTGAACCTAGCAGGCGAGCTCCCCTCGTTCATGGGCGGCATGTCCAAGGTGAACGCGCTCCTGTTCTTGCAGAACGTGTCTGGAAGCGTCATCACCGCCACGTACGAGTGGTCTACATCGAGCGAGGATTTCAGCGGCATCTTCCTGGCATTCGCTAGCATATTAGTCATCATCGCGGCGACGTTTTTCGCCGCCGACGCGATTGTGGGCGAGTTCCAGAACAGGACAGGTTATCTGGTCTTCCCGACTCCGTTGAAGCGCTGGGCGCTCTTCATGGGGAAATTCGCCGCCAGCATGACGGCTGGCCTGATGGTGGTGTCGCTCTTCTATGCGGGCACGGCTGCGCTCTCGTTCGTGGCCGTGGGAGGTGTCGACGACGACTTCCTGCTCTCATACCTGTTCGCGGTCGAGTTCTTGTGGGCGACGACAGCAGTCGCATATCTGATAAGCTCGGTACTCAAGGGCAGCACCGGCGCGACGGTCCTGACATTCCTGATGTTCATCGTCATCCTGCCTATCGTAGACAGCGTCTCGACCTTCGCGGGCGTCAAGATAGACGCGTCGCTGACGTTCGTAGGCGGAATAATCACATTCATCGTCGTGGACCCTTACCCCGTGGACAGCGTGACCGACCAGTTCGGTTTCACATTCTACATGTACTATCCGGAGCCGTGGGTCGCGGCGATCGTTTGCCTTGCATACGCGGTAGTTGGGATGGCCGTCAGCATGTTCCTGTTCAACAGGAAGCAGCTGACTGGGTGAGTCTAGACCGGCGGCATCGGGGGCCCTTGCTGGGGGAACTGCTCCCCCCATCGCATGACGCGCGCTCGGGCATTGGCCGTGTCTATCGCCCTCACGAAGTCGTTCTGGGTGACTATGCCCGCGAGCCGGTCCCCTTCGGTCACGACCAGCCGGCCTATCTTCTTCTCAGACATGAGCCTCAAGGCCTTCGCGGCGTCCATGTCGGGCCCGACTGTAATCACGTTCCGCGTCATTATGTCGCCCACCTTGGCGTCCGCCAGTCTCTCCTTGGAGACCTTGTGGGTATCGGTCAGCGTCACTATCCCGACAAGGCCGCCCTCCACGACCGGGAACCCCATGTACCTCGTCGTGAGCATCAGGTCATGGAGCTCTCTGACTGACATACCTGGATGGACGACCTGGATCTCCTTCGACATGAGGTCCTTCACAGTGAGCCCGTGGAGGCTCTCAGAGATCGTGGTCGCCTGTTCCTCCTCGGTCGCCCCGATGTACACGAACAGCGCTATCAGGATGAACCAGAAGTTGACGAAGATGCCCAGGATGCCCATCCCGATCGCGAAGTATCGCCCGATCCTGGCAGCCTTCTTCGTCGCATCGATGTAGGGCATCTTCGATGCGAAGAACGCCCTCAAAACCCTGCCTCCATCCATCGGGAACGCGGGGATCAGGTTGAACGCGGCCAGCAGCAGATTGTAGAGTGCCATCAGGCCGAGAAGGATGACAACTCCATCCAGCAGGACGGAGCTCGAGTCTATCAGGTCCAGGACCAGCATCGCGGCGTACGAGGCCGCGCCGATCACCATGCTGGTCAGGGGCCCCGCGAAGGCCATCCTCCACTCCTGGCCCGGCTGTCGGGGAATCCCTTCCATCTGGGAGACCCCACCGAATATCATCAGGGTGATGCCCTTGATCCTCACGCCGTACTTCAGCGCGAGGTATGAATGCGCGACTTCGTGCGCGAGGATCGTCGCGAAGAATATGACGGCCGCAGCAGTGCCGAATGCATATTTCACCCACACTTCTGCGTCCAGGGTCCTGAAGCTCGTCTGGATTCCGAAGATCTCGGTGTCAGCATTCGGCGAGGAGAAGATGTATACGAAGAGCGGCAGGATGAGCAGGAACGTCAGGTGAAGGTGGATCGGTATCCCGAGAATGCTCCCGATCCTGATTGCTGCTGCCATCGCAGTTTGCTAGTGTCCCCGCGATATTTAATCATTGGACAGAACGACCGATGTTCGAGGGCGGGCTCATTCCTCCGAAAGCATCTTATCGAGGTAAGACCACTCCAGATTGCTGGATGGGTGCCATTTGACTCGGTCGGTCTGTGCGGCGATAGCGGTTGCGATGGTCGCATCGCTCCTGTTCCCCGTAGCACCTTTCGGGGGCGCAGTCGGAACCTCGTCCGCAGTTGATCTAGAGTTGTCGGCGGAACCGGTTCCTCTCACCGCTGTCGAGTTCCCGGACCCAATCGACACTTCGGCCGTCGTGCCGGAATACACAATGGTGTCCAGGGCGCTCATGCTTCCCGGCGGATCGAGCGATCTCGCCCTCGAAGACCTCAACGACGATGGCATGATTGACATGGTCGTTGCAGTCTACGAGGCCTCGACATTGTCCATATTCTATAAGCAGTTCGACGGAACATTTCAGACTTATCCGTCCTTGAACATCACCACGGGATATGGTCCGATGTCTGTCACGACAGCGGATGTCTTTGGTACAGGCGGCCACCAGCTCATCGCCCTCGAGAGGGACGTGTCCTTCTCGGATGCAAGACTCGCCATATACAACATGACCTCATCGAGCACATATGAGCGTTGGCCGGATAAGACCACGTACGCGAACGCCGAGTCCTTGGTCGTGGGTGAACTCTCCGGCGATTCCTATTCAGATATCGCAGTCGTATGTTCCGGCAACAGTCCGGAGACTCTTCCTGGCCGGCTGAAGGTGTTCTTCGGCCCAGACTTCACCACCTATAACGACATCAATGTTGGCTTAGATCCCCGTTCTCTAGCCGCTGCTGATGTCGATGATGACGCCGAGTTGGAGATTGTTGTTGCCAACTATCACTCTCAAGACGTGATGATATTCGAAAGACCATTCGATCTTGGGGACCCGCCTTCAATGGTCATATCAGTCATGGGGTTCCCGACTGGAGTCGCCTGCGGCAACCTTGACGGCGACTTCTTGACGGACATGGTCGTCGCGACTGATGCGCCCAGCGCAATTCGGTTCTACTTCCAGTCACTCGGAAGCCTTCCGGCCATCGAAGACTACAACATCTCGCTCCCTCACTCGGCTTCCGAAATAATCGCAGAAGACGTAGACAACGACGGCAGGCGGGATCTGATACTGCTGTCACAGGAAGATAATGTCTCATTCGGGTACTGTCAGGGAATTTCGGCGCCTATCTGGAGCGACAGCCCAGAGTTCGTCTTCCCGACGGGAGGAGTCCCGCGAGCCGCTGTCACCGGAGACCTGGATGGGCAGGGTGCCAACGACATCGCTGTGGCGAGCGCCGACCTCGACTGGTCTGGTTCGAGTGTTGCCCTGTACCTTTCGGTCCTGCCTTCGTTCTCTAACTCAAACGCCACGGCGTGGACGAGGTCCGGAGTCCGGGCCACCATGCTGGCCACTGGGGATGTCAATGGAGATGATGTAATTGACCTCGTATTGGCCAACTCGGAGGATGGATCAATCGATTGTCATCCAGGATTCGGTTCAATCACATGGACAGTTGCGCTCGGCTTTGTCCCAAGCGAGATCATGGTGGCCGATTTCAACGGTGATGATCGTGATGATGTGCTCGTGACGACTGAGGGAGGACAGGAGACGAGGCTCGTCCTGGGTGCGCCTGAGTTCCCTGGATTAACGCTGAGTTACTATGTCGGTGGCGCAGTGACAGACGCTATGATTGGTGATTTCAATCACGATTCTCTTACGGACTTCGTAGTTTCGACGGAAGACGGGAGAATTGACATCTTCTTCAACGACGGTTCATCGACAGCCTTTGATTCCCCCTACGAACTGTCGCCGTCGGGAGGTGCTGGCATATGGGCCATTGCGGGAGGAGACTTCAATTCCGACGGTTTGGACGATATAGCATATACCAGGCCAATAAGGAAGGTTACAATTCTCCTCCAGAATTCAAGCATACCCTTCGGGCCATCCTCTCCATCGCTGACTCTCTCACACAGTGTGGGAACTGATTTTACCATGATTTGGAGCGGAGACTTGACGGGTGATGGCAGGACTGACATTGCTGCCACGCGGCCTTACGATCCAGCACTGTATCTTTTCGATCAGGATGACTTTGTATTGTCTCCTCATCCGTATTCCACGCTTCAGCTGCCTGATCCTCCCAAGTTCGTATCCGTGCTGGACGCGACAGATGATGGTCCTGTCGATGTCATCGCGGTGTTCGAGAATACAGACCTGCTTTTCCTCTTCCGACAGGACGCAGGCATCTTGCCTTCAGCGCCGTCGATGGTGTTTGTCGCAGGTTCAGATCCGTCATACGCCACGATTGGGGATGGCACTGGAGATCACAGAGGAGACATGCTCGTCTACAGCGAAGGCTCTCATGCCGTTTCGGTATGGGAGCAGATCAACTTCCCGCCGATTGCCGACGCAGGAGGCCCCTATCTCACAAGGCAGGGCGATACGCTTCGGTTCAACGGAAGCGCTGAGACTGGCACATCGGAGATACCGTTCATGGAATATTCCTGGGATTTCGGGGATGGCAATTCTACGGGATGGGTGAGGAACCCAAATCCAGAGCACACCTATCTGGATGTTGGCAATTACACAGTGACAGTGGCTGTGATGGATCCAATCGGCCTGAATTCATCTGATGCATCAACGGTAGAAGTTGGAGATAGCTATCCTCATGTCAGGTTCACATGGATGGCTGAATCGATCAGGGAAGGCCAGCTCGTTACTTTTGTCGATGAGACCGTGTCCTACGACCCCATCGTGTCGCGTGAATGGTTCGTGGACGGTATGTCTTCGGGAAGTGGTGTTGCGCTCAACGTGTCGTTTCAGAACGGAACGCACGAGGTCGCACTGAATGTCACGGATTCGGACGGTTCTAACGTGAAAGCTTCAGAAGCGCTTGAAGTCCTATCGATGAGTCCGGAGCTGCGCATACTGGGGCCTCCGACGGCGTTCGAGGGCACGGATGTCGAGTTCTCGGTCGCCGTCGACGAATGGCACGGCGGCCCAGTGGATTCGATTGTCTTGTACGAATGGGATTTCTCGTTCGTTGATGGAAGCTTCGTTCCCGATCCAGTCGCACCCAACAGTGAATACGCGACGCACTTGTTCTCCACGGCCTCCTATTGGAAGTTGTGCCGGATTGCAGTTCGTGTTACTGATGCGGACGGAATGGTCAATCTCACGACGTGGGATGTTCAGGTTTTCGATGTCGGCCCCAACGCCAGCCTCACTATCTCGTCAGACAATCCCCAGGAAGGGGTTCCGATCTATTTCTTTAGCACTTCGACTTCCTTTGATGGCGTGGTTAACTGGACCTGGATACTGCGCCACCCGGATGGTTTCGAGGAGGTGTTCTATGACACAGACGTCGAGATGGCGGAGCGCGGCTTCGAGATGCTCAACAACGGCAGCTACATGATCTCGCTTGCTGTCCGAGAGGCTGACGGAAATACCAGCTACATTGAGCTTCCTTTTGATGTGGCTGAAATCCCCCCCACCATCGCGCTCTCTCCGTACTGCGATGCCGGCTGGCCCGGCTATTTCGAGGAGTTTGAAGAAATATGCTTCCTCGCGACTGTTAGCAGCTTCGACGATGTGGTTTCATATGAATGGGATTACGACTCACCGGGTGTCGATTTCATCCCGGATGCCATCGGGAGCTCATCCTCATCGAACCACACGTTCTCGCAGGTTGGCGCCTATGTTGTCAAAGTGAGAGTCACGGATGCGGACGAATCGTCGACGACCGCGAGCTACTCGATTGAGATCGCGAACAAGCCGTTCTCAGGCTCATTCTATAGCCTGGTTAGAATGCTGAGGGAGCAGTGGAACACTAACAACGTGTCGTTCGATCTTGTCGACCTCCTGCAACTCTATCCAGATGTCACATCCGCAGGACTGGACTTCGGGGACGGTACGTCCTGGCTCTACGACGGGTACGGCGGCACGGAGATCTCACACGTGTTCGCGACCGGGTCCGATTACATTGTCAACCTCACTGTAACCGATGATGACGGGTACGATTACTTCATCACCCAAGCGGTTTGGAACGACCCGCCATCGATTGACCTCATCAGCCCCTCACCGAACGCTGTCGTACGAAGTGGGACACCCATTGTCTTCCTTATCATACCGGGATCAACCGCTCTTCATTCAGCGGTCTATAGTATCGATGGAAGTGGGTTCATAGGATTCGGAGAGATGTACCGAATCGACACAGCTCATTGGGCTGCCTGGAACCACTCAGTCCAGGTCGTCGCGCAAGACTACGGTGGGAACATAAAGCGGTATAACACGACGATCATCGTCGACGACACAAACCCGTTCGCAGTGCTGTCGATTGCAGGGCCGAGCGTGTTCGGAGGCGACAAGCTCAATGTTACCATAATGGTCGATGACAGGAACATGGACGCCTCTGGCCTCGAGCTTTATGTAACGTTCCAGGGGGAATCTGCGTACTCCACATTCAGCATGTCCAAGGGAAAGGTTCCGTTCTTCTTCAGGGTTCTGGATATTCCAGAGAGAGTAGGCGTCATCCAGATGTACGCCAACGTCACCGATAAGGCAGGAAACTCGTTCGTGACACAGGTGTACCAGTTCGAGGTAGAACTGCACTTCTTAGATCGCGCATGGCCTTATCTCCTTGTCAGCTTTGGAGCGGTTGCTCTCTCCGTGCCAGCATATCTTCTTAGAGAACACAGACTGGCCGTTGACGAGGCGTTCGTAATCTTCAGGGACGGAAGGATGATCTCTCACTCGACTCGCAGGCTTAAACCCGGCATGGACGACCATGTCCTCGGGGCGATGCTCGTGGCAATTCAGGATTTTGTGAAGGACTCCTTCAAAGATGTCACGAGCTTCGCTCTCAGGCGACTGGATTTCGGGGACAAGAGTGTGCTCGTCGAGAGGGGCGAGCACATTTTCTTGGCTGTTGTCCTTCACGGACAAGCCTCGAGAAAGGTCGCGGTGAGGATGCAGAAGGTCGTCGGGGAAATTGAGGATCAGTTCTCTCATCACCTTGAGGGCTGGGATGGAGACTTAGACAAGATGAGAGGCGTTGGCGACGTGACGAGGAGACTCTACTCGCGGATGCCAATGTTTCCAGGACAGAGAGGGCGCGCATCCTAGGTGATATCTTGGGTCTCCCTGTCCCGGACTTCGCAACAGTCGCTGGCGTGACGGTATTCTGCACGGCGATGGCCTTGGGATCCTACTCGAGGAAGATATTCAACCTGTCGGGATCGATATCTGCGTTCGTCGTCGGCATGATCATCGGGATATGCGGCGATGTCCTCTGGATGCTGGTGCTTCTCGTCTTCCTCCTGTCCAGCTTCGGCGCGACCAAGTACAAGTTCGATTGGAAGAAGGCCGAGGGTTTCCAGGAGGGTGCGAAGGGTGAGAGGTCCTGGAAGAACGTCTTCGCGAACGGCGCGATCCCGACTGGGATCGCCGCGCTGAGCTTCGTGGCCGAAGCGATTGAACCTGGAGGCGGCATCTTCTCGAAGGACATCGCCAGCTACCTTTTCGTGTCCGCTATAGCAGTCGCTGCATCGGATACCGCTGCCAGCGAGATAGGCATCGTCGATCCAAGAGTATACCTCATCACGACCTTCGAGAGGACGAAGAGGGGAGTGGATGGCGGGGTATCTCTCACGGGGCAGCTGGCTGCGTTCGTGGCTGCAGCGTACACATCGGTGGTGGCATATGTCCTGTTTGCTTTCCTCAACGACTCTCTTCTAGCCGGTCCCCCCACGCTCTTCATACCGATGCTGTGCGGGTTCCTCGGTTGCCAGATAGACAGCGTCATAGGCGCGACGTGGGAGACCCGGGGCAAGATAGGCAAGCTCGGCAACAATTTCCTGTCGATCCTTGCAGGGACGATGCTGGCATTTGGCCTGGCGGTCCTGTGATGTGGGTCCGAATGCTCGAAGAGGCTAGAGCCTCTCGATGAGTTCCGAGATGCCCGCCAAGGAGTCTGCGTGTCGGTCGGCTTGGCTTGCCATCGGACCGCCGCTCTGGACTATCTGGATTGCCCGCATGCCCGCTCTCTTGGCCCCGAGCACGTCGCTCTCGGGGTCGTCTCCTATGTGGACGGCCGCTTTTGGGACCACCCTGAGCCTCTCGAGTGTGACCTTGAAGGCGCCTTCTGCGGGTTTCCGGATCATGATCTCGTTGGAGAAAGTGGTCACATCGAAATCGCCCAGAATGCCCATCCTATCCATGAGGATCCTGAGCGTGGAGCCAGGCGTCCTGCCTGTGTTGGAGATGAGGCCGAGCCGGTATCCCTTCCCTCTGACGTCTTTCAGGGCGTCCTTCGCTCCAGGCAGCAGACGGGGAGGGTTGTCGAGCAAGCTCTCCGTGTAGGCCTTCTCCACATCCCTGAGATCCTGCTCGGTCAGCTTTCCTGCGAGCCTTCCGTCTATGGAACTGAGCATGAACAGGACCTGGTCCCTGACCGCCATGTCTCGCCTCTTGATCCATACGAGCTGGAGGAACTGCCCCGTCTTCTCATGCGCCGCGAGTATCTCGTCCTCGGTGTGCATCAGGCCCCTCGACGAGAGGATGGAGCCGATTCTCTCCGCCCTGATGCCAGCGACCCTGGCCGAGCCCCCGGGGTTCTCCTGGATGAGGGTGTCCCAAAGGTCGAAAGTGACTGCAGCGATCTTCTTCATTCTAACGCGCGCCTGCCTACGGCTCGGGCCGTATTCAACCCCACTCACCTACAACCTGCTCCTGTGCGAGCCAGGAAAGCGTTCTGCACAAGGCCGGAGGGTTCAACAACACTTAAATAGGACATTGTATTTAGTCGACTCAACAGAGAGGTTTGACGGCCAAAGTGGCGGGGTCACACCTGGTCTCATTCCGAACCCAGAAGTTAAGCCCGCCTACGTTCTTCCTGGTACTGAGGTGCGCGAGCCCTCGGGAAGGGTAAGACCCTTCGGGGCCTCCTGGCCGTAGCGGCTAGATGCACTAGCCAGGTACCTTCGGGTACAGGGTGAACTGCATTGCTTGAAACCACTACGGGCTTGGTAAGCCGTCAGCCACTCTGCCTTTGATTTTTCCGCTCCGATGGCACTTGGTACTCACCACGAAGGGTTTATAAGAACCCAGATAGCTTGACGAGCCGGAGCTGGCCCCCGTGGCTCTGACAGAACAGGACAAGCTCATTTTGGTCGCTGCGCTTGCGGCGGTAATGCTTTTCGTGATATTCTTCGAGCTCAGGATCATGAGGAGCAAGACGAAGGAGGTCAAGCAGGTCTCCCAGAAGAAGGACGAGGCGTTCAACGCGGTCATCACGACGCGCTCTGTCATCAACGTGATGCAGAGGAGCGGGGCAGACACGAGCAGGCCTGAGATTCTGGTCGCGTCCGCCAAGAAGGCCTTGGAACTGGGCCAGTACGACCGGTGCATGGACATCTGCGAGGATGCGCGGTCGGAGCTCACGAACCCGACCAAGAGGACGGCCGAGGCGTCTGGGACCACAAGGGTTGGCGATAAGGACCGGCTGGAGAAGGTTGCGGAGAGCATCCTCTCGTCACGGCCTTCCACCTCAACTGCCGGCTCCTACAAGGGCACGAAGCTCTCCTCTGACCAGGACGGGAACTACCTGAGCGCCAAGTTCGAGATGAACACCGCGAAATCAGACTTCGCAAAGGCCATGAGCAGTGGCGTTGATGTCACCCAGGCGCAGGTGCTGTTGACCGAGGCCGAGACTGCGTTCGCGATGGGGAATTACACGAAAGCCCTGTCGCTCGCGGTGAGAGTGAGGAAGGCTGTGAGCTCCGAGGCCTCGAGAGAGACGATTCGTCTCAGGGCTTCGGAAGAGGCCCTCGAGCCCGAGGCCGAGCCGACCGCCGAGGAGATGTCCGCACCCTCGGAGATACTCTGCGGGAAGTGCAACGCCAACCTTGATTCCGACGACGAGTTCTGCGCGAAGTGCGGCACGAAGGTGCTCAAGGAGAGGCTCTGCGGGGTCTGCGGGACGAAGCCCAAACAAACGGACATGTACTGCAGGAAGTGCGGGGCCAGAATCGACTAGCCCTGCCCGAGCTTGTTCTTCACAATGATCGCCGCCAGGGCGCCCGCTCCGTAACCGTTGTCTATGTTGACAACTCCGATACCCGCGGAACAGCTCGAGAGCATACCCAGAAGCGCCGCGATGCCGCTGAAGCTCGAGCCGTAGCCCACGCTCGTGGGCACGGCTATGACTGGCCTGCTCGTGAGTCCCGCGACGACGCTTGGCAGAGCGCCCTCCATGCCAGCGAGGACGATGATGGCGTCGGCCTCGTCGAACTCCTTCAAGTTCGATGTGAGCCGGTGAATGCCGGCGACGCCCACATCGTAGAGCCTCTTCACCCTGCACCCCAGAAGCTCGCACGTGACAGCCGCCTCCTCCGCGACCGGTATGTCGGACGTGCCAGCGGTGACGACCAGCACCTTGCCCACCTTCTTTCTCGGCTGGACGTTGACTGTCGCCACTCGGGCCTCGCGATAGTACTTGACCTTGTCACCGAGGCTCGACCGCATCTTCTTGAACAGCTTCTCGGGAACTCTTGTGAAGACCGCCTCATCGTCCCTCGAGACGATGCGTTCGCCGATCGTCAGCACTTGCTTCTCCGTCTTTCCGGGTGTGTAGATGGCCTCGGGGATACCCGTCCGGAGCTCCCGATGACAGTCGAGTTTCGCGAAATGCAGGTCGTCGTACGGAAGGGTCCGGAGTTTTTCCAGTGCTTCCGGGACGGTGATGTCGCCCTCCGAGAGGCGGCGGAGGACTCTCTCGATCTTCTTCGGGGTCACAGCTTCAGCACCTCGTCCATGCTCCCTGTTCTGTAACCTTCGAGGTCAACGGATACGTAGGTGAATCCCAGAGTCTTGAGTCTCCTGAAAACCGAGGTCCTCGTGCCGGGCGACGTCAGTCTGGCGATGTCCTTAGGCTGGACCTCGATCCTAGCCATCAGTCCGTGGACCCGTACGCGGGCTCCGTCGAAGCCCTTCGCCCTCAAGAGCTCCTCGGCCTCCTCGACCATCATGAGTTTTTCAGCGGTGATCGTCTCTCCGTACGGTATACGCGACGCAAGGCACGGGCTGGAGCTCTTCTTCGCCGTGCGGAGCCTGAGCGCCTTGGACAGTTCTCGTACCTCCAGCTTGGTCAAGGCCGCCTCTGCTAGTGGGCTTCTGACGCCTAGCTCGTCCCTGGCCTTCATGCCGGGCCTGTAGTCGCATCCATCGTCCGCGTTCGTGCCGTCCATGACCTCGTTGAGGCCGCGGTCATCCGCCAGCTTCCTGATGTGCTTCAAGTCATCCAGCTTGCACAGGTAGCACCGCTCGACGGGGTTCGAGACGAACCTCTTGTCCTTCAGCGGATTCGTCCTCATCACGACATGCTCAATCCCAATGGCCTTCGCGACCGCCCCTGCGGCTTTCAGCTCGGAGGATGGGTACAGAGGTGAGTCTATTGTGACCGCCAGGGCCTTCCTACCCAGCTCGTCCCGGGCTATCTTGGCGACCAGAGTCGAGTCGACGCCACCTGAGAACGCAACTGCGGCAGACCCTGCGGATCTCACAAGAGCCCTCAGTTTTCCCGCCTTTCGTTCGAGCGCTTTCATGACATCGCAACTATCGGATGCTGGTTATTTCAACTTTGGCAGACAAGGTTCTGCCACACTTCGGATGATGTGACTATCGAGGTCACCTGATGGCCGAAATGTCGGTGCTGCCGTAGTGGCGGAAAAACGCGAAGGTCGGGGGCATCTGGCAATACTAATATATAGCGCCCGTGACGGTTTGAATAGGCCCAGCCGAGCTTTGGAGGAAACAATGGCAGAAGAGGGCACTATCTACATCGGCAAGAAGCCCACAATGAACTACGTGCTCGCGGTGGTGTCGCAGGTCAACTCGGGCTGTGACGCTGTCTGCATAAAAGCGAGAGGACGAGCAATCAGCAGGGCTGTGGACGTCGCGGAGATCGTCCGGAACAGGTTCGTGCAGGGAATGAATTACAGGGATGTCAAGATAGCCACCGAGTCCCTCCCGGGCCAGGACGGCGGAAGCGCGAACGTCTCTTCGATCGAGATTTACCTGTCCAAGTAGGCGGGTAACCGACCACAGACGGTCGTCCAAGCTCAGGCGCGTTCAGGAGGCACCTTATAGGCCGCATTTGAGCCAGCCCAAGCCGTTGCCTCCGCGGAGTTTATGACGGGAGACCGCAATCGGCCAATGGCATGGGCATCATGCCAAAGGTGGCCAGATGATACTAGTGAAGCTCGGCGGGAGCGTCATCACTGACAAGTCCAGGCTGAGGACTTTCAGGCGCCCGGCATGCGAGAGGCTCGCGAGAGAGCTGAGGCCCGTCAGAGACCGCCTTACTGTGGTTCACGGCGCTGGCTCCTTCGGGCACATCGAGGCCAAGAAGCATTCCCTCCACAAGGGTCTGAAGTCGGAATCTCAGCTGGTGCATGTCGCGTCGGTCCAGAGAGATGTCAGGGAGCTCAACCTCAAGGTCCTCGAGGCGCTAATCGACGGGGGCATAAGGGCAGTTTCGATACCTCCTGCGGCAGCGGCTGCTTTCCGAGCCGCCGAGGTTCACAGATTCGACAGGTCTATGTTCCAGAAAGTGGCGGACATCGGCTTGACGCCCGTGACCTTCGGCGATGTCGTCCCCGACGAGTCGATGGGCTTCTCGATATGCTCCGGAGACCTCATGATGGCCGAGATCGCGAAGGCGTTCCAGCCTAAGATCGTCGTGTTCTGCGCGGACGTCGATGGTGTGTTCGACATGGATCCGAAACGCAGCAGGGACGCGACACTCATTCCTCTGCTCGACAGGAAAGGCCTCCGCGATCTTAGGCGGACATCGGCCAAGAGCGCCGATGTGACAGGGAGCATGTACGGAAAACTCGAGCGCATGCTGGCCATCGCGGAGCACTGCGAAAAGTGTATGGTAGTGAACGGCAATGTGCCAGGAAGACTGGAGAGGGCGGTGTCGGGGAAGGAAGTTGTCTCGACGGTCGTCTCCCCCGGTTAGGTGTTCCGATGTCCCAGGAAGGCAGCAGGTCTGATAGGCTTATCGAGAGGCGCAAGGGCGACCATGTCGAGATATGCGCGAACGAAGACCTGAGCCAGGACTACGTTTACTGGGACGATATCAAACTAGTGCACAATCCACTTCCCGAAGTGGACCTCGACGAGGTCGACACTGCGATCACGCTCTTCGGGAGGAGGCTGAGCGCCCCGCTCATAATCTCCGCAATGACAGGAGGATATGGCAAGGCCGAGGAGATCAACAGGAACTTGGCCTCTGTCGCTGAGAAGTTCGGAGTGGGCATGGGTGTGGGCAGCCAGAGAGCTGCCCTGGAGAACCCGGAGGTCGCGAGGACCTACTCAGTCATCAAGGACTATGAGATTCCGCTGAGGATAGGGAACCTGGGCATGCCCCAGCTCATCAAGCAGGGCGAGGGGGATCCCCTGGGCATTGAGCACGGCAAGGCCGCGATGGAGATGGTCGACGCCCACATACTAGCAGTTCACATGAATTACCTTCAGGAGATTGTGCAGCCCGAAGGGGACACGAAGAGTAAGGGAGGTCTCAAGGCGCTCGAGAGGTTCGCAGCTGCCTTGCCCGTCCTCGCTAAGGAGACAGGCGCCGGCATCCCGAGGGAGGCCGCGCTGAGGCTCAAGAAGGCCAAGGTGAAGGGGCTGGACGTAGGGGGCCTGGGAGGCACCAGCTTCGCTGCGGTTGAGTACTACCGCGCCAAGTCCGCCGGTGACCATGCAAGAGTCAACATAGGCAAGACATTCTGGGACTGGGGCATCCCGACTCCGGTGGCCGTTGTGGTCGCGAACGTCGGCCTGCCCTTGGTCGCGACGGGCGGCATCAG
>Ga0214474_1000415_pt1 | contig 21418 bp, 22 predicted proteins | sample RVTome_2_FD_187335 | JGI IMG/M metagenome (GOLD analysis project Ga0214474, IMG submission 187335) | Soil microbial communities from uranium-contaminated site in the Upper Colorado River Basin, Wyoming, United States - RVT95D214 HiSeq ...
CCGTGATCATCCTCTCTTGGATTCCTGCTCCCGCATGGCCCTGAGTCCTTCCTCGAACGACAGCATCTTCCTTCCGAGCAAGGTCTCGACCTTCGTGACATCCAGGCATGAGTACTTCGGCCTCTTAGCAGGCAGCGACACGGAATCCGACTGGACAGGCGCGACAAGTCCTTCATCAAGACCGAATGCGGCTGCGATCATCCTGCCACATGTAGGTCTGTCCAAGCAATCTGGTCCGGACACATGCCAGACGCCTTTGACTTTCATCTCGGCCAGCTCGATCAGAGTCCTTGCGAGGTCGTCGGCAAGCGTAGGAGATATCCACTGGTCCTTGAACAGGGTAGCCCTCTCACCTTTCCGGAGTTTCTTGAGCACCCAGGTCACGAAGTTGTCCTTGTTTTCCAGAGGGTTCCAGCCGTAAAGCACCGCGGGCCTTGCGACGACGGAGTCGGGGCAAGTCTTGAGGACCGCTCTCTCACCTGCGAGCTTGCTTTGCCCATAGACGGAGATCGGCCGCGGTACATCGTCCTCCTTGTACTTCCTGGTCTTCGTCCCGTCGAACACATAGTCGGTGGAGACGTGCACGAGCCTCGACCCACGCTTCATGCACGCACGGGCGACGAGCTCAGGACCCGTCGCATTGACTCTGTTGGCGACAAGTGGCAGCTTCTCGCACGCATCCACGTTCGTCATGGCGGCGCAAAGGATGACGACTTCAGGATTGGTCTTCTCGAAGAGCTTGTCGACCTCTTCCTTCGAACCGATGTCCAACGGCTCGAGCCTCCATGAGCTCTTTCCATCTACCTCCGGGTTGTAGCTGCCCGAGACCTGATAGTCTCTGCTGGCTTGGACGTAAATCTTGCTCCCGAGGAGGCCGGATGCACCAACAACAAGGAGATTCTTCTTCCGAGGCTCCAATTTGATCAACCAGGACCGCACTGAGGAGGCGTTACCTCAATATGAGGTTTTGTAGCCTGACGGACAGGAGGAAATATCTGAAAGGACTCGACTCTTGCTCGACGCATCCAGCCACTTCCAAACAGATTAATAATCCATCATGCTCTTCAAGGGGTTGACATGACGGCCAAGTTCGGGACGATAGAAGGCGTGGTGGTGAAGCCGCTCAGGCGCATAGTTGACGACCGGGGTTGGCTGATGGAGATTTTCAGAAGCGATTGGCCGGAGTTCCAGAAGTTCGGGCAAACATACCTAACCACATGCAAGCCGGGCGTTGTCAAGGGGTGGCATTTCCACAAGCTGCAGTCGGACCACTTCGTGCCAGTCAAAGGCAATGCTCTTGTGGCGCTCTATGATGCCCGGGAAGATTCCAAGACAAAGGGCGTTCTCCAGGAGGTGGAGGTGTATTCTGGCCAAGAGCCAAAGTTCATCAAGATACCTCCGGTTGTGTATCACGGATTCACTCCTCTGGACGACAATGAGATCTGGGTCGTGAACACGCCCACCGAACTGTACAACTACAAACAACCCGATGAATACAGGCTGGACTGGAACGACGGTTCCATCGGATATTCATGGCGGAGAAAGTCGTGACCATGTCGAAAATCCTCATCACAGGCGGTGCCGGATTCATCGGCTGCAACTTCGTAAGACATATGCTGAAGGAGCACCCCGGCATCGATATAACCGTCCTGGACAAGCTGACATATGCGGGCAGGTTGGAGAACCTCGAGGAGGTCAAGGACCGGATCAGGTTCGTCAAGGGCGACATCTGCGACAAGGATGTGGTCCACGAGGTTTTGCCAGGGTGCGAGTCGGTCGTGAACTTCGCCGCTGAAAGCCACGTCGACAGGAGCATAACATCGCCCGAAGACTTTGTCAGGACCGACGTCCTCGGCGTGTTCACTCTTCTGGAAGAGGCGAGGAGGTCGGATGTGAAGAGGTTCGTCCAGATATCCACGGACGAAGTCTACGGATCCACCGTGTCTGGGTCGTTCTCGGAAGCGAACATACTCGACCCATCATCTCCATACTCCGCGAGCAAGGCGGGCGGAGAGCTCCTCGCGCGCTCTTACGTCCGGACTTATGGATTGAATGTGATTGTCACGCGCTCGTCGAACAACTACGGCCCGTTCCAGTACCCCGAGAAACTCATACCCGTCCTGGTCATAAAGGCCATGAGGAACCAGGAACTTCCGATCTACGGCAAGGGCACCAACGTGAGAGACTGGCTGCATGTCGAGGACAACTGCAGAGCGATCGACCTCGTCCTGAGCAAGGGCAAGCCGGGGGACATCATCAACATAGGGTCTGGAAACGAGGTACCGAACATCGAAGTAGCCAGAACGATACTCAAGCACCTGAGGAAGCCCGAAAGCCTCATCAAGTTCGTCACCGACAGGCCCGGGCACGATTTCAGATACTCGCTCACATGGAACAAGATCAAGGAGTTGGGCTGGAAGCCGAGCGTGAGGTTCGACGACGGCCTCAAGGCGACCGTCGACTGGTATGTCAACAACGAGCCTTGGTGGACGAGCTTGGCCTAAGACTTCTGGGGTCTTGTCTTGCGAGCTCACGAGAACTTGAACCCTCTGGAGAGCCGCGTCACGGCCGCAAGCCCTACAAAGCACATGACCGCAGCTGTCACGACGGTTGCCCCGGCCTGGAGTATGAATGAAGCGTCCGTTCCCCCGTCAAGTGCTCTGATCAGCCACCATGTCGCGCCACTCACGGCCGCACCGGCTAGTATCGTGCCGAAAAGCACTGCGAGCAAACCAGGGGAGAACGCGCCCGGCTTGGCTCGAATCCTCGTGAGGAGCATCGAAGCGACCGCAGCGTCGCTTATCGGGGTCAAGACCACCAGGGCGACATCTTCTATCCTGATTGCGACTCCCGCGATCATGAGCACCGCGAGCACGACCAGCGCGATCCCAAGCCCGACGACCACCAAAGACATCATGAGCCCTCGGAAGTACGACACCAGGGACTTCCCGCCAACCACAGGGATCCAAAGGTTCTCCCGCTCGTAGTAGCACCAGTTGAGGGCGAGGATGGCTATTGGCCATGCCCCTGCCTGGAACAGATTGATGGCTATCGGCGAAGCGTCAGCCGAGCCGCTCTCCATCACGCCCGTCCCGACGAACACGGCCAACAGGAGCGCGACGAATATGAAGCTCCCGTCCCTCCAAAAACGTATCAGGTTCAGGCGGGTCATGAAGCTCAAATCTCCGCCCTTCTCCGTCCTGAAGGGTATCTTCGTCGTGACGCCCCCGAACCCGCCGATCATCCTCTTCTGCTGAGCCATCTTTGTGCCGACGTCGACCTGCCCGAACCCACCTGAGAGCGTCGGTTTCACACCGTAGAAGAAGTATTGGTTCGACACGCGAACCCATATCATGACGATAGCGGCCATGTACACCGCCGCGATGGCGATATCCTCCAACTCCAGTGGGGAGCCGGTGAGGACATCATATGTGATGAAAGCGAAGGCTGACTGCGGAGCAGGGATGTCCGAGAAGCCGACCGGGAAGTCGGAGCTTGCCAGGGAGGCCATAGGCAGCACGGACACGAGAAGCAGCAGGAGCACGATCAGCCTCACAGGCGCGTTCAGATGACGTATCTTGATGACAGTGACCGCCTGGATGACCATGAACATCATGACGGCGTACAGCCCGAGGACCAGAAACACCGGGCCGGCCAGCCACAATGGCTCCCCCAACCCGAGGAGAAGCCCGACGACCGCGGTTAGGATGGCCATTCCACCAGCGATCGTGACCGAACCGAACTGGAACATCATGTCCGCAAGCAAGTACTCCCTTGGCTTCACCTGGGCGGTCATGAGGAAGTCGAGCTCCGAGGGGTGCGCGGTGACTCCCACTCCTAGCGCGAATATGAATCCGAACACCATCATCATCGACAGCGCAGACCCAAGCAGATTAATCGCGAAATCGGGGCCGGAATCAAGAAGCACGGATCCGATGCCATAACCGAGGCCGAACCCTGACGGCAGGAAAGCGAGGGACAGGCCTATGAGTGGGAGCGGGCCGTACTTACCCCTGTACGATGGGGAAAAGAACGATTTCAGCTTGTATCCCAGCAGCACGAAGGCCTTTGACATCTCAGGACACCCTTCTGGCGAAAAGGCCTTTCCTGCGCGGCATCTCCGGCTCCGGCATGCCCGCCTCGTCCGTCAGCTTCAGGAATATCTCCTCGAGGGTCTGCTTCTCGCCCGCATGTGCCTGACTCCTTAGAGAGGAGAGGTCGCCCGTCGCGATGTTCTTTCCGTGGTTGATTATCGACACCTTCGAGCAGAGCCTCTCGGCGGTGTCTAGCTGGTGAGTCGAAACCAGAATGCACACGCCGTCTCTGGCCATGCCGGCGAGCTGGTCCTTGATGAGCCTCTGGCCTGCGGGATCTATCCCGAGCAGGGGCTCGTCGAGTATCAGAAGCTTCGGGTTGTGTATCGTGGCGGCTGCGAAGGCCAGCTTCGCTCTCATGCCCTTAGAGAGCGTCGCGATGGTCTCGTTCGCCTTGAGGACGAGGTCGAGTCTCCTCAGCAGTTCCTCCACGCGCCTCGATAGCTCGTCCTTCTGGATGTCCCTGATCCTGCCCACATACCCTAGGAACTCAGTCACCGTTAGGTATTCAGGGAGTGCGGGGGCCTCGGGCATGTACCCGATGTGCTCCTTGTACGTGATGGAGTCGACCAAGATGTTGTGGCCCAGTATCGTGATCTTGCCCCCATCTGGCATGAGCAGCCCCACGAGTATCTTGATCGTCGTGGTTTTGCCGGCGCCATTGGGCCCGATGAGGCCCATGATCTCGCCCTCGAAGGCGGCGATCGAGAAGCCGTCCAAGGCTACTGTGCCGCTGTCATAGGCCTTGTACAAGTTGTCCGCCTGGACCACGATGTTCGGCATATTATCCCGTCATCGGAAACGGGGAGGGATTCAAAAACATATCGCGGGGAACCCCGTCAGTCTCATATATCAGCCTGTGCGATACTTCCAGAGGGAAAGGCGAGGAGGGAGTATCATTGGCCGGGAGACGAGTGTCAGAAGCGGGGGGAGCGTCAGCTGTGGCCGCACCGTTCACGAACATAGTCGTGTTCGTCACTGTCGTGGCTGCCGTCTTGTTGGCCCTCTCGTTTTCGATGCCATGGTATCATAAGAGCGTGGATACCGGGGAGAGCGTTTGGCACCCCGACTACGAGATGTACTACTACTTCGAATATGCGGCCCAGTCCAACGGTCTGATATATGATTATGACGGGGAGGGCGCACTCGAAGAGGTGATGGACGTCGAGAAGACTTTCGTCTATGCGTGGATCTGCCTCCTGTTTGTGTTCATGGGGACCGTCATGCTCGACGGACGGTACTCGAGCATAGCAGCGAGCCTCGCCCTGACCGCTGTGTCGCTTGCGGCACTGATGTTCTTCGCTACGAAGATAGAGGATGTAGCAGGGGAGGTTGTGTCGGGAAGCGCTGGTACTGATTGGACCGTTATGAAGTCGGCCGGGACCGGCCTCGTCATGGCACTGGTCGCCTTCGTGGCCCAGTCGCTCGCCATCTTCTTGAGGGCGCGTTACGTCCTCCCGTGGATCGTTGAGGACATCAGGGTGAATAGGTCTCGGGCCGTCTAGGGCAACACATCCGACAGCTAGCGACGCCCCGAAACGCCTTTATGAGGCGCCATATCTATCCTGCCGTGCCATGAAGGTCGCTTCCATTGTGGGCGCGCGACCGCAATTCATCAAACTCGCGCCTTTCTCAAGGGAGATTCGGAAGAAGCACCGAGAGGTGCTCATAGACACCGGGCAACACTACGACGCTGAGATGGCAGGTGACTTCTACTCGGAGTTCAAGATTCCGAAACCAGACTTCTCACTGGGAATAGGCTCCGCTGACCACGGCGAGCAGACTGGCAAGATGCTTATCGCCATCGAGAAGGTTTTGCTCGCCGAGTGTCCTTCCATTGCAGTGGTCTTCGGGGATACGAACAGCACGCTCGCGGGCGCGTTGGCCGCCGCGAAACTCGACATCCCCGTAGCCCATGTCGAAGCGGGCCTCAGGAGCTACGACTCCTCCATGCCTGAGGAACACAACAGGGTTCTCACTGACCACCTGGCAAAGCTGCTGTTCTGCCCGACAGACCTCGCAAGGGACAACCTGAAGAAGGAGGGCGTCACGAAAGGTGTGCATGTAGTCGGGGACGTCATGGTCGACGCGCTCGAGGACAGCAAGCGCGCAGCCGAGAAACATTCGAAGATACTCGAGCAGCTGAAGATCAGGAAGAAGGAATATCAATTCCTCACGGTCCACAGGCCGTCGAACACTGATGTGCGCGAGAATCTCGAGCGCATCATCAAGGCCGTCGGCGAGTCGAAGGTACCAACTGTCTTCCCCGCACATCCGAGGACGGCCGGCTGCATGTTAGAGTACGGTCTCCAAGATAGACTTCCGGGCAACATCATTGTAACGAAGCCTCTGTCGCACATGAACACGATTCAACTGGTGTCCAACGCGGCGCGGGTGTTGACGGACTCTGGAGGGCTCCAGAAGGAGGCCTATCTCCTCGGGGTCGTCTGCATCACCTTGAGGGACACAACCGAATGGGTCGAGACCGTTGACGCCGGCTGGAACATGCTCGTCGGGTCGGACCCTGAGAAGATCAAGGAGGCCGTCTCCAGCTTCGTGCCTCCTCACTACAGGCCGAAGATCTTCGGACACCAAGGCGCGAGCGCACGGATCGCCGATTTGATAGACGTGTTTCTTTCAAAAACCCAGGAGTAGGTTGGTCTGATGAAAATCGTCATACTGGGAGCCGATGGATTCCTAGGATCCAACATGGTGTCTGCGCTGGCTCCGCGCAAAGCGAAGCTGACGGCTTTCTGCCCCAGGAGCCCGCGGCTGGATTTGCTCAGGAGCAAGGGCGTCGTCGTAATCGAAGGAAGCTTCCTCGAGCCTCCGACGTGGTCCATACCGTTCGAGGGTGTCGATTGGCTGATACATTTCGCAACAACCACGACACCGATACAATCCGTCCAGGATCCTGTGCGGGACGCCGCCAACCTAACGGCGAGCAAGGCCATCTTCAGAGACGCAGTGGATGCTGGAGTCAAGAAGATACTCTTCTCGTCATCGGGAGGGACTGTCTACGGTGACAAAGCCACCGTGCCGTCCAAGGAAACGGACCCGACACTTGCTCTGATACCCTACACGCGAACGAAACTGGAGATTGAGCGGGAACTGCTGAGCAGATGCGAGGGCACGGAGACCCTGCCCGTGGTGCTGAGGTACGCGAACCCATACGGCCCGAACCAATATCCTGCGAGTGGAACTGGAGTGGTCACTGCTTGGCTCGAATCGGTCAGAGACAACAAGCCGATAACCCTGTACGGAGACGGAGAGACCGCAAGAGACTTCGTGTACGTTGCGGACGCGACCCAAGCGGCATTGAAAGCGCTTGAGAGCGACAATGTCAGGGGCATATACAACATCGGTGCCGGAGTCCCAGTATCATTGAACACGCTTCTCAGGACGATCGAGCATGTGGTCGACACGAGGCTCGAAATCAAGAGGCTCCCCCCTAGGTCTTCTGACGCCGTGAAGGCTATCGCGCTCGACTCGACGCGAGCGTTCGTGGACTTCGGTTGGAAGCCGGAGGTCCCACTCGAAGAAGGGATCACGCTCACATGGAAATGGGTGCAGTCCGGAGAGAAATTCACCATCGACTAGGACGGTTGGATGGGACTCAATCCATTGATGATTCGAACGAGTTCTCGCTCCCTGATGTCCCCTGAGAACATCTTCTTGGCCCTCTCTCTCGCCTTGCTTCCGTCGCCGCGCCGAAGGGCGTTCTGGATCGCTTTCGACGTGGAGACAACATCGCCGAAGGGCACGACGACCCCGGTGTCTCCGACTACCTCAGGAAGAGCGCCGGAATCCGCTACCACCGGGACGCATCCGCAGCTCATGGCCTCGACGAGCGCCATTCCGAAGCTCTCATACATCGAAAGCTGGCAGTAGACCCTCGCCTTCCCATACAGTTCGCGAAGCTTCTCGTTCGGAACGGCACCTGTAAACTCGACGTTCTTAGGGGCGGCAGTCTTCAGTTGGTCGACTGCACCGTCCGGAGATGGACCGACGACGACAAATCGGACATTCGGAAGCGTGGCGGCGGACTCGACGAAGGTCTGGAAACCTTTCAGCCGGAGGGTACTCTTGTTGATCTCTCCGACCGTGAGCACCAGATCGTCTTTGGGAGACGACGGAAGAAATGCGTCCGTGTCCACACCGTTGTATACCATCTCGACCTTGTTCGTCTCCAAAACCGCTCCAATCTCCCGTTGTGTGAATCGTGAGACTGCGAGGACGACATTCGCATTCGTCAGAATGAACTGGACCGTCTCTGCCTTTCTCTGGTCCAGTTGGGAGCCGTACCCGATCTCAGGCAGCTTCGCGACCTCATATCCTCCAACGACCACTATCGATGGCCTACCGAACATGCGCGACAATCGAACGGCGCCCCTTGCGTGTTCGTCGGCGAACCACGAGAATGAGACATCAGACCAGAGGACGCCTCTGAACAGCCGGTATGCTACGATCAGCTTGTTCTTGAAGGATCTCTTGAACTTCCCAACGTCGAGTGACCTGACATCGTAGTGTCTGCTCAGTAGGTCCAGGTCCGCCTGGATAAATGTAGAACTCTTCGGGTGGACGAAGAAGACCTTCTTCATCTTACCCTTCTCACTTGCAGAATTCATACGTCCAGGCCTTGGTTTGGAAGATGCTGGAATGTATTTAACAGCTTCTGGAATGCACTGCGGCTGCCTACTTGACCTCGTGGCGATGGGCCAAGTACCAATCGATCGTCTTCCTCAGGCCTTCCTCGAACTTCGTCTTCGCCTTGAACCCGAAGAACTCCTGTGCCCTCGTGACGTCGAGCATGCGCCTGGGTTGTCCGTCGGGCTTCGTCTTGTCCCAGACTATCTCGCCTTTGAACTCCATGAGCTGGGCGATCAACTGCACCAGGTTATTGATCTTGATCTCGAACCCCGCCCCGAGGTTGACCGGCTCTGGACCATCGTACTTCTCCGCGGCCAGGCAGATACCATCTGCTGCGTCTTGAACATAAAGGAACTCTCTCGATGCATTCCCCGTGCCCCAGACAACGACCTTGTTCTCGCCCTTGTCCTTGGCCTCCGCGAACTTCCTGATGAGCGCGGGGATGACATGCGAGCTCCTCGGGTCGAAGTTGTCCCTCGGGCCGTAGAGGTTTACAGGGAGCAGGTATATCGCGTTGAATCCGAACTGCGCCCTGTACGCCTGGGCCTGCACTAGGAGCATCTTCTTCGCGAGTCCGTAGGGAGCGTTCGTCTCCTCAGGATACCCACTCCACAGATCGGACTCCTTGAACGGGACCGGAGTGAATTTGGGATATGCACATATCGTGCCCAAGGCGACGAACTTCTTGACCTTCGCCAGCCGAGCGGCCTCCATGAGCTGTATGCCCATGATCGCGTTCTCGTAGAACAGCGTGCCCGGGAGCTCGCGGTTGAGGCCGATCCCGCCAACCTTCGCGGCCAAATGTATCACGATGTCCTGGCCCTTGACCGCCTTCTCGCAGTGCTCCTTCTTACGGAGGTCGAACTCGTCGATGTCCGCGATCTTGATGTTCGAAGGCCTCGCCCCACGCTTCCTCAGCTGGGTCGTCACGAAGCCCCCGAGGAACCCTGCGCCCCCGGTAACCAGCACTTTCTTGCCGTCCCAGTAGCCCATCTCAATCCGCCTTCCACCATCTGCCGGGGAAGTGCTTCTCTAGCAACGCGTCGCCCTCGCCGATCGGCTCGAGCCCGGCTGCGCGCATGTCCGCATCGACCATTATCTTGGCAAGGTCCTTGAACCTGACCTTGAGGTCGAGGTGAAGGTGCTTCTTCGCCTTCGATGCATCTGCTATCAGCTCGTGCACCTCTGTGGGTCGGAAGTAGCGCTTGTCTATCCTCACATGCCTGTGCTGGCTCAGTCCCGCGTACGCGAACGCGACGTCGACGAACTCCTTGACCGTGTGCGACTCCCCAGTCCCTATGATGAAATCATCAGGCTTCTTCTGCTGGAGCATCTTCCACATGACCTCGACAAACTCAGGAGCGTACCCCCAGTCCCTCCTCGCATCGAGGTTGCCCAGGTAGACAGCGTCTTGCGTGCCCGCCTTCATCGCGGCGATGGCCCTCGTAATCTTCCTCGTGACGAATGTCTCGCCCCTCCTCGGGCTCTCGTGGTTGAACAGGATACCGTTGGACGCGAACAGACCGTACCCCTCCCTGTAGTTCCTGGCCATCCAGTAAGCGTACACCTTCGCGCACGCGTACGGGCTCCTGGGCTGGAACGCAGTCGTCTCACTCTGAGGAGGCTTCGACGAACCGAACATCTCGGAGCTCGATGCCTGGTAGAACTTGATAGGCAGGCCGCTCCTTCTGATGACCTCGAGGAGCCGCGTGGTCCCGAGCGCCGTCACGTCGCCTGTGTAGGACGGCGTGTCGAAGCTGACCCTCACATGGCTCTGCGCCCCGAGATGGTATATCTCCTGCGGCTCGATGTTGTACACGAGGTTCGATATCTGCTCCGAGTCCGAGAGATCCCCGTAGTGCAGGAAAAGCTTCGTGCCCTTCATGTGCAGGTCCTTGTAGATGTGGTTGATCCTCGCGGTGTTGAACGTGCTCGCCCGGCGGACGATCCCATGGACCTCGTATCCTTTCGAGAGCAGAAGCTCCGCGAGATACGACCCGTCCTGGCCGGTTATTCCCGTTATAAGCGCCTTCTTCATGGATATCTCCTCACAGGCCCGATACCGAGAGCACGGTTTGGGTATCTCAAAGCTGCGGTTTCTCACGGTGATCCTTTGAAGCTCCCAGGATGCTGTCCACCGCGCTTCTATACTCTTTGGAGAAGTTCTCTCTGGTGTGGTTCGCCCTGGCGTACTCCCATGCATTGCGAGCTGTCAATCGCACTTCCTCGGCAGGCCTGGCCGCGACCTGCCTGGCAGCTGCCTGAACCTCTTCGATGGAGCTTTCGGACAGTATGATCCCGAAACCATCGATGTCAACGCCCGATTGCCTGCTGACTATTGGGATCAGGCCCCCGTGCATGCAGACAACGACGCCCGTGCTTTGTCCCTCGGATGCGGATGGGTAGATCAGGGAGCCGACGCTGCGCCTCACTTCAGCGAACTCGTCGCTCATCAGTCCGACCATGCCCATTGTCTTGATGTTCGGCGTCCCGTACAGCTCCTTGTCGTACTCCCGGCTGAAGTCCTTTTCATTCTCGACCGGGCCGCAGACCGTGAGATGGAGCTCCGGCATCTTGGAGAATGCCTCGAGCACGATGTCCAGTCCCTTGAGGATCAGACCTGTCCCGCCGAACCACACGAACCGCTTCTTAGCGGCCTCGAAATCCTTCGATTCGTCCCAAGGAAAGGTGACTGGCGAGGAAACATGCAGCTTGTGGATCGGCTTACCTGCGAAGGCGAAGGTGGATGCAGTCACCTCGTTCCCAAGGAGGGTCATACAATCTGCAGACTCTATGGCTCTGCTTGGGGGAACGACACGCCTCGGGCTGAGAGACGCGCCTCTCCTCGCTCTGATAGCGTCGACCCTTGCCTGCTCCGCGTCGTTCTGGAATTTCCAATGAGAGCCTGTTGCATGCAGTATCTTCAAGCAGTCCTTGCTCAACATCGGCGCGAGGCGCTCCATGTTGCTGTGGATGTCTATGAACACAGCATAATCCTTCCTCGGAACGAAGCTAGCGTTGTCATAATCGATGACATCCACCGAGAAGCCGCGGTCTAGGAAGGTTCGCGCAATCTCCATGCATTCCCACAAATTGGAGTGCGCGGTGAACAGGTTGTCGTCGGGTTCTAGCGTAAACGGCTTCGTTATGTAGGATAGGAGCACGGCGCCCTTGGGTTCCCCTGTCGGCTTCAACTCGACCGGCACGCGCCTGCGCGACAGCACCGAGCTCAGGGCTCCCGCAAGTCCTTTCCCACGCGACAACTCAGACCCCCTCACGGACGATGCCCAGGTCGGCAATCAGCTTAGAGGCGACCGCGTTACCATCATGAATCCTGGCCATCTTCCTCGACGCGGAGACCAAGCGTTTCCGGAGACCAGCATCCGCACACAAATCTGAGATCGCCTTAGCGATTGCCTCCGGGCTCCTCTCCGAGACGACCTTTGCATAGCCGTCCTGCTCCGCAAGCGACACGAAGGCATATTCCCTCGGGCCGTAGACGATGATCGGTCTCTGCGCGAGCCAATAATCCGTCACTTTGGTCGGGAATATGGTCAGCAGATCCTTGTAGTTCTGGGACTCGAAGCTCATGGGCACGAACAGGACATCGCATCCCGCAAGGAAATCGAGCACCTCCGAGTGAATTCGGAGCGTCTGGACGCTGTCGAGCTTGTCGAGGATACCGAGCTGTCTCAGGTAGGGGATGGACTGCGCGGAAGTCGTGATGTGAATCTGGAAGCTGTCCTTCGACGCCTCCTTGGCCGAGACAAGGTCCCTGAGGGCGGAACCGTTCGTGTTGTAGACGACCCCCGCGAAACCCACCTTCGGCTTCGCAGAGCACGCTTCGAGCGAGGGGGCGCGCATGAGCTCCGGATTCACCCCATGAGGCAGCGTCTCGGTCTCCCTGCCGAGCCCCCTGTAGTACTCCGTCATCGGAACGCTCATCGAGTACACTTTGCGAGCCCTGGCAAAGACGAATCTCTCCGCGAACCTGGCAGGCCACCTATCCGCAAGACCAGTGGCGGCTTCGACGATTGTGTCGTGGAGGTACACGGATATCGGCAGCACGAGGATCTTCGACACGATGATCGACGCGACGAGAAAATCAAGATCGGGATGCACGGCGAGCATGTTCCTCGGAGGCTTCTCGAGGGACCGTATCCTCCTTAGCATCGAGATGATTAGCAGGGGGATCATGGCCATCCGGAAGGCGCTCTTGTAAGTCGCCGAGGTCGCGGAGCCGACCTCGAATGTCTTCACGTCGAGGACCCTATCATCCCTCGATATGCCGGCCCTCTGAGCCCGCATTATGAGCACTATTGACTCTTTCGGGAAGTGCCCCAGTAGCTCGTACATGACCGTGCCAGTTCCTCCGATTTGAGGAGGGGCTCGTGCGCAGGTGACGACTGTCGGGCCGCTCACCCTTTCTTCACCCCCGCCATGGTCTTCCTGGAAACTGCATCGTTGAACAGTATCTCCATCCGCTGTCCGTAAGCGTCCCAGCTGATCTTCTCCTCGACGAACCTCCTGCCACCGACGCTGAGCTTTCGGTATAGGCTCGGGTTGTCGACTAGACGCTTGATGCTCTTAGCGATCATCTGTGGATTTCCAGGCGGCACGAGGAGCGCGTTCTCGCCGTCCGTCAGAACCTCCGACGCCCCTGCGCCCGTCGACACGACGACTGGGGTGCCTGAAGCCATGGCCTCGAACACGGCCAGACCCCATGTCTGTGGGTAGTTGGGGAACACCAGCACATCGCTGCTCGCGTACAGGCTCTTCAGCGCCGTCTCCGGTATCTCGCCCATGAACTTGACCTGCCCCTCGAGGCCAAGCGTGCGGACGAGGTCATGGACCTTCTGAGCGTACTCCGCTGCGTAGGATTCCGAACCCACCAACAGCAGATTCGCGCGGACCTTCTCCTTGTTCAACAGGTCCACTGCGTGGAGCAGGTCCTCGAACCTGCGATGCGGGAAGAATATCCCGACCGCGAGCAGAGTGACGCCCTCTTTATCCCCGCAGCTGTCCCCTGGCCTGAACTCGAACGCCGAAGGGTCGAGTCCGCTGCCCATCCTCGCGGGCACGACGCCCGTCCGCTTGTGGAATGTCTCCATCGAGGGCTTGTCGAACACGACCGCGCCGTCCAAGCTGTTGATCCTGCGCCTGTCGACTCGGCGTCCTATCGGTCCTCCGAGCAGGGCATAGTGCAGGTAACTCACGAGGTTCTTCGCGGGGGGTACGATCAGGCTCCTGGGGAGGTCGTTCACCATCCAGACCGCGGGAGTTCCGTGCAGTTTCTTGTAGTAGTAGGCAACCCGGTAGGCTCTGTGCTCGTGCGGGTTGACGATGTCGAACCCCTTCTCCATGTTTCTGGCGAATGACTTCGCCTCCTCCGTGAACAATGGCTCAAGAGGATAGAACAGCCATCTCCTTGGCTTGCCCTTGCTCGCCAGATAGTCCCCCTTCATCATGGGAACGATGTCGAGCCCCTTGAGTCTCTCTGGATAGCACTTGGACCTGTTCAGGTACGCGCAGTAGATCTTGACAGTGTGCCCGACCTTCTGCAGATAGTGTGCGAGCTCCAACGCCTGCCGCTGAGTCCCGCCGCTTACGCTCAGGTCCCAGACGACCAACGCTATCTTCATTGCCTTACGACCTCGCACCAGATGCCCCAATAATAGGCCTTTGACTTGAACAACTTGCCCATGAGATAGAACAGTTTCTTGGGGAACCAGCCTTCCCAGAAGTTCACACCGATGATGGCGGTGGCTCTGCCAAGGTTCCTGCAGGAAGCGATCCTACCGCCGCTCATGGATACCAGCTTCTCGACTTCTTCCCTCGAGAAACCCGCATGCTTGTGGGTCTTGTCGACCTGATGTGTCTCTGCGATCCCGAGCCGCCACATCTCCTCATTCCTCATAGGCAGCGCGATGAGCACGTTCTTTCTCGCAGCATTCAGTGCCTTCTTCAGAAGAGAAGCTGGATCATCGACGTGCTCCAGGATGTCATACAAGATGACGGTATCGACTTCGGGGAACTCGAGTTTGTTGGCGTCCCCGATCGTCAGCGATATTCCCTCGGGGTACTTCTCCTCGTACTTCGCGATGTCAATCCCGTAGTACTTTCCCTTCCACCCGCGTCCTCGGAGGAAGCCGTAGTTTTGACAGGTCGCGCAGCCCACATCGAGCACATCCCCCTTCTGATGCTGCAGGAGAAGCTCTGCGATCTCGGGCACATGCCGCCACCGCCTCCAACCTATGTCGAAATCGGCCTTGACGAGTGGCTCACTGCTATCCATGGACCATCTCCTGGTCAGCGGCGGGATGCCCGCGTCGCCTATCGACTCGATAGTATCTCCAGTATTATATGTACCGCTCGGCCGTCCAGAGGGTTTAATAGATGGCTGGCCGTTTCCAGCGCGATACGATGGCCAAGAGCGCTCTCATAGCCGGGGTGTCGGGTCAGGACGGCTCATATCTCTCGGAGCTTCTTCTGTCCAAAGGATACGAGGTCCACGGCCTCGTCCGCAGGCTCGGGACCGCAAACACGGAGAAGCTCGCCAATGTCAAGGACAAGATACAGTTCGTCGAAGGCGACTTGCTCGATCAGACATCGCTCGAGAAGGCGATTGAGAGCGCCAAGCCGACCGAGGTCTACAACCTCGCATCTCCGTCGTTCATCGGCAGCTCGTTCAAACAACCGCTTCTGACGGGAGAGATAGCCGGCCTGGGAGCCCTCAGGCTGATAGAGGCGATCAGGAAACACGCTCCAGATGCGAGACTCTACCAGGCCTGCTCGAGCGAGATGTTCGGGAAGACGCGGACTGAACCACAAGACGAGACCACGCCCTTCAGGCCGGGGAGCCCGTACGGCGTGGCCAAGGTGTATGCCTACTGGACCGGAGTCAACTACCGGGAAGCATACAACGCGTTCATCAGCAACGGCATCACGTACAACCACGAATCTCCCAGGAGAGGCCAGGAGTTCGTCACCAGAAAGATCACGCTCGGGGTCGCAAGGATCGCCTCCGGCTTGCAGAAGAAGATCGACCTCGGGAACATCGACGCGAAGCGCGACTGGGGCTATGCACCAGAGTACGTGGAGGCGATGTGGAGGATCCTCCAGCACAAGGAAGGCGACGACTTCGTCATCGCGACGGGCGAGGTGCACACGGTGCGGGAGTGGATAGAGGCGGCGTGCGAGGCCGCAGGGATCGATGACCCAATGAGCATCGTAACCGTGAGCGAGAAGAACATACGGCCAGCGGACTTCGCGCACCTGCGAGGCAACCCTGCGAAGGCTGAGAAAATCCTCGGGTGGAAGGCGAAGACGAAGTTCAAGCAGCTCGTGAAGATAATGGTGGAATCAGACCTCGAACATGTCAGGAAAAGCCGTTAGAGGGCCGATTCACTTTCTGTTGATGTAGTCGTAGATCTCCTTGAGATCCCTTGCGAGGATAGGGTCGTCATTGGGCAGGTGCTCCAGCCACTGCTTGAATGTCGTCACGGCCTCGCGTATTCTCGGGTCGTCCTTGCCGAGCTTCTCGAGCATGGGCATCCAGAGCAGCTGGTATATCACCAGCTCCTTCGCGGACATCTTCTCCTTGGCGTACGGGTTCCTCTCCGTCAAGACCATCTGCTGCTCGCGCCACATCTTGAGCCGAATATCCCACGCGATCGCGACAGCCCATATGAGCAACACGAGCGGGACGAGGATCACCAAAACGCCGAATAACGGGTTTGCGAGGATCTCGTTCCTCCACTTCACGAACCCCCACACCTGCAGGGAGATCGTGACCGACAGCATCACGAGCGTCAACGGCTGCGCGACCTGCTGCAGTCGCCACATCTGCAGCATGAACCACTTCTTGACCTTGTTCGGCAAAAACGCCACCGCTCCCGTGTCTGGGAGTCCAACCGCATCACACTATTTGACAGTTTCCCGGCCAATTAGGCGTCCTACAACTCCCTGGCCAGTATCTTGGCGATCTTGGCCGCCGCATCGCCCTTGCCGTACGGGCAGGGCTTGAAGGTGACCTTCGGGTTGGCCACGAATCTCCTCAGCTCTGCGAGGACCTTCTTGGAGTCGGTCCCGACGACCTTCGCGTAGCCCGCCCGCACGGCCTCCGGCCTCTCGGTGTTCTTGCGCATCACGAAGACCTTCTTCTTGATCACGGGCGAGGAGGCCTCTTCCTGGATACCTCCAGAATCGGTCAGGATGAAGCTCGAGTTCTTCATGAGGAGGAGCATGTCCAGGTACCCGATGGGTTTGAAGAGCTTAACGTTGTCCGAGCGCTCCAATCTCGACTTCAGGTCATACTCCCTGAGACGAAGGTCGGTTCGCGGATGAAGCGGGAGGACGACTGGCAACGGGCAATCGGTAAGCACCCTGACCATGTGCTCTAGTGTCGCAGGGTTGTCGACGTTCTCGGCCCTGTGGAGCGTCGCCAGCACGAAGTTGCCCCAGGGGACATCCCACATGACCTTCTGGCGTTTCAGCGCCTTGGGAAGGTAGATCATGGTAGAATCGATGACCGTGTTTCCTGTCCGGTGGATCTTCCCCCAGACGCCCTCGCTCTTGAGTGTCTTGACGGAATCCTCAGTCGGCGCGAACAGGTAGTTCGACGCGTGGTCGGTCAACCTCCGGTTCAGCTCTTCGGGCATCCTGAGGTCGTAGCTCCTCAGGCCCGCCTCCACATGGCCTACCTTGATGTGCTTCTTCATCGCGGCGATTGTCCCTGCGAGGACCGTGTTCGTGTCCCCCTCCACTAGCACGCAATCCGGCTTGGGGTCGGTGAACTCCTTCTCGAACTTGATGATCGCGTCCCCGGTCTGCTGCCCGGGCATCCCCGAGCCCACGCTGAGGAACGAGTCGGGCTCCGGGAGGTCGAGCTCCTCGAAGAACACCTTGGACATCTCGTAGTCGTAGTGTTGGCCTGAGTGGACGAGCCGCACCGCGAGCTTGGCCCGCTTCAGCGCGAAGTACACCGGGGCCATCTTGATGATCTCTGGCCTCGTTCCGACGACTACAGATACGAGCATCGGAGAGGCAGATGCCGTTGCCTAAGCATAACCGTATTGCATGCCCGGGAACGCCAGGCAAAAGGCAATAACCCCGGAGAACCGTCCCAGATGCGGAGCGCATGGCCAACTACTGCCCCAAGTGCGGCGCAAGGAATCTGAGAATAGCAGTCGTGTGCGAGAAATGCGGGACGCTGCTCGTCTCCGGCCCTGTCACCCCCAACCCGAACCTGCCATTCGCGCAATCCAGAGCCCTCGACAAGCCCGAGAAGACATTCCTGGGCATCGTTCCCAGGTCCGCCACGGGGATCATCATAGGGATGGTCATCCTGGCGATAGGCATCCTGCTGTGCATCTACTCGTTGACCCTGGTCATAAAGTCAGTCGACGGGGCCGCCGAGGACCCGTTCGACACCGTGATAGACATCTTCGGCGGGTTCATGGTCCTCATTCTGGGCGCGATCCTAGCGGCCATAGGGGGCACCATTTGCACCATCGGGATGATCTGGTTCCTTGTCAAGATGCTGGGCAGAAGATAGCGCCTTACCTGAGCGGAAGCCCTGGGAAACGGTAATAAGCCCTACACGCCGCTACGTCGGACGAGAACATGACCAGATATTGCCCACAATGTGGGATTATGAGTGCTGAGGGCGTTAGCTTCTGCGAGAGGTGCGGTTTCGACCTTCGGGATGGCTTGCAGAAGCCAGTCCATGAGGAGTTGTATCATTCAACCCAACACATGCCGACCTGGTACCTGATCTCCGGCCTTGTGTTCCTGATATTCGGCTTCATACTGCTTGGAGTCGCCTTTGGGGGCTTGATCGACGACACCGCCGACACTAACCCGTTCGCCGACGGTGGACCCGATTGGCCGAACTTGCCAACTGGAACGATTATCGGCTCGCTGGTGTTCCTAGCCATTGGAGGACTCCTGTTGGTCTGGGGCATCGTGAGAATGGTCTCAGGCGCGTAGTTGTTTCAGCTCGATTCTTGCAGAGCTGCTAGCCGCTTCCGCCGGACGAATGCCCTCGGCGGAACGCCACGAAAGCTCCGACGCCCACCATGAGTGAGATCACGAGTGCCGCAGCCAAAAGGCTCTCATCAGCAGTCCAACTGGTAGCGCCAGCGATTACGAGGACTTCACTGCTGTTGGTCGCTCCATCCGAATCCATTACCTCGAGCCGGACATAGTGTCTGCCCGTGCTCTCGAACTCGTGAGTCAACACCCTGTTCTCAGACCAGTCCGTGTCCCATTCGCCATCGCCTCCCCAGTCCCATCGGATGCGCACGTCTGAAGCATTGTCCTCCCAGTCGCAGGTCCTTGTCGCGTCGAACTCGAACGACATGCCCGGGTCGCCCTCCGAAGAGCTGACTGAGAACTCGGAGCTCGGCCTCATGTTCACAGCTCCAGAAGCCTCAGGGACCTCGATGATGATGTACTCGCAGACCACGATTCTGATCATCAAGACATAGAAGCCCGGTGCCACCCCGCTCCAATTCCACTCGTAGGGCTCGAACTCGCTCGTCGTGCCAGGCTCGAAGTATTCACAGCATAACACCCCACCCCCGACATCGCGTTCCAGACGACCGTTCATCCGTACCAAGCTGAGGTGCCAATCCTTCAGACAGACACTGCACTGGCTCAACATGAATTCCTCGTTGTTCGTGAACACTGCAGACAGATTCAACTTCTGACTGGCTACAGGCGATGCGGTGATCTCCAAAGAGACGTTAAGAGGGCCCATGGATTCCGTCCTGTCATACCAGATGCAGTCGAAGGTATTCATCAGAGTCTTGTATGTCCCTGGCATGAGGCCCCACATGGAATAGCCTTCGAATGCGACGCTCTTCTCGCCCGCGGAGCATTCGACTTTCAGCACATCCTCGTGATATGAGCTGGGTGAGCCCAGATCCATGTACCTGTCCAGCATATGGCAGAAACCTTCGGACATGATCATGTCAAAGGCATTCGACGCCAACTCCACCGGCACTGTCCTGGTCACGTTCGGTGGGTTGGGCCTGTAAGACGTAGTCGCGTTCTGAAAGAAAGTACCGTCAGAATCTAGCTGGGTGATCCACACCGTGTTGAAAGTATCGCCGGCGATATAGTCGATGTATGTGTAGGTTATCCTGAACCAATTGGGGTCGTCGACGGAGAGGTCCTGGAGCTTGTTCGAATCCCCTGATGGAGCCGCAGTCAGACAAGATACCGTGAGGGCTGCCACGACAAACCCCGCAAAGGCACGAGCACGCACTTCTCTCGCCACCCAGCTGCCATTTCGTTGTCCAGCTATTTAGACGTTGCCTCTGCAGGGAGATACCAGCTCCCCGAATCTTTTTAGTGTAGCCATCCGATGAGGCCCTGTAGGCAGGCTACCTGAGACCAGGAGGTTTGGCAGCTGACATACTTCATCACCGGCGGTGCGGGGTTCATAGGCAGCCACGTAGTGGACAGGCTGGTTCCAAGGAACGGCGTCACCGTCTACGACAACCTCAGCACGGGCAGGGAGGAGTTCATCTCTGAGCACCTCGGGAAGCCCTTCTTCAGGTTCGTCAAAGGTGATCTCCTCGACATCGCGAAGCTGTCCAAGGAGATGCGGGGGCACGACAGCGTCTGGCACATGGCCGCCAACCCCGACATCAGGAAGGGCACTGAGTCCACTATGGTCGACCTCGAACAGAACACCATCGCGACCTACAACACCCTCGAGTGCGCCCGCAGAGCAGATGTCAAGAGCTTCGTGTTCTCATCGACATCCACGATCTACGGCCGCGCGAAGGTCGTGCCCACACCAGAAGACTACGGTCCATGCCTCCCAATATCCTTGTACGGCGCTTCGAAGCTGGCATGCGAGGGGCTGGTCTCCGCGTACGCCGAGCTGTACGGGATCAAGGGCTGGATATTCAGGTTCGCGAACATCGTCGGCCACAGGAGCACGCACGGCATACTGTTCGACCTCGTGGAGAAGCTCAACAACGATCCCAAGACGCTCGAGGTACTCGGGGACGGAAAGCAGCAGAAATCATACCTGCTCGTCGAAGAATGCGTCGACGGGATGCTTTACGGCTTCAAGCACGCCAAGGAGAAGCTGAACTACTTCAACCTCTGCGCTAACGACCAGATCTACGTCAAGCGGATAGTCGACATACTCGTCAAGGAGACCAAGCTCAAGAACGTCAAGATCAAGTACACCGGCGGCGAGAGCGGATGGAGGGGCGATGTCCCCAAATTCCTGTTGGACAACCGCAAGATGAAGAAGCTCGGGTGGAAGCCGAAGCACATGAGCGAGCAGGCGGTCAAGGCGGCCGCCAAGATAGTTGTGAACGAGCGGCTCAGTAAGTACCAGCCGACCTGGGTGCCCATCCAGACACAGTGAGCGGCCTGCCAGGCAAAAGGAAATAGCCTAGTGGCAGCGATTCAGGCACGAGGATTTGGACCACATGAGTTCGCAGCCTATGAATACGGGGGAAACGGGCATCACGATGGAGTACATCAGACAGGCATCCAATTCCTCCAGGAGCGCCGGCAAGTGCATCTCCTGCGGCAAGGGCTCCAGGGGATGGTTCGGCTCGACGACATTCGGGACCTGCTCGTTCTGCTCCGCGTTCCTGTGCGTCCAGTGCATAAATAAGCTCAGGGTCGAGGTCAAGGAGCCG
>Ga0214474_1000416_pt1 | contig 21403 bp, 17 predicted proteins | sample RVTome_2_FD_187335 | JGI IMG/M metagenome (GOLD analysis project Ga0214474, IMG submission 187335) | Soil microbial communities from uranium-contaminated site in the Upper Colorado River Basin, Wyoming, United States - RVT95D214 HiSeq ...
ATCGATATCAGCAGGCTGACGGAAGGAGATGCCTTTTGGACATCGTCAATGAACATGAGTAGCGAGGACCCTGCGAGATCGGAGGAGAGAGGGACATAGATGTCCGCAACCTGAAGCGAACCGCTGGCAGCCTCAGCGGTCTTTCTCTTCCCAAGCGTCCTGAGGAACTCGGATAGAGAGGTGAGTACTGACTTCTCAGTGTCCCACTCGCGCACCCCGTACCAGAAAAGAGACCGTTTCCCCGAGTACTCGTCGAAGAGCTTGGACCCGAGAGTGCTCTTACCGATCCCAGACATACCCCATATGAGAACCGCAGAGATGTCGCTTCGAGCAAGCCCCTCGGATATCTCCTTCCGCTCCTTCTCCCTGCCAAAGAAGGAGTCTACCTTTGGCCTCCCCTGGGCGCGCTCGATGAAGCGAACGCGTTCTGACGGGGACGAGACGGCCCTTGTGACCTCCGACGCCCTAATTGCGTCAGCGTCGCGAGCGAGATCCACAATATCCAGGAAGCTCGTCGCCCTGCCCGTCAGGGAAGCGAGCCTTTCGACAACCTCGTCGAGGGGCAGCTCCTGCGCAACTCCCCCATCCTCGAAAACCAACCTGCGCCGCCCCAGATCCGACCTGATCTCAGCAACTGCCTGTCTGCCCTTATCTGTTAGGAAGTACGCCCGTCTCCGCTTGGGCGCTCCCCTTACATGAGCGAGCCGGTCGAAAACGACCCCTTCCCCCTCCAGGCTGGACAAGGCGCGGGAAGTGTTGTGAACCTGGGTCTGCAGCCTCTGTGCAATGCCCTCTTGGCTCGCGCCAATCGGCACCTCAGCCTCATCAGCATACCTGTCCATCTCAAAAAGATGAAGCAGTATTCGCTCGTTCTGAGACACCACCAGGCGCGCCATTGAGGACTCGAACGATGCCGGGAGTAGATACTCCTTTCGGAGCGGGTCCCATACGATTACGGGAAAAACACGCCCCTGCAAAACGACTGCAAAAAGCCAGTCATCGTTCAAATACCTTCCCCGGGCGTAGTCATACCCAACAACATGCAAAGGAGGCATCAAGAAATGATAAACGCACACGCAAAGGCTGCTGCATCAATCGTGGTCGTGCTGTCAATGCTGCTCGGATCGCTCGCAATCATTCCGGCAGCATCGGCGGAAACCACATCGATCAGCGACAAGCTAGACACAGAGGACGGGCCCACTGATGTGCTCGGAGGCGGCGACCACTTCTTCATCAGATTCGGTTGGGACGCTGCTTTCGGAGTAGTCTGGGGCACGGAGGACAACCCGAACAACGTGTACTTCGTCGCCATCAAGACGAGGTACTTGGGAATGGCGCAGGTGTATGACAGGGAAGGCAACCTCGTCTCGGAGAACAACACAATCAAGATCTACACGCTCTACGCAGTGAAGCTCGATGATATGCTGGAGTTCGACGATGTGAACGATAACGGTATATTGCCGTACACCAGGGTGTACGAGAACGGCAACTTCACCGGGACGTACATGGCCGGCGAGCCGCTCTACAAGAAGGTCGACATGAAGACCGCTTGGGAGGCGTCCCCGATCACAGAGGAAGGGGATGAGGAGGTCAGGACTTGGAGTTTCGACCTCACGGCGAGAGACCTGCCCTATGAGTTGCTGGATTCCTCGGCGCAGACCCCGGTCGGGGACAACGTGTTGAACAACCTGACGCTCACGTTCAACCTCGAGGCGAGGATGGTGCAGGTGGACAACGCAACAATGCCCCAGTGGAGGGTGACCGTCACGAGAGGGCTCATGGGCAACATGTGGTTCTTCGGTGCTGAGCGCATAGAAGATATGGTCGTCAGCGGCAAGGTCATCACCTACCACGTGAAGTGGGACCAATCAATCAAGGGCTGGGACTACGATGAGGCGAACGCCAACCCAGCGCTGCTCATGGAGCTCGAGGCGCTAGTCGGAAACTACATCCCCGCAGGGATGGCCACCTGGATGGAAATGAGGATGATTTCCTACATGAACGAGGCCGGGCGCATGAACTACGAGACTCCCAGTGGTGAGGCCACACTGAACCAGACGACAAACACATACACCTCCCCGAGAGTCGTCTCGAGCCCAAGGCTTAGCTTCGGCGGCGAGTACACCAAGATCGGAAGGCTTGAGTGGGTCTCGAATGTAACAGTCGACGGTGAGCAGGACCAGCTGCATGCTCAGATCATGGCGGGCGTACCTATCTGGGCAGTAGGCTGGAGAGGGGATCTGTTCGCCGGCTTCGCATGCCTAGCAGGCCTGACTTTCCCGGGCGGAGACGAGATCATACACGATCCAACCTTCTCGTCTGAGGCGCTGATCGACGTCGATGGGGGCACCATAGGCAAATTCCTGGTTCTCATGATTGGGTTCGCGGCTGTCCTCGCAGTCATCGCGATAATCGGAATCGTGGTCGTCGCGATGGGCAAGAAGCCGGCGAAGAAGACACCACAGACATACGAGAGAACCTTCAGCTCCCAGCCAGGCGAGTGGGCGAAGTACTACGATAAGAAGTAGCGAACCCCACAACAAACCCCTTAATTCACCTATTTCTCATGACGCGACCGGGCGGCCTGCTCAAACGGCCGGTTTCTGGGGCGTGCGTTTCTCGATGACTATGTCGTTGAGCGCTTTCAGGAAAGCTACAGCTTCCTCCCTCGTATTGTAGTGGCAGAAGGTCGCCCTCAGCATCGTCTTCTCGTTGTATAGGGCGGGCACGCGCGAGTAGTAATCCTCGGCACCCACCGCCAGAGCGAATTCATCCCACAACCTGAGCGACAGCTGTCTGTCGTCCATCTCCGACATCTTGAATGCGAAAGTAGGATCCCTACCTACGCCGGACTTGACGTCCTTCGGTCCGTAGACTGTGATCCCTGGAATGTAGTTAAGGCCCAGGAGAGAACCCTCGCCCTCTAGCACGAGATGCGATATCTGCTTCTCGTACTTCTCGATCTCCTTGAACGCCTGCTGCAGCCGCGCCCTCCTCTGAGGACCAGCCTTCGGCGGGTGCTTCGCCGTCGGGTTCCCAATCCATGCGAGATAGTCCACGGCGCCGGTGACAGCGGCGAACATCGCTTGGTCCCTCGTCCCCCACTCCCACTTTTCAGGGCCCTTCTTTGGAGAAGGCAGGACCTTGTACGGCATCAGGTCATCCATCGCAGACGGCTTCATGTACATGAAGCTGCCATGCCTCGAGAATAGCTTGTATCCGGAGAATACCAGGAAGTCGCATCCTATGTCCTTGACGTCGGTAAGGCCATGGGCGACATGGTGAACAGCGTCTATGACGAAGTACGCACCGACTTCCTTGGCGATCTTGCTGATGGCCTTGAGGTCGGACCGCGTGCCGAGCACGTTCGATGCGGCCGTGACGGTGATGATCTTCGTGTCCTTGTCCACGAGCTTCTTCAGGTTCTCCAAGGGCATGACACCTGTCTCCATGTCGAAGTCCGCGAACCTCAGCTCGCCTATCTTCCCCTCGGTCCCGAGCTCCACCCAGGGGTTCACATTGGTGTAGTGCTCGTAGCCGGTGGTCACGATATTTTCTTTTCCCGTCATCCCTCGGCCCAAGGCGTAGCTGAGGCTGAAAAGCAGGCTCGTCGCTGACTCGCCCGACACAATCGTGTGAGGGCCTTCAGCGTTCAGAAGATCCGACACTGACTCCCTGCCCTCGAGTATGGTCTGCTCCGCCCCTTTCGACTCAAGGAACAGATTCCCGACATTGGCGCTCCAATTGACCCTAGCCTTCGCCTCCATCTCGGCCGCCCGACGGGTGACAAGAGTTCCAGCGCCGTTGTCCAAGAATGCCCTCTTCCTGCCCCGGGGATCGGTCTCAACGGCATCGAACTGCTTTCTTACCTTCCTGAGAAAAGATGCGTCGAATCGCATGGAAGGGTATATGATAAGCTGGCGTATAAAAACTGAGTATGGTTTCGGGCACCTAGACTCATGGGGGAGTGGCTCACAGTATTCTCTTGTACCTGAACCAAACCCAAAGAGATATGACGGCGGCCGCAGACAGGCCAGTGACCATCCAGAAAGCGTGAGGATACTCTTCGAAAGGAAGGCCGACATTCATGCTGAAAAGGCTCGCTATGAGCATCGGGAGGATGAGGATGAGGTTGATTGTGGTTAGAGTCTTCATCACAGTTGAGAGGCTGTTCGAAATCGCGGATTCGTAAGCACTCAGGATGTTCGCCATTATCTCCCTGTAGATCGTCGTCGTCTCATACAACTGCGCGATGTCGTTCTCCAGGTCCTCCGCGATGTCCAGCTGGTCCTTGGTCATCTTCAGGTGCTTCATCCTGGAGATCATGGACAGAGCGTTGAGGTTGGACAGCAGCGAGGTGTTCAGGATGATCAAGCTGTTGCTCAACGAGAATGCGTCCGGCGCCATCTTCTTGCCGTCGGCGCCCAAGATGGACTCCTGTATGTAGCTGATGTTGCGCTCCATCGGCCTCACCTTGCGCTCGATGTCGCGGGCAACTTTTCGCACGAGGGTTAGAAACAGGTCCTCTTTCGTCTCGAGCCAGGGCTTCTTCCTGAGGTCGGAGGTCAACTCCGAAGCGGAGAAGGTCGCCCCGATCCTGACGGTCACGACCTTCTTCGATGTGACGATGATTCCGATAGGCATCGTCTGGATCCTGTCCCCGTTCCGCTCCTCCGAAGCGAGAGCCCTCATGACCAACATGTCGTAGGATTCCTCGATCTCAACCCGTGCTCTCTCGTTCGGGTCGAGACAGTCGGCCACGTCCTGAAGCGCAATATCGAACTCCTTGTGGAGCATCTCCACTTCCTCGGGAGATGGCGCTATGAAGTCGATCCAAAGGGCTTTCTTGATATCGCCCTGCTCGACCTCCTTGAGGACGCCCTCTTCTGCGCAGTAAAGCCTGATCAAAGGAACCGCCTCGACCGCCCCGACATGGGCCGAGCCCGGATATATGCCTTCTCGGAGGGCCAGATTAAGGTTTCCTAGGCTGAGCAAGTCATCTCAGCGGGGAGCCCCATTTGTCCAGGAAGAAGTTCTCGCCTATGGGCTTTCGAGCTGGCCTTTCCTTCTCCGTTTCCTTCTGCTTGTCCGAGAGCAGCGAGTCATCCGTTCCGGGGTAGCCGCAATTGACCAGGGTCATCACGACATACTCCTCGGGGATTCCCAAGGCCTGCTTGACCTTCAGCGGGTCGTAGCCCGCAATCGGGTGGGCAATTAGGCCAAGCTCGGTCGCGCGGAGTTCCAGCTGTCCGATCGCGAGGCCGCAATCAAACATGAAGTAGTTGCGCCTCTCGCTCAGCTGGCAGTCGTCCTTGTCCCTGCAACAGACTGCGATGATGAGAGGAGCCTTCTGCGTCCATGTGTTCCCTTTGGACATAGCAGCCTTCATGGCGTCCAATGACTCCTTTCCTATACAGAAGACAAGGCGCCACGGCTGGTTGTTGAAACATGACGCTGAGAGCCTAGCCGCCTCGGCGAGTGCATCGACCTTGTCCTCCTCGAGCGGCTGCTCTGACAAAACCCGCCTAGCTCTTCTGGCCCTGATCGCCTCTAGAACCTCCATATCCTCACCGGTATCGGCCAACGCCATCTGGGGATTTAGTCTTGATTCCGAAAACAGAGACGAGGTTCAGGCTTTGAATACGCGGCATTTGATATCGTAGCCGCTCTCCTTCTTAAGCAACGAGATCTGCTCAAGCAACTTGTCCGTGGAATCCTTTGTGCCAGCGAAGACCACGTCCACGCCTTTGCTCATGGCGCTCATCGACGATTCCACAGGCGCATGTATCGTGAACAGTTCTCCGCTCGTCTTCATCAGAAGTGCGGCGCCCACGATGTCTCCGGCGACCATAAGCCCGGGCGAGAACTCGTCTATCTCGTCCCTAGCCCGGGAGATATCCGCCTTCTTGGACCCCCCTTCGTGCTCCGACGGGGTTTCCAGGATCAGAAGCTTGCCAAGCTCGAGGTCAACGATGCCCTCCAGCTGACCTACCCGGACATCGTCTCCTTCCTCGGCGTCCTCGAGAGCGACCCCGGTTGACTCAGCCTTCATCCCTGGATATGCGAACAACATGCCATCTTCCATGACCAGTCCGAGCACTTGGCCCTTCTCAACCCTCTTGCCCGCGATCGCCCCGCACGTGTCGATGACCCGGATCCGCCTCAATGTCGAATCGATCTCCATCTTCAGGTCCGAGAAGTGCTCCTGGAGTATCTGCATGCCCTTCCGGGTCGGCCTCTGTGCCCCTGCCTGTTCCCTGATCAGGCCTTCCTTACGCATGGCCGCGATATACTGGCTCACTGCCTGGACGGTAATGTCCAGCCTCTGAGCTATCTCCCTGTATCTTATCGAAGGACGCTCCAGAAGCTCGATCAATATCAGGAGCTCGGTGTTGCGCTTCAAATCCCTCAGAAGCTGCGCCCTCATGCTTCAACTCCCGGCTTTCGGTATCTGGGAGACGAGTTCCTCTGCTCCCAGAACCCGAACAGCTCCCGAGGTAATCAAGTTCTTGATGAACGCGTCTGCCCTTCCTCCTACGAAGTCGATGTCCGGGCATTTCTCTGGCTTGAGCACGAGGATCTTCTTCCCTCCGTCCAGCGCGTATCTGGCCGCCTCCAGATTTCTGAAATTCCCGGGCCCGACGGGGAATGGCGAAAGCACAACGGCAACGGATTCGTCCACGAGCTTGAGGTTGTCCGAATGCGCCTCCTCACCTATCTGCGAGAACGGTACCTCCGCCACGACTGGCACCCTCAGGTCCTTCGCGTTCTCATAGTCGGAATCAAGGACGTTCACGACCCCTGCAGAAACCGCGTATCCGTGCTCCACGAGCACCTTCATGACAGGGCCGCCCGTACCACCTCCGCAGAGGACATGGACTCTAGTCCCGTGCCTGCGTGCCACGACCCGCGACCTCCTTGGCATGACGAACACTGAGCGGCTGAACGGGTCTCTCCTGACGGCGACCTCAACCCCGTAAACAGACTGTATCATCTCGGGCGTGAGCACATCCTCCGGCGTCCCGAATGCCTCCAGCCTGCCCTCACTGAGCAAGGCGATCCTGTCGCTGTATCTAGCCGCGAGGTTGATGTCGTGGAGCACCGCGACTATCGTGATCCCTTCCTCCTTGTTCAGCCTCTTGATCAGGTCCATCATGTCGAACTGGCCGCTCACGTCAAGATAGACCGTGGGCTCGTCCAGCAGGAGGGCACGGGGCTCCTGTGCGAGCGCGCGCGCGATGATGACCCGCTGCCTCTCCCCTCCGCTGAGCTCCGAGAACGGGCGGCGAGCGAAGCCTGACGCGCCCGTGCGCTCGAGCGCACGCCTCGCAACCTCCTCGTCATGCTTGTTCTCACCGCTCAGCCTGCTCTCGATGTGCGGTATCCTTCCCATCATGACTACATCGTGCGATGTAAACTGGAAGTCGGTTGCGGAGCTCTGCGGCACAACTGCGAAGGTCTTCGCGACCTCCCTGTCGGAGAGCGTGTGAAGCGGCTTCATGTCCACAAGGATGGTTCTTGACTCCGTGGGAAGGTATCTCGTGAGGCACCTTAGAAGAGTGGTCTTGCCAGAGCCATTCGGGCCCATGAGCGCAACGAACTCGCCCTCTTTTACCTCGAGAGAGATGTCCTTCAGGATTGGCTTGCTGCCGTACGAGAACGAGAGGTTCTTCACCTCGAGCTTCATGACGCCTCACCTCTGGTCCTGCTCCTTCGGAGCAGGTACAGGAAGAACGGGCCTCCGCACATTGCGGTGATTATCCCGACTGGCAGCTCCTCTGCAGGAATCACAACCCTGGACAACGCGTCCGCGAGGATCAGGAACGTGGCTCCAAACATCGCCGAGGCCGGCACGAGCATTCTGTGGTCCGCTCCGAATATCAGGCGCATCATGTGGGGCACTATGAGCCCGACGAACCCGATTATCCCGGCGAACGCCACTGCGCCCGCCGTCATCAGAGCCGCGACAGCCAGCATGAGCTTCTTCAGGAACTCGGGGTTCGCCCCGAGGTTGTGCGCGGTCTCCTCACCCAACAGAAGCGCGTTCAGGTCCCTGCCGTAGAGGAATATTACGATTGACCCCGCGAAGGCCGGGAACGCGATCAGATACACATAACTCCACTTCGCGGTACTGAGGGATCCAAGAAGCCACGGGATGAGCTGGTGGTAGTCCTGTCCTGCATAGTAGATCAGAAAAGAGACGACAGCGCCCAAGAATGCCGCCACGGCGACCCCTGAGAGCAGCAGAGTGTCCACATACACCCTTCCTCTGTATACGCCAAGCCAGTACACAGCGAACACGGTTATGATTGAGCATACGAACGCGAAGAGCGGCGCAAACATGGCTGATAAGGCTGTCAGACCGATGAGCCCGGCGGACGCAGCGCCCACAGCTGCCCCCGAAGACACTCCTATGATGAACGGATCGGCCATAGAGTTGCGAAAGACCGCCTGCATGGCCGCACCCGCACACGCGAGCGAGGCACCTATCAGTCCGGCAAGAAGCACCCTTGGAATCCTGATATCCCAGAACACCGAAACGACGTAGGTCGGGCCGGTATCCCTCATTCCGAAGATGGCTTTTATCGCCTCATCGAAGGTGATCCTCTCGGGCTCGCCAGGGCCGATCGGGCCCAGAGTTCCCACGAGGAAGCCGAGGAACACCGCGCCTCCGAGCATGGCCATGAGGCAGGCTAGGTACAGCCTCCTGCTTGCCCTCACCTCACCGACGCTCCTGCTGCTGGACATGTTGGATCACTCAGGTGAACAGTTCGGGATGGAGTATCTCAGCCATCTGCTCTAGCCCGTCCAGAATCCTAGGTCCATATCTCACAACGAGATTCTCGTCAATCGGATATATCGTGCCGCTGACCACCGCCGAAATTCCACCCCAACCTGGCCTTTGTGTGATGCTGGTCGCGTTGGTAGTTGTCATCATCCCGACTGTGTAAACGATTATGTCGGGGTCCGCCCCCACAACGAACTCGGAGGATATCATAGGATATTCGGAGCTCGTGTTCGCTGCGATATTGATGCCGCCAGCCAACCTGATGATATCGTCCCCGAAGGAGCCGGGACCAAAAGTCCAGAGCTCATCAGGTCCGTAGTACTCGAGGTAGACATCGGGCCGAGACACGCTAGGAGCGAGGGTCTTGGCCTTCACTGCCTCCAGCCTCAACTCGAGCGCACTGGCAACCTCATTCGCCTCCTCCACATGGCCCGTGATGACTCCCACCAATCGTATGTCCTTTATCGCGTCGGTAACGGTCCTGGCCGCGAGGACTACATAGGGATATCCCTGATCCTGAAGATTGTCCAGGGCTTCAGGAACAAGGTCGGCGCAGATGATCAGATCCGGCTTGAGGGCAACTATTGCTTCGACGCTCAGAACATAGTTGCCGACCTTGGGTAAGTCCGCAGCCTCCGCAGGGTAGTCGCTCATCTCGTCCACACCAACGACTTGGCCTCCCGCTCCGACAGCGAAGAGTATTTCAGTCGATGTCGGCGCGACCGAGACAATCCGCTGCGGGATCTCGCTCAACTTGATCTGCCTCCCGTAGTCATCCACAAACATGATACCCTCTGACTGAGTCGTGATCACTCCCAAGTAGTAGCCGCCGGTGAATGCCACGAGCGCGGCTACAGCGACAGTCAGGACGGCCCACAACAACTTCTCCGTTTTTCCCTTCTCACTCATTCAATCGCCTCCTTATTGTCTGACCGAGACACGCCCGCGTTCTCGAACGTCGCCATCTCGTTGAGTATCTTGCAGGATGCCTCAGCGATCATGAACGCGAGAGCGGCTCCGGTCCCCTCGCCCAGCCTCATGCCGAGGTCGAGCAGTGGGTCCAGCCCTAGGTGCTCGAGGGCGAACCTGTGCCCTGGCTCGACCGAAAGATGTGATGCGATCATGTAGTCCCTGGCCTCAGGGCATATCGCAGCAGCGACCAAGGCGGCCGAGCTGGAAACGAAACCGTCCAAGAATACTGGCACTCCGCTCGAGGCCGCCCCTATCGCCACACCCGCAAGGCCAGCGATCTCGAGACCGCCGACCTTGGAGACGAGATCCACGCCGTTGTTTGGGTCCGGACTATTGACCTTGATTGCCTTCTCGATAGCACGGATCTTGAGCGACAACGATCTGTCGTCTATACCGGTCCCTCTGCCCGTAACCTCCTCCACCTTTCTACCTGTGACAACCGCAGTTATCGCGCTAGCCGCAGTGGTGTTCCCAATCCCCATGTCGCCGATCGCCACCGCGTTCGCGCCCGACTCGGCTGCTTCGGACGCGAGCTGAGCGCCCGTGTCCAGAGCCTCCAATGCCTGCTCCTTTGTCATTGCTGGGCCCTGAGCCATGTTGCGGCTGCCCCTCATGACCTTCCTTGAGAGCACCGGGTCCGGCCATTGAATGTCCGATCTGACGCCCATGTCGACAACTCTTACCTCCGCGCCCGCATGACGCGCGAGCACGTTGATGGCCGCACCTCCTCTCGCGAAGTTGAGAACCATCTGGGCAGTGACGTCGGACGGGTAGGCACTGACACCTTCCTCGGTAACGCCGTGGTCCGCCGCCATCGTGAAGACCACCTTGCGCTTCAAGCATGGGTGAGGGGTTCTGTATATTCCAGCCAAGCGGATAGACAATGTCTCAAGCTTGCCCAGGCTGCCCCGGGGTTTCGTCAGCGAATCCTGCAGTTTCCTGGCCAGGGCCATCGATTCCTCGTCGACCTTCCTCACTCTGGCTGCACGTTCATGAATGCTCGACATGGCATCACTTAAGCAAACTTGAAATATTGAAAGTGTATTTGACTGTTTCGGAGCCACGAGGGCTGAGGCTGCAAATGGACGCGATGCGGATACTTCGGGAGAGCGGAGTAGATCTCGATTCATTGGTGGAAGCGGGGTTCGCCCTCTATGTCGGGGACGCGAAAGGAAAGACATTGCTCAGTCTGAAGAAGAGATACAGAACCCTTCTCCAGAAGCACCTGTCAGATCAGAACGTCGCGCTCCTCATTTCTGCCGCATCTCATCTGGACAGCCTCGTAGAATCCGAATCGAAGGGCATCTTCCAGAAGTCGAAGGACCCTGCTGCGCTCGTAGCGGACGAGCTTATCGGCATGTCCATTGCGGAGTACTTGGCAGGCAAGAAGGGTCTCTTCAACTACACCCGATACGACAAGGAGAAGCCGGGGATCCTGAGTGACTTACCCCCATTCATGGACGACGCGGTAGGAGCCCTCGTGGCGGCCACCATGACCCGACTGTTCGAGGAATAGCATGACCTGGGAGCTCTTCGGTCTCCTGACCCGCATCCGCGTGCCAGGAGCGCAAATGGACATGGCTAAGGCCGCGCGCCTCCAACACCTCTTCCCACTCGTCGGCCTGGTCGTCGGCCTGTCGCTCTCTCTCGCCGCGACGGTCTTGGGATGGGTGTTCGAGAAAGAGTTGAGCCTCGTCTCAGCAGGCCTGTTGCTTGTCTTCATGTACTATGTGATGGGGATTCTGCACACGGAGGGGCTCGCAGACTTCGCTGATGGAGTGATGGCGGGCGGGACGAAGGAGCGCAAGAGAGAAGTGATGAAGGACGTCCGTGTGGGGGTCGCAGCGATCCTCGCGGTGGTCGTCTACCTCATAATGATGTTCTCGCTCTCCGTGACAATACTCTCCGACCCGAGCAGACGCGTCGACGTTTTCCCCTTACCGTGGGAGGTCGTCTTCGCCATGGGGTTCGTACTAGCGGAAATGTCAGGCAAGCTCGCAATGAACACCGCGATGTACCTGGGCCCCAGCTCGCATGCGGGAATGGGGTCCATGTTCGTCGACCAAGCATCGGCGGGCAAGCTCTTGGTCTCGATGGCGACCGCGGGCGTAGTCGCGCTCCTCATCGCAGGTTGGCTCTTCGCAATGGTCTACGTGGGCGTTATTGCCGGCGTGGTTGTGACCCTGGTCGCCAGGAAAAACTTCGGCGGTGTCGCCGGCGACTCCTTCGGAGCCGCGAACGAGGTCGGAAGGGCCTCTGCACTGATCCTGTGGGTGCTGTTGATTTGAAGGCCGTCATCATGGCAGGTGGGAGGGCACAGAGGTTCAAGACCCCTGTCGAGAAGGCTGCACTCATGGTAGGAGAAAGGACCCTCCTCGAGCGCTCCGCAGCCGCCCTGAGCATCAAAGGAGTGGACGAGATCATGGTTGCGGGAACACGGCGCACAACTAAGACGCGCGAGCTCGCAAGCAAGCTAGGGCTCGAGTTCCAAGAGACCGAAGGCAAGGGGTATCACGAGGACGTTCTGGAGATGCTCCGGACGCTCGGCAGCTTCGTCTCCCTTAATGTCGACGTGCCGTTCGTCGCCAAGAAGGACGTGCGTAAGCTCGTTGCAGGCGTCGGGGACAGAAGCATAGCCTCGGTCGCTCCCGCGGAATTGGCGATAGGGAAGCCGTCGCCTGACTCGGTGATGGTCGACCACAAGGGAAGGGAGATGATATGGCTCGGGTTCAACTATGTGACGGAAAGGCCGGACACGGACCTTCTGGTATTCACAGATCCCATTCTGACGATCAACATAAACAACGAAGAGGACCTCGCGTTCGCCGAGTCAATCGCAAGAAGAAAGAAGCTCTGAGACTCAGGCCTAGAGAAGAGCGCTGGAAAGTGGTTTGTGGGTTTGTCTCAGGACGAAGCTTACTGCTTCGTCCCTTCCTCGAAGCTCGCTTCGAGAATGTCCATCGCCTGCTCGAGCATGTCGTCGGGCATCGCGATCGACGGGTGCATCCTGATGACATTGTCGTATGTGCCGCAGGTCAACAGGACCATGCCTTTCTTCAAGGCGGCCACTTTGATCGCCTTGGTCTCCTTTGACGCCGGGATCTTCGCCCTCGGGTCGCTGACCAACTCGACTGCCATCATCGCACCCATGCCCCTGATGTCCCCTATGATCGGGTACCGGGCTTGGAGTTCCTTGAGGCGCTTCGTCATGTAGGCGTTGATCTTCGGGACGTTCTTGATCTCCCGCTCGATGACATCAAACTGAGCGAGCGCAGCTGCACAGCCGACTGGATTGCCACCGAAGGTCCCGCCCAAACCTCCGACCTGAGGAGCATCCATGATTTCGGCCCGCCCGGTCGTCGCGGAAACTGGGAACCCTCCGCCGATGCCCTTTCCGCTCACGAGGATGTCGGGCTCGACTCCCGGCCAGTGCTGTACGCACCACATCTTACCTGTCCTTCCCGCTCCGGTCTGGATCTCGTCGTCCACATACACGGCTCCGTGCTTCTTGCAGATCTTCGTGATCTTGGAGTAGAACTCCTTCGGAGGCACGATGAACCCTCCTTCTCCCGCAATCGGCTCTCCGATTATGCACGCAACCTTTCCCTGGAACTGCGGGCTCGACCACAGCTCATCGATCTTGTCCGCGCATGCGACGCCGCAAGATGGGTAGGTCATCTTGTAGGGGCACCTGTAGCAGTACGCGAACTCGACCTTGTACGTCTCTGGCAGAGGGCCGAACCCGGCCTTGTATGGCATCTCCTTGGACGTGAGGGCCATGGCCATCATCGTCCTGCCGTGGAACGCATGCACGAACGAGAAAGCCGCCGGCTTCTTCGTGTAGTGCCTCGAGATCTTCACCGAGTTCTCCACTGCCTCGGCCCCAGAGTTGAATAAGACAGACTTCGCGAGGGCGGGATGCGGGGCGATGTTCGCCAGCTTCTCAGTCAGCCTGATGTAGGATTCGTACGGCGTGACCTGGAAGCAGAGGTGCAGGAATTTGTCCGCCTGCTTCTTGACGGCGGCCACGACTTCCTTTGGCCTGTGGCCAACGTTCGTGACACCGATTCCGCTGCCCATGTCGATGAAGACGTTACCGTCAATGTCCGTGAGCAACGAGCCTTCTGCCTTCTCTATGTATACTGGAGCTGAGAGCCCCACAGCCTTGGAGATGTACTTCTCCTTCAGCTTGCCGAGCTCCTGAGATTTCGGCCCTGGGACCTCAGCGGTCTTGATTGAAGCTTTTTTCGCAGCCATCGAAATACCTCGAAGTTCGTGCGATTATGCACCAACTTGTTCGTGCATGGTTGAAACAATAGATATGCTTTTAGGAATGACCTCAAGCCCGAGCGACGGATTTTCGACATTCTGCTATGACGAGACAAGGGAATGCTGAGCGGGCAGATTTGGGAACGCAAAGAGAGCGTGCATGCGCTGCAGCGAATCTCGACGCTTGCATGACGAGAATACCGCCTGTCAAATATGCTTGGCATGATCTGAGACGGACGCCCCCGATGCCTCTGCAGAACGCTTCGCCCTCTCGTCTGCACGGTCTCTCAACGAGAGGACGAGGAAGAGACCCGCGACGCTCAGAGGAGCGAGGCTGCTCTTGATTGAGACCAAAAGAAAGACAATCGCGACAAGGAGCACCCTGTCGTTAACGGACTTGAGCCTGAAGCTAACGACTAGGGCGATTAGAACCAAGGCGATGCTAACGACTGCATAGTACGCGCTCTCTGCGGCGATCTCTGCGAGGACAGTACCACCGATTGAGGTGCCCTCCCGAGCCTCGCCACTCGTGTGGAAGAATACGGCGGAGTCAAGGACGGTCTGAACCCCGAACGGGACCAGAAGGATTAGCGCGATTGCTCCAGACAGGCACGCCGCAATGACTACCTCGGAGGCGACACGCCAGTTCCTGCCCCTGAGCTGCTTCTCAAGCTCGAACAGAACAAGCACAATGAGCGGGATAGCGGCATAGACCTTCGTAAGAGTGGCCAATGACATCAACACTATTGAGAAAAGGGCCGGGTGAGTCTTGTTGGTCCTATACAAGTAGATGGACAAGACCATCAGCAGCAGCGTGAGGGAGGCGTTGTCAAACGAGTAGAACAGCATCACGGTCCCAGCCACGGGAACGAACGTGGCCCACTTCGCCCTCACCAATGGCCTCAGGACCACCATGGCGATCCCCGAGAAGACAAGGTTTGCCAAGACGAACCAGACAGGTGTGCCTAGATCCCCAAGGAGCCCCCATGCGGCAAAGTAGACAAGAAGGTCGAGCGGGAGGTAGTTGTACGGCCCGTAGGCCCATTCAGGGTCTGGCGAATATCTCTCCTTGAACCTCGGGATGATGTCCTCCGCGTAGGGGTTGAGCCCATCATCGATTCCGTTCACCGCAGCGTCGACCGCGTCGTCGATGTCATGTATCTCCTCGAAGTAAGAGAAGTTCAGGGCGAACAGGACGGCGAAAACTACGAAGGCGAACCAGAGAAGAGAGACGATTACCAGCTTGTGCCTCTTCAGGGCCGAGACGAACCTGCCGACGCCTGCAGGCCTTATCCCGACCAGCCAGAGAACGACAATGACCGCCAGCATGCCATTGTAGAACAGATCGATCAGTCACAACACCAGCCTGTGAGCGCTTGGGCTCCGCCCCCGACTCTGAGCAAACCGCGGGCGATATAAAGAGATTTGCCAGCCCTGGCCTAGTAGTAGCCAGCAACGCTGGACGAAGTCGCCCTGCTCTTCTTCTGAGCGTCCCTGTGAAGCACCCTGAGTTGCGCTTCCAGCCGCTCAGCCTCCTTGCACAGGGGCTCGACGTTGAGGTTCATGTGGAGTATCATCTGGTCGATCGCCGCAAGGATCAGTGCAGCTGCCCTTGCGTCCGCCATGTCCGGCCTTGCCTCTGCCAGAAGGGTTATGACTGGCACGCCCCGTCTCTTGCCCTCGTTCAGGAGAACGCCGGCGGTTCCCGAAATTACCCCTTCCAAGAACGGCTCAGCGTCCGTCTGCATAAGGAGCTGCTGAGCCTCCTCCGTGCTCCCGATCCCGTAGACGGCGATCTCGCCATCCTCACCCTTCTCTTCGGCCGGTTCGTCCTCATCACGCTCGACTATAAGCCCGCCAGCGGAGAGCACCAACCTGCATTTCTGCTGCTCGACGAAATCGATTATGGCGCTGCCCAAAGGCCGCAAGAGGTTCGCTGAAGGCTGCAGCTCCGTGGAGAAGACGACGATCTGCTGCTCCCCCGGCTTGAGAGAAGGCCTAGCATAGATCCTGGCTGGCCCGAGAGGTTCGGAGTCACGGATGAGGGAGACTGTGGGGAAAAGATTGGAGTCCATGACAGCTATGTATTCCATCTTGAGAAGCGCGATGAGGTAGTTGGCCACGATGGAGCTGACTAGGCCAACGCTGGGGAACCCATCTATCACCACGGCGTCCCTCAGGTCCATCTTCTTGAGCTCGAAGATCTCAATTTGCTCCATTCAAGACCTTGAGCGTGGTCCATGATGTTGAACTTAACCGTTCCCGTCTCAGCTGCGGAACAACAGGGCAACAGTGCCGAGGACGGACCGACCAATATTTATTACGGGAGTGCTTCATGTAGACTGAGGCCAGATGGGCCGGTAGCTTAGATAGGATATAGCACTGGCCTTCTATGGTCCCTCTCGGGGGACCGAAGACAGCCAGTGGTCTCGGGTTCGAAAGGCGCTTTCCGCGCCCGAAAGTCCCGACCGGCCCGCTCGGCCCTCCAAAAGAATATTAAAAGGGAGCGTTGTACGCCAAGAACGGCGCAAGGGAGTCTGACTGATGAAGAGAAGCTCGAGAGCCTGGAAGAAGAGGGGCAAACAGCGCTGGAAGTGGCGCAAGAAGAAGATGAGAAGGCGGAAGCGGGCCCAGAAGCTGCGGAAGAAGTAGGCTCCCCTGTGGCCGATCATATCAAAATGGGGGTATGGGGTAACCTGGTATCCTTACGGGCTCCAGTTATGGGAATGATTTCCGTTGGGTTTGCTGACCAGTGATGACTAACTGGAGCGATGACCCATGTTCGAAACGCGCGGAGTCGCTCTCCGCGTGGTGGAAACCCGTCGATGGGGGTTCAAATCCCTCTGCCCCCACTCTTTTACTTAACTACAGATAGCGTCCCATGAACCCAAGGGCGGGTGACAGCAGAGGCAAGCCTTGGCTTCTGCATGTAAGGATTCATTAGGCAATGGCAAACCTGATGAAGAAGTTCCACCCATCCAGTAAGAAGGGAAATGGATGAGGATAGTGCTATCGACGCCGCCCGGCAAGACCACTGAGCTGTGGCCTCCGCTAGGCCTCCTCTACATCGCCTCAGGTGTCAGAGCTGGAAGAGGAGACGATGTGAAGGTCATCGACGCCTTCTGCGAGAACCTGACAGCAGAGGAGCTAGCGAGGCGGGTCGTGGCAGCCGAACCAGATGTCTTCGGAATCAACTGCTCGACACACACTTTCCTCGACGCCATGGGAGCACTCGAAGCCATTAGCAAGGCGCTACCTGACGCCAAGCTCGTGATGGGCGGCTTCCATGCGACTTTCGCAGCAGAACAGATACTGCAGAAGCATCCCTCGGTCGATTACATAATCAAGGGCGAGGCTGAGCGATCGTTCCCTCAGCTATTGGATTCGATCGACGGCAAGATTCCCTTGGCCGATGTTGAGGGAATAAGCTACCTTGACGGGGGAGTTTACCACAGCAACAAGCCAGCGAGAATCGACAGCCTCGACGAATTGCCCTTCCCGGACAGAAGCCTCGTGTCAGAGGTGGAATACGGCTACAGCCATCAGAACATCAAGCTGACCTTCGGTAAGTTCACGACCCTGTGCACATCGAGAGGGTGCCCGTACTCGTGCAGCTACTGTTCGTGTGCTGCGTTCTCGCAACGGCGATGGAGGCCCAGAAGTGCCGAGAACGTGGCCGCCGAGATCGAGGCTCTGTACCGCGACGGATACGAGTCGTGCGTGTTCGTGGACGACAATTTCTCCCTCGACCCGAAGCGGGTCTTCGCGATATGCGAGAAGATCAAGGAAAGGCGTATCAAGATGGACTTATGCTGCGAGGCGAGGGTCGATGGGGTGTCTCCCGAGCTGCTGAGAGCCATGAAGGGTGCTGGATTCAATGTGATATACTTCGGCGCTGAGAGCGCATGTCAACATGTCCTCGACTACTACAACAAGACGATAACCCCGGAGAAGACCAGGAAGGGCGTGGAAATGGCCAAACGAGCTGGCATGATCGTCATCAGCTCGTTCATCTTCGGAGCGCCAGTCGAATCCTCTGAGGATATGAGGAAGACCATCCAGTTCATCCGGGACACGAAGCCACACGCCATCCAGATCAACATACTGGACTGCCTCATCGGAACGCCTATCTGGGACGACCTGGTGGAGAAGGGAATCCCCAAGCCCGATGACTGGTCCAGGAACCATCGGATATACGAGTACAACAAAGGAGCGATGTCTAGGAAGGAGCTCGAGACGATGGTGAATGAGGGATATGCAGCGTATGTCGGAGCCTGGAAGTCTTGGCAGCTCGTTCCCGAGCTGGCCAGTCTGTTGATCAAGAACAGGGTTTCCAGAAAGGTGATTCTCGGGAACGTCTTCAACCCTGACGTGAGACGAAGGATCTCCGAGGGAATGAGGAAGGACGCGGTGCAGGGCTTGGATTCGTTCGAAGCCAGTCCGACTGCGAGGTGAGCGCGACCCCGAGATGATTGTCCCCGTCTGAGCTCGCCGGGGCGCGCCTGTCGGCCCAAAAGATTAATCCCACAGGCTCATTCCCCAGAACCATGCACAAGATAGTCACCGTCGACATGCAGAAGGACATCCTCGCGGAGAACAGGAGGATCGCCGACGAGAACCGCGCCCTTCTCGAGGACCATCACATCACCGCTTTCGATCTTCTGGGGGCGATTGGATCTGGCAAGACCCTCATAATCGAGAAGCTAGTGGATTTCCTGAAGGCCAAAGGCAAGAGGTGCGCCGCGATCGCAGGTGATGTTTCCGGGGACGACGATTACCAGAGATTCGTGCAGCATGGCATCCCAGCTGCGAACATCAACACTGGGAAGGAGTGCCACCTAGACGCACATCTCGTCGATCACGCGCTCGAAGAGCTGCCCTTGGAGAGGATAGACTACATTTTCATAGAAAATGTCGGGAACCTAGTCTGCCCGGTCGATTTTCCGGTTGGATCGCACAAGAGGATTGTCGTGATAAGCGTCACGGAGGGGGACGACATGGTCAGGAAGCATCCGCCCATCTTCGCCTTCTCCGACGTGATCGTGATAAACAAGGTGGACCTGGCAGAGGCAATGCAGGTCGACCCGAGAATCCTCGAACGGGACGCCCGTAGGATAAACCCGGCTGCCAAGATCATCATGATGGACACTAGGCGCGGCAAGGGGATGGACGAACTCATCAAAGCGCTCGGCGTGTAGAGGACGCAGATGAAGATAACGGTCTACGGCATCGTGCAAGGCGTGGGGTTCAGGCCCACGGTTTACAGAGTCGCGAAGGCGATGGGCCTGAAGGGCTATGTCCTGAACAACGGGTCCAATGTGGAAATACACGTGGATAGGAGCGCCGAGGAGTTCCTTGAGGAGCTCAAGAAGGCACTTCCCGCACTGGCTAGGATTGACCGCGCGGAGTTCGAGGACGTCCAGGAGAAGCTCGATGAGTTCTCCATCGTGCAGAGCACAAACGGGCGACGGGTTTCTCTTATCCCAACGGACACGGCCCTCTGCGACCAGTGTACGAAGGATTTCGGCGACTCAAGGAACAAGCGCTACATGTTCCCGTTCACCAACTGCACAGAATGCGGGGCGAGGTTCACAGTCATAGCCGACCTGCCCTTCGACCGCTCAAGGACAAGTATGATGGACTTTCCCATGTGTCCATCATGCACAAAGGAGTATACGTCTCCGGAGGACAGGCGGTTCCACGCGCAGACGATATCCTGCCCGACTTGCGGGCCGGAGTACTCTCTGTACGACAGGCAAAGACGAGTGATAAGGACGAGGAAGAGCGGAACATCAAACGCCTTCGCGGAATTCGCGGAAAGGATAGACGCGGGCTCCGTCGGCCTGCTCAAGGGCTGGGGCGGGATGCACATAGTCTGCAACCTGGCGAATGTCACGAGGCTGAGGAAGATCTACCGCAGAGGCGACAAACCATATGCGGTCATGATGAGGGATATAGAGACAGCCAGGAGATATGCGGAGATCGATCCACAAGAGGAGAGACTGCTCACATCCCCCCAGAGACCCATAGTCCTGCTGCACAAAAGGAAAGACGCCTTGGACGAGCTCGAGAAGGTCTCGCCCGGGCTAGGTAATGTCGGCATCATGCTCCCGTATTCGGGAGCGCATTTGCTCATGTTCAGACACCTCAAGGCGGATGCGGTAATCATGACGTCCGCGAACCCGCCTGGCCAGCCGATGGTCACGGAGAACGAGAAGGCGTTCGAGCTCGGGCTCGACTTCTACCTCATGCACAACAGGCGGATCATACACAGGTGCGATGATTCGGTCGTGAAGGTCAACTCGGGACAAACGAACTTCACAAGAAAGTCAAGGGGATTTGTCCCCCTACCCGTTGAGGCGAATCACAAGCACACCGTCATCGGGGTCGGGGCGCAGTGGGACGTGACGGGTTCGATCTCGAGGAACGGCGAAGTGTTCCTCACACAGTATGTCGGGGAGTCCCAGCAGTACCCGACACTGCAATATCTGGACGAGGCCATTCATCACCTCGGGAGCCTGCTGGGGACGAAGGACGTCGAGGCCATCGGGCTCGACAAGCACCCCAGGTATTCCACCAGGATAGTCGCCAGGCGGCTCTCGAAGGAATATGGCTGCAAGATGATCGAGACCCAGCACTATCACGCTCACGCGGCTTCGCTGATGATCGATCAGAAGGTTCGCGAACCCATCATATGCATGACCTGGGATGGAACGGGATACGGAGATGACGGCAATTCCTGGGGCGGCGAAACACTGCTCGCTGATTTCTCGAAGTACGAGCGTTTGGGAACCTTGGAGAGCATCCCGTTGCTCGGGGGAGACAAGGCTGTGATCGACCCCAAGAGGGTGGTGACCGCCCTTCAGCTCATGCTGGAGAGGGATACGACCATGGTTGAGCGGTCAGATACCGAGCTGTATGCCAAGATGCTGGACAAGTGCGTGACTGCCTCGAGCATGGGCAGGGTCCTCGATGCAGTCTCCTGCATCCTGGGCATCTGCTGCAAGAGGTCCTACGAGGGCGAGCCCGCGATCAAGCTGGAGAGATGGCTGGAGGCGGGCAAGGCAACGATACCGTTCGAAGTGGAGTTCGACGGAACCGACAAAGTGGAATATGCGAAGACCCTGCAGATGTTCGACCAGCTCTTGGACCTAGATGTAGATTCAGATTCGAAGAGAGCCGACGCCGCAACCTCATTCGTTTACTCGCTCGTGACTGCAATCGCGGGGCGCGCTTGTGACTTCGCGAATGACCACTCCATCAAGAAGGTAGGTCTGTCCGGAGGGGTGTCGTACAGCGGGCCCATCACGGCATGGACACGAGCCGCCGTCGAGAAGCGTGGATTGGAGTTCATCGGCCATGAAAGGATATGCA